>OJMH01002729.1_pt1 | contig 14215 bp, 8 predicted proteins | sample 1597111 | NCBI WGS metagenome assembly OJMH01 (sample SAMEA2452115, study PRJEB22498) | human gut metagenome | reverse complement strand
GTGGCTTAAAGCGGCGGCTGTTGTCCTCATCGGCATCGGCACGTTCATGATGATCGAAAAGAAGGCTGATACCGAGCAGAAGCAGGAGAAAAAGAGTTGGCTGCTGTATGCCGTTCTGTCGGCAGTATTTGCGTCGCTGACCTCTATCCTCGGCAAGATCGGCATTGACGGCGTTGAGTCAAACCTCGGAACAGCCATCCGCACAGGCGTTGTGCTGATCATGGCGTGGCTGATCGTGTTCATAAAGGGCAAGCAGCACACGCTAAAGGATATTCCCAAAAACGAGCTGGGCTTTATCTGCCTTTCCGGACTTGCTACCGGCGGCTCGTGGCTGTGCTACTATAAAGCGCTTCAGGACGGCCTTGCAAGCGTGGTCGTTCCGATAGACAAGCTGAGCATACTTGTTTCGATCGGCTTCTCGGCGCTTGTTTTCAAGGAGCGGCTGTCAAAGAAAGCGGCCGTCGGCCTTGTGCTCATAGTCGTCGGAACGCTTATGATGCTGATCTAAACTTACGCCCTAATAAAATCATTGTTGTCTCCTCATTGCAATTATAATCACGGAGGATATGAAAGGAATATCTCGAGCTTTGCCTTGCCGGAGAATCGACCATTATCCCACGAAAGGAAATGCAGGCTAAAAAGCAGGAGCGTCTGCGCCAAACGATCAAGGAGCTTGAAGACAGCACCGCCTATATCGACTGGAAGCAGAATTTCTATGACGAGGTACTGTCCGGAAAGCGTCCGTATGTCAGCAACCTTATCCGCACCGAAAAGGACTGAAAAAAGTCTGCGGCAGTTTGCTGCAATAAAAAGATCACCGGGAAAAGTCAAATACTTTTCCCGGTGATCTTTTCCATGGAGCTGGTGGTGAGAATCGAACTCACAACCTTCTCATTACGAGTGAGATGCTCTACCATTGAGCCACACCAGCAAAGGACATTTCGCATTTTAGCACATGGCGGCGATAAAGTCAAACAAAAAAAGTTATAACTGCTCGTTATTGCTCAAATTTGTAAGACATTATGCTGACAATTTATGTTTATAAAAAATATAAGAATTTCAGCACTTTTTCAATGCTACAAAACAGTCGCAAACCGTTTACATAATTATTTCAAAAAATTATTTTGCAAATAGTTATCAACATTTTCAACAGAGTTTCCAACACTGAAAAATCATTGAATTTCAGTATTTAGCGCCGATATGTAAAATTATGTAGAGTCCTGAAGTCGAATTTTGTTACATTTTGAAAACATCATTTCGTTTACATAAGTCCATTTTTGTTAAGAGATTGAAACTCTTTGCCACCGACGATAATATGGTCAAGTAATTTTATATCGACAAGCTCCAAAGCTTTCTTCACAAGAACGGTACAGTACTCATCCTCCTTCGACGGAAGCGGCAGCGCACCGGGGTGGTTATGGGCAATGATAACGGCAGCAGCGTTGCTTTTTATAGCCGCCTCAACAAGCATTCTTATGCCGACCTCCGTTGCGTTTACAACGCCTCGGCTTATCTCCTTGCAGGCTATTATACCGTTGGATGAGTTTAAAAGCAGCGCATAGCATATCTCATTTACCTCGTACATGAACTTGGTGACAAAATATGCACCGGCATCCTCGCTGCGGCGGATGACCTTCGTCGGTATGCTTTTAGTAAGCAGATAGCGACGGCTGACCTCGGGAATGAGCTTTATGAGCGTTGCGGCGTTCTCGCCTATCCCGTCAACGCGCATAAGCTCCTCGTGCTTTGCTTCAAAAACGGATGCGAGCGAGCCGAACTGCTTTAAAAGCCTATGCGCAAGTTCATTTGTGTCCTTACGCGGAACGGCGTAGAAAAGCAGCATCTCAAGTGCGTTATGATCGTTAAAGCCATCAAGGCCGGCCTCGACAAAGCGGCTTTTCATCCGCTCCCTGTGTCCGTCATGTACGCCCATACGTTCTCTCCCTACAGTTCCATATTCGCGTAGGCATTGAGATCCCAGCCGGCAGTGTTCCCGGCGAGGTACTCATAGTAACCCTGACAGCCTATCATTGCCGCATTATCGCCGCAAAGCTTCAACGGCGGAACGAACAGCTCACAGCCGTTTTTCTCGGCGGCAGCCTTGAAATCGGCACGGATGCGCGAATTTGCCGCAACACCGCCGGCAATGGCTATTTTTTTATAGCCGAGCTCCTTTGCCGCCATCATTGTGCGAGGCACAAGAGCATCGCTCACGGCGGCCGTGAAGGATGCCGCAAGCGAGGCTCTGTCCAGTTCCTCTCCCTTTTGCTCGGCATTGTGCACGATATTTATCACGGCAGTTTTAAGGCCGGAGAAGCTCATTTCATATGGATGCCCCTCAATATGCGTGCGCGGCAGATGATATTTTTTATCGTCGCCGCCTTGCGAAAGATCGTCAATGGGCTTGCCCCCGGGATACGGCAGTCCGAGCACGCGTGCGGTTTTATCAAAGCACTCGCCTGCCGCATCGTCGCGCGTTGCGCCGATGACATTTAGATCTGTATAGCTCCGCACGTCGATTATAAGCGTATTGCCGCCTGATATCGCAAGGCACAAAAACGGAGGCTCAAGCTCGGGATATGCTATGTAGTTTGCCGCAACGTGCCCCTTTATATGGTGCACGGGGATAAGCGGAACGCCGAGGCTCATGGCAGCTGCCTTTGCAAAGTTGAGTCCGACAAGCACAGTCCCGATAAGTCCGGGCGCATAGGTCGCCGCGACGGCATCGATATCGCTTTTTTCTATTCCTGCAGCCTCCACGGCGCGCTGCGCAAGACGGGATATGACCTCGACATGGCTTCTCGACGCTATCTCCGGCACAACACCGCCGTAAATGGCGTGCAGGTCGGCCTGCGAGAATATCTGATCTGTCAATACGTTCCGTCCGTCTTCTACAACAGCGACGGCTGTTTCGTCACAGGATGATTCAAAGGCAAGTATTTTCATTTCTCTTCCTCACTTAGAAAACAAGTCATCAAAACGGCGTCCTCCTTCGGCAGGCTGTAGTATCCCTTTCGCCGGCCGACCTCGATGTAGCCGTGTTTTTTATATAAGCTCTGCGCCGGCACATTGCCAAGGCGCACCTCGAGCGTCAGAAAGCTTAGCTTCTTAGCCTCGGCTCGTGCGCGAAGCTCGTCAAGCAGCATATCGGCTATCCCCTCGCGCCGCCTGTCCTGCGACACGGCGACGTTTGATATATACCCCTCGTCAAGGACGTACATAAGGCCGACATAGCCAACTGCCCTGCCGTTTTCGGCCTCGGCAGCAAGAAAAACATGCATGGAATCCGTCATTTGAGCTGTAAGCTGCTCGCGAGTCCACGGCAGTGAAAAGCACTGCTGCTCGATGCGCAGGATATCGTCAATGTGCTCGGCTCTTGTATCGACAATGCGCACCATTACATGTCCTCCTCGCGCAGCTCGTCGATAACGGCAAGAGCTTCATCCTCAATGCGCAGAACACATTTTTTCCAGCCAAGCGGCAGCGTCGGCGGATAGATATCCTCATCGGCAAGACACATTATGCGCTCGTCCATATCCTGATATTCGTCCGACAGCTTCTGCGCCTGAAGCGCCGTCATGCACAGCACGACATCGCATCGTTCGATAAGCTCGCGCGTTACCGGCACAGGATATCCGTGCGGCAGCCTTATATCGAGCGCTTCGCAGCATTTTTTCACACGCGGATTTATTTCGTCCTTAACGTCGATCCCGGCCGAATATGCCATGATCTCCGGGCAGTAATCGCCCTTTGACGAGTTAAATACCGCTTCTGCAACAAGCGACATGCTGTTATCATCGCACACAAACAGTATGCTTTTTACGTCAATACCGCCAAAACCATAAAGCTCGGACTGGCGCTCGTCCCAACGCTCAAGGCTGCGGTCGCCGGCCTGGCTTTCGATATGGTGCGTAAGCTCATGGTGGAGCGTGCTCTTTAAGCGTCGGCGGAAGGTCTCATCATCCATGTCTCCGTAAAGCTCTGTAAACGAACCGTAATACAGCTCGATATGCCGCCCCATTTTATCGCGGAAATACATGCCGAGCGTGTATCTTCCGTCGTCGCTGCGCACGGCGTCCTCAACGAAGCTGACGCCGCCGTTTAAGTTTTTGAATATTTCCTCGGGCAGCTCGTCAACAAGATCGTCGAGAACGTCCCCGGCTTGTTCATAAGTCAGCATCAGTGTGCCTCCGCCCAGCTGTGGCCTATTTTCGCATCGACCGTGAGCGGTACGCTGAGCTTGGCAGCTCCGCTCATCTCCTCGCGCAGAATGTCTGCAACCGTCTGCGCCTCGGACTCGGGGCATTCGCAGATAAGCTCGTCATGCACCTGCAAAATGAGCCTTGCCTTTAGTCCCTCGGCTTTGAGCCTGTTATACACATTCACCATTGCAAGCTTTATAATATCCGCCGCAGTGCCCTGGATGGGCATATTCAGCGCAACGCGCTCGCCAAACGATCTTGTGTTGAAATTCGACGATTTAAGCTCCGGCAGATCGCGGCGGCGCGAATAGATCGTCGTGACATATCCGTCCTGCTTTGCCTTTTCGACGATGGACTTCATATATTCGCGCACACCGTCGTATTTATTTAAATACGCATCCATGTACGCCTTTGCCTCCCCCTGCGTTACGCCGATATCCTGCGCAAGCGACCACGGTGATATGCCGTAGACTATGCCGAAGTTTACGGCCTTTGCGCGGCTGCGCTGCAAGGGCGTTACCTCATCGATCGGCGTATTGAACACCTGCGAGGCCGTAACTGTGTGTATATCTTCGCCGCTTAAAAACGCCGCGCGCATATGCTCATCGCCGGATATATGCGCAAGCAGCCTCAGCTCTATCTGACTGTAGTCGGCATCGACAAGGACATTTCCCTTAGATGCAATGAACATCTCGCGGATATGGCTGCCGAGCTCCTTGCGTATGGGTATGTTCTGAAGATTAGGGTCGGTGCTCGACAGTCGGCCGGTCGCGGTGACGGTCATCTGGAACTTGGTTCTTATCCTGCCGTCCGGATCGATGAGCTTCAAAAGCCCGTCGGCATATGTGCTCTTGAGCTTTGTGAGCATGCGGTAATCGAGAACCATGTTCACTATCGGGTGCTTGCCGCGCAGCTTTTCAAGAACGTCGGCATTTGTGCTCCAGCCGGTTTTCGTTTTTTTGCCGGCCGGGAGCATGAGCTTATCGAAAAGCACCTCGCCGAGCTGCTTGGGCGAATTGATGTTAAACTCGCACCCGGCCTGCTCGTATATGGCGCGCTCCAGCTCCGCTATCGTGCCGGTCAGCCCTTCGCCAAAGCTCATGAGAGCCGCCTTATCTATCATAAAGCCCTGCTCCTGCATATCGGCCAAAACGCGGCACAGCGGCATTTCTATCTCGTAGAAGAGCTTTGTCATGCCAAGCTGCTCAAGCTTTTTCTCGGTCACAGGGCGCAGTCTGTACACAGCCTCCGCTCCGTCAAGCTCCATGCCGCAATAGCCCATGCTGAGCCTGCCGAGGCTGTAATCTCCGGCAGTTGCGTCAAGCAGGTAGCCTGCAAGCGCCGTATCGTATACAAAGCCGTCAAGCGGCAGCTTTTCGGCAATGAGCTGCGTCATCAGGTTTTTGACATTGTGCGCAGTCTTCTTGACTTTATCCGAAAACACAAAGCTCAGAAGCCTTGAATAGTCGTCTCCGAGGCTGCTCCAACGTGCAATGTACACTGCCCTCCCGTCACATATCTCAATACTGTCAAAGCTTTCATCCGCCGTTACGGCAATCTCGTCGGCACTCTGAACAGCCTGCATTATCTCGTCAAACGAGGCATATTCAACATATTCAATGCGCTCTGTCACAGCCTTCTGCGCGCTCTCGGCACTTTCGCTCAAGCCCCATTTTTCGATGAATTTATTAAATCCGAGCTTTTTGAGCACATCGTACAACTCAGGCTTATAGTCCTCGTTCCACTTTGCGTCATCGGGTGCAAACTCTATCGGCGCATCGGTGTGTATCGTTGCAAGCTCATAGGACAAAAAGGCGCTCTCCCTGCCCTCGCGCAGTTTTTTGCGCATACCCTCCTTGACATCTATGGTGTCAAGCCCGGCATATATGGTTTCGATATCTTTATACTTCTGCACAAGCCCCATAGCCGTTTTCTCGCCCACTCCGGGCACGCCGGGAATGTTATCCGAGCTGTCGCCCATCAGAGCCTTGAGATCGATAATGTGCTTTGGCTCAAAGCCGTACTCGTCAAAAAACAGCTTTGGAGTATACTCTGTCGTCGTTGTCTGACCCATGCGGCTTTTGACATGGCAGACATGCGTCGTTTCACTTATAAGCTGAAAACTATCCTTATCGCCGGTAACTATGCGGCAGTCCCAGCCGGCTACGCTGCACCGCACAGCGACCGTACCGAGCAGATCATCGGCCTCGTAGCCCTCAAGCTCAAGGCGAAGAATGCCCATTGCGTAAAGCACCTGCTTGAGTACCGGCATCTGAACGGCAAGCTCCTCGGGCATGCCCTTGCGCTGAGCCTTATATCCGGCGTATCTCAGGTGCCGGAACGTCGGCGCTTTGAGGTCAAATGCAACACACACGGCCTCGGGCTTTTCATCGTCAAGCAGCTTGCGTAGTATGGCAAGGAAGCCGTACACGCCGTTTGTGGGCGTTCCGTCGGGAGCCGTGAGCGCGCGTATGCCGTAAAACGCGCGGTTTACTATGCTGTTTCCGTCAAGTATAAGAAGTTTCATCATTTCACCTCGCCGCGCAGGCGGACGATCTCGTCTCTAAGCTGAGCCGCAAGCTCGAATTCAAGCATTTTTGCCGCGGCTTTCATTTCCTTTTCGAGCTTTTCGATAAGCTCCTTGCGCTCGGACTTTGTGAGCTTCACTCCGTCGGCACGGCGCAGAGTTTTCTCGCTCTCGCTGGATATCTCGATAAGCTCGCGAACGCTTTTTACTATCGTTTTCGGCACGATGCCGTGCTCTGCGTTATATGCCGCCTGCTTTGCGCGGCGGCGCTCGGTTTCGTCGATCGCAAGACGCATTGACCGCGTCACGGTATCGGCATACATGATCACCGTGCCCTCGGCGTTGCGTGCCGCGCGGCCGATGGTCTGGATAAGACTCGTTTCGCTTCGAAGAAAGCCCTCCTTATCGGCATCGAGAATTGCAACAAGGCTCACCTCCGGGAGGTCAAGTCCCTCGCGCAGGAGGTTTATGCCGACAAGCACGTCAAAATCGCCGAGGCGCAGGCTGCGGATTATCTCCATACGCTCTATCGCGCCGATATCGTGGTGCATGTACCTGCACTTTATGCCGGCGGCTCCGAGGTATTCGGTAAGATCCTCTGCCATTTTCTTTGTGAGCGTCGTTACCAGAGTGCGCTGGCCCTTTTCGATGCGTATATTTATCTCGCTTATAAGATCGTCTATCTGCCCCTCTATCGGCCGAACGGATATCTCCGGGTCGAGCAGGCCGGTCGGGCGGATTATCTGCTCGGCTATCTGCCCTGCCCTTTCGCGCTCGTAGTCGCCGGGCGTTGCGGAGACATACACGGCCTGATTTATGCGCTTCTGAAATTCCTCGAATTTGAGCGGTCGGTTATCATAAGCCGACGGCAGACGGAAGCCGTATTCAACCAGTGACTCCTTGCGCGCGTGGTCGCCGCGGTACATCGCCCTGACCTGCGGCAGCGTGACATGGCTTTCATCAACGAACAGCAGGAAATCCTTTGGGAAGTAATCGAGCAGCGTCATGGGTGCGGAGCCTGCCGGGCGGTTTGAGATTATGCGCGAATAGTTCTCGATGCCCGAGCAGTAGCCCAGCTCCTGCATCATCTCGATATCGTAATTTGTGCGCTGCGATATGCGCTGAGCTTCAAGCAATTTACCGTTATCCTGAAAGTATTTTACGCGCTCGGCGCACTCGGCGCGGATATCGTCGATAGCGCGCGCCATCTTATCGCGGCTTACGACATAGTGGCTGGCCGGGTATATCGCAGCGTGGTTCAGATAGCGTACGGGCGCGCCGGTCACGACGTTCACCTCGCTTATTCTGTCCACCTCATCGCCGAAAAACTCGACACGGATGGCCTTATCCGTCGCATAAGCCGGGAATATCTCGACCGTGTCGCCGCGGACGCGGAACATATTTCGCTCGAAAGCAATGTCATTTCGCTCATAGCGTATCTCGATGAGCTTGCGCAGAAGCTCGTCAAAATTGCGCGTCTGCCCCGGGCGCAGGGATATGACCATGTTTTTATAGTCGATCGGGTCGCCGAGACCGTAGATGCACGAGACGGATGCAACGACTATGACGTCGCGCCGCTCAAAAAGGCTCGACGTTGCACTGTGGCGCAGGCGCTCGATCTCATCGTTTATGGCGCTGTCCTTTTCAATGAAGGTATCCGTGTGCGGAATATACGCCTCGGGCTGATAGTAGTCGTAGTACGAGACGAAATACTCCACGGCGTTATCCGGAAAAAACTCGCGAAACTCCGAACACAGCTGCGCCGCAAGTGTCTTATTGTGCGCCAGAACGAGCGTCGGGCGATTGAGCTTTTCGATAACGCTCGCCATGGTGAAGGTCTTGCCCGAGCCGGTGACGCCGAGCAGCACCTGCTCATCGAGTCCGTTTTCGATGCCGCGCACGAGCGTCTCTATGGCCTCCGGCTGATCGCCCATCGGCGAATATGAAGATTTCAAAACGAATTTATCCAAATCGGGCAACCTCCGCATAGCATTATCAATAGTATTATCATTTTATTATACCACGCACATAAAAAAATCACAAGGCAGACAAGCTGCCTTGTGATAGGTTTTGGATTTGCGATCAGATCTGGTAAGATGCCCAGTCGATGTCGGGAACCTTCTCGGTCCACTTCTCGTAGACGCTGTCGCCCACGCGGTCGCACTTATGATAGTTCGTCGCTTCCTGTACGTCCTTGTAGTACCATGCGTTTTCGTTCAGGTTATCGCTCCACATGTTCATCTCGGACGTCGGCAGGAGGTCGGACACGCTCTCGGTCTGGCGATCGAGGACGCGGTTTATCATTGCGAAGGTCTCTGCGCGGATGATGCTCTTGTTCGGGCGGAAGGTGCCGTCGGTGTAGCCGTTTATCCAGCCGTTGCCTGCGGCAAGCTCGATGCTCTTCTGTGCCCAGTGGCCGTTGATGTCGCTGAAGGTCTTGGTGTTGACGTCAAGCTTTGCAAAGCGCGCTATGATCGTTGCAAGCTCCGCACGGGTGATGCTCTTGTTCGGCTGGAAGCTGCCGTCGGTGTAGCCCTTGATGATGCCCATGTTCGTAAGCGTCGATACCGCGCGGCAGCACCATGCGCCGTCCTTGATGTCGCTGAAGCTGCTGGTGGTCTTATCGTACTGCGTGCGCGCCTCGTCGGTCAGCAGGCGGAAGAAGATAGTTGCTACCTCTGCGCGGCTGATGTCGTTATTCGGGCGGATGGTGCCGTCGGTGTAGCCGATGACGTAGTTGAAGTGGATCTCCTTATTGAGGACCTCGATGGCCTTGAGAACGCCGTCAACATAGGTGATCTTGTAGTTTGCGGTGACATCCTCGCCCTTTGCGTTCTTGATGACTGCGTCGGACGCTACGTTCGGGGACTCGCCCGGCTCGCTCTGGATGCCGGTGATCTTGACGGAATCGACCTTGTCGCCGGTCGCAAGGCCTTCGACGGTGTACTTATCGCAGGTCACGGGGGCGATGCCCTCGGCGCTGCCGGCGGTGATGGTCAGAGGACGCTGCGTGATCGTCAGAACGCCGTCTGCCTTGATGATGAACTCAACGTTCGTGAAGCGCGCGTTGGTGTTCTTGAACTGATCGGCCTTGAGACCCATCTCGTAGGCTCCGGCATTGACGCCGCTTGCGAGCGCCTTGCCGCTGAAGGTGAAGTCCTTCTCGGTGTAGCGGGAATCGCTTATCTTCACGGTGTAATCCTTGACGCTGTGCTCGGTACCGTCATACACGACGCTGTCGCTGTTGCCCGTGATCTCGACCGTGATCTTGTCGGTTATCGGGGGATTGACAGGGGGGATATAGGGGCGGCGATTGATGGTGAGCGTGCCGGCATTGTAAGTGACGGTGTAGTTGCCCTGTGCCTCAGCACCGGCCGGGGTGATCGAATAAGTTCCGGCAGTCTCGCCCTTTTCGCGGCTTATGGTGTAGCTTACCGTATCGTTATTGATAGTTCCGGTGACAGTTGCCTCAAATGCAGGATCCTTTTCGCCAACGTACTTGGTGTAATCCTTTGCTGTTACGGTTACGGCAAGCGGAGTGATGCTGAGTTTACCTTCGGCCTTTGTGATATTGTAGTTATCTTCTACGAACTTATCTGTAGTAGTATATACAATCGTATTTGTTACAGAACCTTCGCTAACGTTTGTTACACTGCCGGTTGCCTTGATATCCGTAACTTCGCCGTCAACAAAACCGTCGCCGGTTACTGTAACAACAGGACGTGTAAGCGGAGTGCCGTCATAGGTCTTGCTTGCAGTTTCGGATGTGAGGGTGACGGTGCGCGGAGTGACTTTCAGGGTGTACGTTGCCGTCGCGTCACTGTAGTTTGCCATCGACGCCTTAACGGTGACATTAATTTCGCCGACGTCCTTTATTGTGGGAACGGTGTCTGTCCACGTTGCGCCATTGTCGGTGCTATATTCTATGGTAGCGCCATCAACATTTGCCGTTGCGGCTTCACCGTGGGAAGCGCCGTCATATTTGCCGGTGTAATTGTTGCCGGATACGATGAGTCCTGTGTTTGCGGCAATGCTGAGCGTCATGGTGCCGGACGCCTCTACAGAAGCCGCACCGTTCTCCTTGTTTACGTCGCTGACAACGCACGTTACTTTGTAGTTATAAGTGCCTACGTCAGGAGAAGTGATAGCAGCTGCTGATCCTGCCGTCCAAGTGCCGGTTGTTTTATTTGCCTCGATAACATATGTACCGACAATACCGCCTTTTTCATCAATGACAGTGTAAGTGATATTTACATAGTCGTTCTTTTCGCCGTCTGCAATGTTATCTTTCTTGAGCATTGCTTCGAACTCATCTTTGATGGTAAAGCCGTTGCCGTCGTAGGTTTTGCTGTTTGTGTAAGAAGCGCTGAAGCCATTTACTATACTTACAGGAACCTGGGGGTTCCCGACAGATGCAATCGTTTCTCCATCAAGAGTTATGTTTGCACCTGCGTTTGCAGGCTGAGTGCCGCCATAGGTCTTAGTGCGATCTACGGTGATCTTGAACTCTACAATGAGTTTCTTTCCGAAGTCATTATCTGTGCCGGGATGTTGGGTTTCGGATACGTAGTTTGCGCTGTAGTTAAAGCCGGTTACGGTGACTGCATTGCCAGAAATCTTGACATCGCCGGGGAAGTCTTCCCAGTCGCCAAATGTCTTGCTATTGCCGTCATAGTCTGCGGTGTAGACTTTAACGTCTGCGACATTTGCAGGAGCAATGAAGTTAGACGCGATATTATCCGTCAGGACAGCGGTGCTGCCAAGATCAATGCTGGGCTTGCCGATGGCTTCGCCAAGCTGAGTAAATACGCTGCCGAGAGAGTTTGCATCGCTTGCGACTTTGTAGAAGCCTTTTGTTACGTCTCCGGTGCCGGTGTCCTTCATGCTGCTTGCTTCAGGATAGTTGGACGAGACAAGGTGCATGTAGCGATTGGTTCGTCCGTTGTCGTTATTGGCAGGAAGCGACTCACCTACGCTTGCCCCATCGAAAATACCAATGGTATATACAGATGCGCCGTAGGACTCATTCTTGAGAGTTTTTGCCTTATCTATTGCAGCCTTTGCTACTCTTCCATCAAAGCCGTTGTCGTGATTCGGTTCACCATCGGTAAACATAATCACAACACGATTGCGGTCTTTCGGCACCTGGCCAGCAGCACCAAATACATCGATTGCTTTTTCAAGGCCGTAGTCAGCCGCTGTTGCGCCGCTGGCTGTGAGAGCGTTTACCGCAGCCTTCAACGATGCTGCACCATCTGTATTAGCCTCTGTCAGATTCTGCACTATCTGAGTGTAGTTATAGGTATACCTGCCCTCTTTATATGTATCATTGCCGACCGTGTCTTTTTTATCGCCGGCAAACTTTACGATAGCAATTTTACTTGTGGGGTTATCCTCGGCAATAACATCAATAAACGAATTGACGGCCGATTTAAGAGCGGTAATTTTTGTATTGCTGCTAAAGAACTGCACATGGTCAGAAGCTATATCTTCGGCAGAGGTCATGGGAGTGTACTTTTTTCCCGCAACATGACCAAAGAACCACGTACAGCCGTCGGTAAATTCTTTGCATTTGGAGCACCAGCTTACTCCAGTGTAGCTTCCATTTGCATCCTTGATGTAATAAGTATAATTTGAATTTTTTTCAGGATTGTATTCTTCGACATAAGCAGCGTCTCCCTCGCCAAACCCCTCATCCATAGAGCCGGATACGTCGAGGACGAGGACGGCATCGATCGGAGTCGTCGTGCCCGGGGTAACGCTGCCGCTGACGTACTGCTCAAGCGTCACCTTATACGTGTCGTCGGAGACATGCGTAACGGTCTTGTCCATGACAACGCCGCCTGTCTCGCTGTGCGTATTGTATGACTCTTCTCCGTCCGCAAATGCCGAGAACGGCAGGAGCGTGAAGATCATGCAGATGCACATGAGAAGCGCAAGTCCGCGTTTTCTTACATTCATTATTTTTCCTCCTTTTAATTAAAAAAATCCACCGCCTGCGGCAGAGCACCACATATTGTATCGCCTGCCGCGAACGCATACTATTGCGTGGCTTTATTCTACTAAGAGTTAGCAAAAAAATCAATAGTAAATATGATTTTTAAGCGAAATTTTACATGCAGTGTCATTACATTGTGGTGACAGGTGTCGGTTTTTGGCGGTTTTTTGCGGCTTTGTGCAATTTTGGTTGTGGATTTTTTAATTCAACCCCTCGTCGGCAAAGCCGACTGCTCCCCTTGACAGGGGGAGCCAATGCGGTGAGCGGTGATAAGGTGTGGTTCTTTTCGCCTCCCCTGCCAAGGGAAGGTGGGGCAAGACGCGCAGCGGATGCCTCGGTGGGGTCTTAGTGGCGGATTTACATTGACCGATACATTTCTTGCGTCAGCCCGACCGGTGAGTGCAGGCAAAACCGAGGCAAGCGGAACGGATAAATCCGTTTTTTCAGTGGCGCACAAACACCGATACCGATACGGTTATTGCGGTTGCCCGACCTGTGAGTGCAGGCAAAGCCACAGCAAACGGAACAGGCTAACCTGTTCCCTACAAGGGCACGGCGCAAAACTAAGCCGTGCACTAACGTATGGCGAGGCAGTCACGGTTTCCTCCAATGTTCCGAACCGGGCAACCGCAATCACCGTATCCGCAGCTGCGTCAAAGCGACTCCGAAAAAACATCAAAAAAATTTGCAAATTGCGAGATGTGGTAGCCGTCAATAAAGCGGTGGTTGACCTCCAGCGACATGCCAAGCTCCTTGCGGCCGCTGCCGTCATCGACGAACTTTCCCCAGGCCACGCGCGGTATCGCGTCGTCGGGGTCAAACGTGCGCTCATGCGAAAGCGAGGTAATGTCGAGCCAGGGAAGGCTCGTGATGAAAATGAGGTTTTTACCCTCCATGCTCATGTCGATAAAACAATCCTGCTCCCGGCTCCTACGCTTCGCCTCGCGGCAGAACTCGGCAATGTCGCCCTCGCAGGGCATGGTGACAATATGAAAGTGCTCGGCGCCGGGCTTGAGATCGGTAAAGCTCGGCATCAGCGCGTCAAAAAGCACGATCTCGCCGTCGAGCTTTGCATACCTGAACGCCTCAACGGAGTTGATGGCCTTAGTTACGAGATAAGTCATCACCATGTAAAACGACAGCGAATGCTCCTTTGCAAAATTATACGCGCGCGTCACATCAAGGCGGAACGCGACATTGTAAAACGGCTGATCGGCAGCGGAAAAGAACTCGTACATCTCCCTGCGCGGCCAGCTTGCGTAATCGATCGCTTTATAATCCATGGCTACCTCCGTTCGTCAAAGCCGGAAAGCTAAATTTGTCTCAATATACAGCAACATTTTATCTCAGCACCACATTGCCTGTCAACGCCGGGCTGACTTTTGCGCGGTAAGCAAAGTCGGCATATATGCAAAAAGACCGCTACTTTCGTAGCGGTCTTCTGTGTTGGCATTGACCTATCTTCCCGGTCCGTCTCCAGACAAGTAT
>OJMH01002728.1_pt1 | contig 14220 bp, 30 predicted proteins | sample 1597111 | NCBI WGS metagenome assembly OJMH01 (sample SAMEA2452115, study PRJEB22498) | human gut metagenome | reverse complement strand
TGCTGACCCGTAGATCGGTCAAATCCAAACAACATTATTATACGAGAAAGAAATGGAAAACAAGAAAAATATCACAAAAGCGGACGAGAGGAAAGTTCTCGAGCAGATTAAAAAGATCGTCGAGGGCTTGGGCGAGGAGAGTTATATCGGAACGGCGTTCAAAGGCGTGTTCGAGCTGGCGGAGGAAAATATCGAGTACGATGCGGCGTTCAGCGCAAAGTTCTACATGGAAGAGTACGACAAGACCAGCGCCCGCGAGCGGGAATGGAAAGAAAAAGCAGAGGAGCAAGAAGAACGTTGCAACCGTATGAGAACGGAGTTTTCAAATATTAAAAACACTCTTGCAACTTTTGAGAAAAATGCTGAAGATTTTTACAAGCGTTTCCGCGAACAGGAAGTCAGGGCAATCAAAGCGGAGGAAATTCTTGCCTCGAAAGAGTTAGAAATTATCAAGCTCAAGGCGAAGCTGTACGATTTAACGGTAAAGGAGTAAGGCCATGCCGCAGAAGATAACGCACACGATCGAATGGGAACCCGTGCAAATGTCGTATCGGGTGTTACGGCTTACGGGAAGTCAACGCCAGCCGACAATGGCGGAGGCGCGGGAATATATGCTACGGAACGATTTACCGCAGGAAATCTGGGTATCGGGCTTTTATCACAATGGGGAATGGGACGAATTTACGGAAGAAAAGACGCTGGAACTTTGGGAATATACGAGATTAAAAGAGGGGATATGTCCCGTATGCGCCCATGCACCCGATATGTATCATTCGGATGATAAATGTCCGTGTTGCGGGAAATTGTGGTCGGAATAATCGGTCTGACGAGAGAGCGGCGGCACCGTTCCGAAACGCCTGCGGGCGTCACCGAAAGCCAAAAAAAGCAGGCCGAAGCCTGCGGGGGAGAAAGGTATGATTATCATAAAAATAATATTTATTCTAATTGGGGCACTTGCAATATGTGGGGGAATAGCTTACCTTTCCCATAGCATAGAGAATATCAAAAGACAAGGGGTTGGTTTTTCTATTGTAATATTATTTTTATGTGCCTTACTTTTCGTTTGTATTGGAGTCGGTAGTATTGTTTTCGGGCTTTGGTGCTAAAAGAGGATTTTCGATTTTATAGATAAATGTTTTTTGTGTAGTCGTTATTTTAAATTTTAGAATTTTAGGCAGCTCAGACTTCTTAATTTCAAAATAGCAGCCAAAGTCATCAGCTTCAAAAGAGGAAACGGGAATATTTTTTAAAGGTCTATAAGTAAGGAATACCTCATGACGCAAATATAACTCTTTAGCTTGGTATCTTTGTTTTTTTGTAAGCAACTCAATTTCAATGATGTAAAGAAAATTATCTGTAAAATTTTGTATAGATAAGAAAAAGTATGTATCATCAGAATAGGAACGGATAACATTAATTTTTAAACGAAGAGAATTTCTATTTAAATGATTTTTTAAAAGAGCACAGATACCAATAAAGACGCTAATACCTCCCAGCACAGTGGCGAGGTCTGCTGCGAATGAAGCATAACCTTGAAGCTGTTGAAACGTTATAGTGCAAATCATAAACCCACCTCAATAAATTTATCAGGAGTAAACAAATGAACAAGTTAAAATCGCGCAGAGAGGAATTAAACCTCACGCAGAAACAAGTGGCGGATAAGTGCGGAATTAAGGAAAGTCAGTATCAAGGCTATGAACGAGGAAGGCATGAGCCTATAGTCTCAATAGCGATAAAGCTGTCAAAGGCTCTGGAAACGACTGTAGAAGGCTTGTACGGCGATTAATCGTCAATATCGAAAAGTTCCTCAACTGTTGTATTCAAAGCGCGTGCAAGGCGAATAGCGTATTCCGTTGTAGGTGTTCTTCGTTCGTGTTCCCATGCTTGAATTTGAGTATAGGACACATTAAGCTTTTCAGCGAGTTGTGGTTGCGTTAATCCTTCGCGTTGACGAAATAAAGAAATTTTGTTTTTCATTAAAAACCTCTTAAAAAATACTTGACACCTACAAATGTATGTGATAAAATATAACCACCAACAAATGTATGTGTTTGTGCAAATAATAAAAAATACGAAATTTATTATACCATAAATTGTTGGTGAAAGTCAAGCGGAGGTAGAAAAATGAGCAGAAATCAAAAGCGAATTGACGTGGAGAAATTCAGCAGAATGTGGTGGAAATACGAGAGCGGGAAACTGACGGCAAGACAGGATATCAGCCGCGACCCGTTCGGTAGCTTCGAAGTAAAGTTCAGGCAATGCCTTGAAAACGGCGGGGTGGTAATGGAGATAGAAAATAAAACCTATTCGACATTAAACAGAAAGCCCATCAATTATGAGAGCTTCCCTGCGGCTGTAGAAGCGGTAGCAGAGTATTTCGAGGAAATAGACGAGCGAGCGAAGAAAGTGCCGCAGAACGTAAAAGAGCGGGCAAAAAGAGCGTCACAGTATATCATAGCGCAGGAGATAGCGAAAATCGCAAGGGAGGTAATTTGAAATGACGGAGTTAGAACGAAAGGAAGCGTTGAAAGTAAAAATGCAAAGCATTTGTCGGCGGCATGAAAACGGCGAGCCGCTGGACGAGGACGAGAGATACATATTCATGGATATCGAGTATCTAAATCTTCATGAAACGACAGGGCGGAATATCCATGAATTTCTCGACCTTGCGGATAACCTAAATATGTTTGACAGAAAGGAAGAAGAACAAGAGGTAGCGCGGTTAAAGGAAAGGATAGCCAATCTTGAGGAACAATTGAGGATATATCAATCTTTAGACAGTTGGATCATCGGGTGAAGTTATGCGTGTGGAAATAGAACAGGGAAAAGTGGTGTGTACGCTTGAGGAAAAGAACCATGCTTTCTTGCATGACTGTTATTTAATCTTCGACGGATTTATCGGTAAAAAGTTAAAAATGCACGAGAGCGGGGAGATTAGCGATTATAAGCGGTTAAAGGCACTTATAAGCCACGCGGAACGTCACGGAGTGGAGGTGTCCGAGGAAGTACGTAAACGCCTTGCAGAACTGAAAGAGGCGAGCGAAAAGATAGAACAGGAACGATTAAAGGCCGAGGAAGCAAGCCGCCGAGAGAAGTTTTGGAAGCGGTTGAGTACAGAGGGCTGTGGAGACTGTCCATATAAGAAAGCGATTGCCTGGGAAGAGGACGGCTACGTACATAAATGCCGAGTGACAGGCGAGGAACTGCGGAAAGAAAATAAGCCTACCTACGGTAAAGACGGGATTTATTATCTGTTTCATTGGGTGACAATGCCGAGCGAGAAATGTCCTTATAAAGTAGAAAGGAGGGCGGAGATATGACGATCTATGAAAAGCTGTCGGCGATACAGTCAGAACTGAAGGCGCCGAAAAGTCAATATAACTTATTCGGGAAATATAACTATCGGAATTGCGAGGATATTCTGGAAGCGGTAAAGCCGTTGTGCGGGAAATATAAAGCAGTATGCACGATCGGAGACGAAGTGACTTTGATCGGAGAAAGGTATTACATAAAAGCAACGGCACGGCTGATAGACGTAGAAAGCCCCGCGGACAAAATAGAAAACACGGCATATGCGCGAGAAGAAGCGGAAAAGAAAGGAATGGACGGAAGTCAGGTAACGGGAGCAAGTTCTTCATATGCGCGGAAATACGCCTTAAACGGGCTGTTTGCGATAGACGACACGAAAGATAGCGATACAACGAATACAGGCGGCAAGGAAGCGGCGAGCGCGGCGCAGAAGCCGAAGCAGACGGCGAGAAAAGAAGAATGGAAGTTGACGAAAAGCGAGCTTGTCTCAAAGTATGGCGACGTGGTGAGTAACGCGGAACAATGTATCGCGTATTATGAAAAATCTTTAGGAAATATTCCGTACGGTGATTGGGACGAGGCGACGTGCAAGGTAATCAGGAAAGACCTTGAAGATCGAAGAAAGAAAAAGCAAGCGAAAGAGAAACGGGAAGCGGAGGAAGTAGAACCGCCGTTCCCTATGGAGGATTGAGAAATGACAAGAAAACAACAGTATATAAAAATTTTAGGGGAATTAAATGAAATTATTCACCAAGTACGTCCGGAATTTGATAAAGACTTATATGAAAATTCAATAGAATTGGTTCGGGTTATGAAAAATTATGCGGAATTACTCTTGGAAGAATTAAGCGGCGATTTATCAAAAATGGAAGAAAAAGAGGATTATTTCGTAACGTTTTAAGGAGAAGGAAAAAAATGACGGGAATAGGCTATTTAAAGACATATTACGAGGCAATCAGCACAAACGAGGATTTTTCCGAAAAACTAAAAATAGAGCTGTATGAAAGCGTAATAAATTATATTATTTACGGGTCAATAAACAAGTTTATGTCGGAAACGGCAAAAAGTATTTTTACGATCATGTATCCCAACCTGGAACCGCTGAAGGAAGCCTTTTTAGGTAAAAGTTTAGGGAAAGGCGCGAAAAATCAACCATTTGAAGATAAATAAGTTATAGGGGTGAAACATGGAAGAAGCGACATATTACGCGATCATTCCGTCGCGGGTAAGATACGATAAAGAATTATCGGCAAATGAGAAATTACTGTATGGAGAGATCACGGCATTGGCGAGCAAAAGCGGTCTTTGCTGGGCAACGAATAAATACTTTAGTGAACTATACGAGAAAGAGCCGCGCACGATCCGCCGCTGGATAGAACATTTGGTTGAGCTTGGTTACGTCTATCGGGCGGTGGAATACGATGAGGACGAAAAGACGGTGATACGCAGATGTCTGTCAATCGTGCCGGAGCAGGATATGCGTCAAATGTCCTGGGCGGACAAAAATGTCCGTACCCTGGGGACAAAAATGTCCGCACCCTCAGGACAAAAATGTCCGCCCCCTTCTTTAATTAATAATACAAGTATTAATAATAATTCTCTCTCAGCGCGTACGCGCGAGGAAAAGCGAGAAGACATGAAAGCGTTTTTTGCGGCTTATCCCGACATAGTAACGGATAATTGCTCGTTCGGCAGTCTTGCGGAAATGGATTTTTATCTTATCAAGCAAAGGTTTGACGAAAGCGAGTTTTTAAGAGATACGTTCAAAACCTTATCAAAGATATGCAGGAATTATGTTGCGATCCAGGCAGGGGATTATAAGGACGGGCGGCATAAAGGAGTTGGTGGGGATTATCCGAACAAAGAGGAACCCATTACATTAATAGCTGAAAAAGGTAATTTCTCCGAAAAAGCAGTGACAAGAACGAAAATGCAGGAATATTTTGACAAGATTTACGAGATATACCCACGGCAAGTCAATAAAGTAGAGGGCCGAGAAACGTTCATGTCAAAATTGAAAGGCTTGCCGGAGAAAGAGGCTCGTGAGCGTGCGGGACAGATTTATAAAGCGTTGAAGCTGCAAATCAAGCTCTGGTCGGAAGAAAACGACGGGCGAGGCCGTGAGTTTGACAAATACCCGTATTTTGCGAATTGGTTAAACAGAAACGTTGACGCCGAACTCTCGGTTGAACGAGGGAAAGGGTAATGGAGAAGTATTACGGAATATCGCAAATCGCGTACGAGCGGAAAAGCGTGGAACGGATACTGACGGGCTTTCGGGATTTGGATTATGACATCAAAGGCCTGGAGGTGGGTGTGACGTTGCTGGTAGCGAACACGAACAGCGGCAAGAGCACGTTTTGCCAGGGCTTGTTGGCGCGGGCGATCGAGCAGGGCTATAAAGCATGGGTATTCTCGGGTGAGCATACGTCGGAAAGCTTCTTACAACTGATTTATCACCAAAACAGCCAAAAGAAAGATTATCTGCCGATCGCGTATAAAGACAAATTCGGCCGAGACACCAACATCGCGGATTGGTACATAAGCGAAGCGAAAGAGCGTGAAGTGCGCAGGAAGTTCGAGGGAAAGCTGTTTCTATACAACAACGAGGCGAAACGGTCGATCGAAATGATGTTGGAGAGCATGAAAGCGTGTCATGACAACGAAGGAGCGAGGTTTTTCCTGATCGACAACCTGATTTCCATCGACAACATCAGCAGTAACGTATTTGCGGAACAGACGCGGATCACGGAAAAGATCAGAACGTTTGCGCTGAATAACAAAGTGGTGGTGTTGTTGGTAGCTCACCAACGGAAGATCGCAGAGCGGGGCTTTCGGATAGACATACAGGACGTATCGGGCTCGCAGAACATCAGCAACAAGGCCTACAACGTGTTAGCGCAGTATCGGGTGGATATGCTATCGACGGACAGTAAAGAATACGGGAAATTCAAACAAGACCTTGCCAAAAGCGGGTTTGACATTGCGGCATGTGATAACGTAATCGAGGTGTTGAAAACGAAAGGGAACGGAAACGGGCTTGTGGGGCTGAAATACGACGCGGAGACAAAGACGTATTACCAGGCGGAGAAAATCAGCAAAACGCAGGCGGACAGGATATTCCATTCGGTAAACAGACAGCAGAGCATAGAATTGACGGAAGTAGAGGACGGGGAGGAACTGCCGTTTTAGGAGGAGGAAATGAGCCGAAAAGAATACAGCGTAACGGATCTATGCGAAGTTTTGCGGCTGGCGTTTGCAAAGAATAATCAAACGTATTTCGGGTATGCGTGGCGTGAAAAGCTGGGGGAGTTTCTGGAAGAAGAAAGCCGATACGCGCGGCTGGTGGATTGGCTGAACGAGAAGATCGAGTTCCACGGCGGGGTAATCAATCCATTGGGCCCGGCGGAAAACGGCGAAGAATTTGAGGAAACGTATCTGAAAGAAATCCAAGACTATGCGGTGCTGATACATCTTCGGGACTTGCTTTTGGACGATCGGACGACGACGCAAATGCGGGAAAACATAGAGAAATGGCTGTGTAAGCGATACAAGATACGTTATTGGGGCGAATATTTTGACGGATACATGTAGGAGGCGAAAGATGAGCGAAGAGACAAAAAAGAAGCTGTTGGAGCTGATAGAGGAATATCGAGATAAGGCGCAAGGGCATGCCAAAGGGAGTAAGGCGCAGGTGATGTATGCGTCATATGCGGAGGGATTAAGGCGGGCGATCACGGAAATCGGGAAGGAGGCTACCTATGACGCAGAATGAGGAAATATTAAGGCACTTGCTGACATATGGAAAAATCACGAGCCTGGAAGCGATGAACAAATACAGGATTATGCGGTTGGGAGCGCGGATATACGACCTGAAAAAGCAAGGCTATCCGATCAAGACGTATCTTCGGGTCGGGAAATCTCGGAGCGGAGAAAGCATGGTATTTGCGGAATATCGGCTGGAGCGGGTAGAAGAAGCGCGGAGGCGGTGGAGATGAAATTCGTCATAGAGGGTCGCCCGCAGGGAAAAGCTCGGGCACGGACATTCTACAATAGTCGGTTAGGCAAAATGCAAAGTATAACTCCTGAACAGACAAGAAGCTATGAGGATTTAATCCGTTGGAGCTATAAAGCGGCGGGCGGTACATATCTGGGGAAAGGGCAGTTTACGGTGGCTATAAGAGCGATATACGAGGTTCCCGCGTCTTATCCCAAGAAGAAGCGAGAAGCGGCGCTGAGGGGCGAAATACGGCCTTGCGTGAAGCCTGACGTGGATAATATCACAAAGGTTGTCTTGGACGCATTGAACGGGGTTGCGTATCTTGACGACAGCGGGGTGATAGCCGTGACGGTAGAGAAAGAGTACGGAGTCGCCGCGCGGGTGGAAGTGGAGATATTATAGATAAAATCGCGCTACGATTGCAGAAACGGGTCTAAATTGAACGATATATAGAAAGTCGATTCCTATATCGAGGAAAAGAAAAACGTTTAATGTAGGCGAAATGAAAGCGTAATCAGCCGTGCGCGGGTTGAAATAAAAAAGAAAAAGGAAAACAGTTAAGTTTTGCGAGATAGAGCAAAACGGAAAAACAAGGCTGATACCCGAAAGCCGTCCGCGCACATGGACGGGAAGTAGGGAAAGGAGACAGAATGAAAGCGATATTAATGAGCATACAACCGAAATGGGTTACAATGATTGAATACAGGAAAAAGACGATAGAGGTCAGAAAGACAAGACCGAAGATAGAAACGCCGTTTAAGTGTTATATCTACTGTACATTCCCGCAAAAGCCCGTATATGATATTTGGATAAACAGAGGAACGGAAAACAGGTTTTTAGGAAACGGGAAAGTCGTCGCCGAGTTTGTGTGTGACATGATAGAAGATTTTCAAATTAAAGGTGCGTTGGGCGTGCGCTTTAAGCGGTTTACCGCTCTTTACGAAACATGTTTGAAAGTAAAAGAAATGAGGGACTATGCGGGTAATAGCCCTATACTTTACGGCTGGCATATCTCGGAATTGAAAATCTACGACAAGCCGAAAGAGCTTTTTGAATTTAGAAAGCCGTGCCCGATAAATATTAAAAATTGTCCACGTTGTAAACTTTATTCTCGGCACAGCGGACAATGCGCAAATATTGTAATCCGCCCGCCACAAAGTTGGTGCTATGTCGAAGAATTGGAGGACTGACATGACAAAGCAAGAGCTTGAAGAAGTATATAATCGTTTATCAAAAGAGCGTGATATATTTGACGGAAACCGATTTTATATACAAAAAGAGATCGGAGAGATAGTAGATGTATTTAATAGCGGGATAGCGGAAGAAAGTGATTACAACAAAGGCATAAAAGAGTTTTTAGAATTTCTTGTACCGCTGTTAAATAAGGGGTTAAGATTAAAAATCCCCGAAATTAAGCCCGAAAAAGAATGTAAGGTCATGATTTTCAAAGGAGGCAAGGATTGAAATGGAAAAGGAAAAGAAAATCGAAGAATTGGCGGAAGCGATATATAAAAGCGGGGTGGCGATTGAGGGTACGGATATAGCTTTTGGATTATATGATACTGATACTCATTTCCACCGAATGGCGGCGAAGTTATATGACGCGGGCTACGGAAACGTAAAGGAAGCGGTAAAAGAGTTTGCGGAACGGGTAAAGGGAATATTTTCAGGAAATGCAGAGGAGCGGCAAAAAGGATATGCGAAAGAAATAGTTTGCTCTTTAACTATTGACGAATTTAATGAAGAAATAGACGAGCTAATCGAGGAGGTGCGCGGTGAGTGAACAGGTTGAAGAAGATGTGTTGAGCAACGAGTTTTATAAAAACCTTATTAGAGACTGTGGAAAATATATTATCGATTGCCCGAAAAAAAACGGTAGTAATATAAAAGACTGCGAAGTATGCAGAATAAAATATGTGGCGCGTAAGGCGTACGAACAATCGCGGAAAGAAACGTTTATGGAAATCATGGAAATGTTGCGGTTCGGCTATGAATTGCCGATAGACGATATCGCAAGGGAAATGGCCAAGGAATATGGAGTGGAGGTGTGCGGTGACTAAAAGCGGATTTATAGAAGATATGATATTACTTATTAGGCAGGCAGAGTCCGAGGCGTTGAAAAATAATATACAAGCAAATACAGTAATATTAAATAATAAAAAGTTTGGAAAGATAAAACCGTTTTATACCGCCCAGGGGGCTTTACCGCCAATGATATGTGGGTTAGAAATAAATCTATCAAACGAATTGCCGGAAGGTTATGATTTTTTAATTTATGAAAGCCCTATTACGGAAAGGGAACGGTTAATATCTGATACTCGGAAAGAAACGGCGCGGGAATGCTTGAAAATCCTGCACGGCATAGGAGGCTGCGACGCGACGGAGGAATGGAGCAAAGGCTTTGACGCGGCGATAGACGAGGCATATAAGGAAATCTCGGATAAATACGGAGTGACGGCGTTTGACGAGGAGGACGAGGAATGACTAACGACGAGTTAAAAAAGAAGATAATCGACATTCTTACAGAGATAGCAACAGTGATTGGAGATGTGGAGTCTCTTGAAAAAACTGACGCTTCCAAAGAACAAAGCAGTATCGATTATTATAACGAAATGCGAGAGTGGAAAGCAAAGTACAAAGCGGCAGAACACCGAGCGGAAGTGGCGGAACGGGCGTTAGAACGTACCGTCGTCGAATTATTGCTAGCGCGGGGATATTCTGCGCTCAGTGCTGTAATCCGTGCGGAGGAGTTTTTTATTCCCGAAGCAATAAAAGAAGCCGAAAAAGAGCTGGAGGAGGCCGAGGAATGAAAAGAGACGAAACCAAAAAAGAAGTGTATATCATTGTATCGCCCGAGGGCGGTATAAGCTATGACATATTTACAGGCAAAGGAACCGTGTACGCAGACCAAAAAAAGGCGGAAGAAGCGATTAAAAGCAAAAACGAATGGTCGAAAGCAAAGGGCTATGGAACATATAAACTGATGACCTTGGAGGTAAAGGAATGAAAAGCAAATTAAGCATTGGGGATAAAGTTATAATGAACGATAAATATTTTGTGTCAGAGAAAAACAAGGAACGGGTATTTGAAGTGATAAGCAACCCGCAGGATATTTGCGGAACAGAGTGCGTTTTTTTGAAGTATTATGTTGGAGCGTACGCGGCAGACGGGTTAACAAAGGTGGTAGAGGAATGAGAGAGATATTATTCAGAGGGAAGCGGGTAGATAACGGCGAGTGGTTCTTCGGAAATCTCGATTTAAGACAATTCGGAGGAAGCTTTTATGCTTGCATTATTCATCAGCTCTCCATGTGGAAAACAACAAAATTTGAAGTCATTCCCGAAACGGTCGGAGAATACACAGGCTTGACCGACAAGAACGGGAAGAAGATTTTCGAGGGAGATATTATTCGAAGCAATTCAGAACGAGGGTATATCGAATATTATCCGAACGATTGTGCGTTTGACGTAGTAGATGACCACGGATTTTATTGGCTTATCAGCGAAATGTCAAATATCGAAGTCATCGGGAATATACACGACAATCCCGAGTTATTGGAGGAGAAAGAAAAATGAGCAATAGAAAACCTTTACCTGCCGCGACACGAAAAATTGTCTATGAAAAGTATAACGGACATTGTGCGTACTGCGGCAAAAAGATTAAGTATAAGGATATGCAGGTAGATCATATCAACAGCGTTTACATGAAAGGTGAAGATAATGATATATCAAATTTAGCTCCTGCGTGTCGTTCGTGTAATTTTTATAAAGGTACAATGACGGTAGAGGGCTTTCGTAGGCAACTCGGGTTAATAGTAGAGCGATTAGAAAAAGTATTTATATATCGCCTTGCGCGTGATTATGGCTTGATTTCGGAAGACAAAAAAGATATTATATTTTATTTCGAGGAGCAAGAAAAATGAGTAAGTATAAGAGATTGACGACCAACGAACCCGAGGACAATGTAGAAACAATGCTGAATTATGCGCGTTGCAAAGATAAAGAAGTATTTATTTACGACGAGCAAGGAAATGAAGTGAAGCTGACGGAGTACATAGCAAAGCACGCCCAAGAGGAATGCGAAGTGACAGCAGAGGACATAATGGAGGGCTGTTGCTTCGAGTGTATGGATTGTCCGTTGGGGATATTAAATACGGTTGCCATACAAGCTGCGGAGTTGCGTCACCGTCTATCAGAGCTGGAGGACAAACTCGAAGCGGGAACTCTGGTAGAGCTGCCGTGCAAGGTGGGAGATACGGTGTATATCGTGGGTCGAAAATACAGAGCGGGAAGCTATGAGAGTTTTATCAGCACGGGGAAATTCAGATATTCGGACATAGAGAAGTTCGGAGATAGCGTATTCCTCACCCGCGAAACCGCTGAAGCGAGATTAAAGGAGCTGGAGGGAAAGTAAAGGAGAGCGTATGAAGCAAGGGCATTGGCTGACGATAGATAAAGCGTTCAAGGGTTACAGGAGAAATCTTGTAGCCCTGAAAAGCTATCCGTACCCCTATGTTTCGGGAGTGGACTACTCAAAGCCGAGGGTGACGGGGGACGGATACACGAACGGACAGGCGCAGATGGTGATGTCGTGCATAGAGAAGAAAGACGATTTAGAGAAACAAGTGCGTCTGGTGGAGGAAGTGGTGAAGTGGTTTGAAATCGAGGGCTACGGACGGGAAAGATACATAAAATATCGGTATTTTAAGGGCACGACCAATCTTAACGCCTGTTATGAGATAGGAATATCGGAAAAGACGGGGAAGAATTGGAAACGGGATATCTTTTACAAGGCGGAAGCGATCGCGGAGAATATCGGGATATTTACAAAAAGTGAAAATGGGTAAAAAGATTGCCCTTTTTCCCCGTTTTTATGTGATATAATGGTATCATGGAAAAAGTGAAGAAAGCCGTCGGCGTTAAGTCGGCGGTTTTGCTTTGAAAGGAGTTGAGGGTGCGTGGCGGATAAGTACGAGGAAATCGTAGAACCTAATTTAATATTGATCGAGAGATGGAAAAGAAACGGTCTTTCGGAGCGAGAAATCGCCGAAAAGCTCGGGATTTCCTATTCTACGTTTCGAGCCTATAAAAAGGAGAAATCGGCACTTTCGGCACACTTAAAAAAAGGGGCTGAAATCGTCGATACGGAGGTGGAAAACGCGTTGTTGAAGCGCGCGCTGGGATATAGCTTTACGGAAATCACCCGCGAACAGAGAGACGGAGAACTCACGATTACGAAAACAGTGGTAAAGGAAATACAACCCGACGTCACGGCGCAGATCTTTTGGCTGAAAAACCGCGCTGCGGACAAGTGGCGGGATAAACCCGTGGAAAGTCTTTCCGCAAGCGGATACGAACCCGTGAATATCCCCGCGGGATTGATAGCGCCGATATATTTCGACTTAAACCGACGAATAGACCAAGGCGAGATCACGGAAGCCATAATTAAAGGCGGTCGGGGCGGATTGAAATCTTCGTACGTGGGATTAAAAATACCCGAACTGCTTATGCGCAATCCGTCCAGCCATGCACTCGTGACGCGTAACGTGGGCAACACAATCCGAGACAGCGTATATGCGCAGATCAAATGGGGGATAGAGCAGCTGGGGGTGGAGGACAGATTCGAGTGTACGGTCAGCCCCATGCAGATTGTCTATAAGCCTACGGGGCAGATCATCTATTTCCGCGGTATGGACGATCCTTTGAAGATCAAGTCGATCAAAGTGCCGTTCGGATATATCGGTATTTTATGGTACGAGGAATTCGACCAATACGCAGGCGAGGAAGCGATCCGCTCGGTCAATCAGTCGGCGCTTCGCGGCACGGATGAAAAGGGCGAAAGCAAGACGATTAAATTTGAAACTTTCAATCCGCCCGCGACGGCGCAAAATTGGGCAAACCGCTATGTATTACAGCCGCGCAAGGGCATGACGGTTTTGCATACCTCCTATCTGGACGTCCCGAAAGAATGGCTCGGTCAGGCGTTTATTGACGAAGCGGAGACGCTGAAAGAGCTTAATCCGAAAGCGTACGAAAACGAATATCTCGGCGAGGTGACGGGCACGGGCGGGAATGTGTTCGAGAACCTGGAAATCCGTGAAATCACCGATAAAGAAATAGAAAATTTCGATCGCGTCAAACAAGGCCTCGACTGGGGCTATTATCCCGATCCCATGGCGTTTGTGCGGCTGAATTACGACAGCGCGCGGCGCACGATTTATATTTTCGACGAAGTAAAGCGGATCAAGACCTCGAACGAGGACGCGGCATCGGAAGTTTTGAACGCCTATAAAGAAACGTGCACGATCGCGGACAGCGCGGAAGAAAAATCGATCGCGTATTTCCATTCGCAGGGCTATAACATGCGCGGCGCGGTCAAAGGCCCCGGGAGCGTAGAATACGGCATGAAATGGCTGTCGAGCCTGGTTAAGATTGTGATCGATCGCAGGCGTTGCCCCGAAACAGCAAAGGAGTTTGAAGAGTCGGAATACTTGAAGGATAAAGACGGCAACTACATCTCGGGATATCCCGACAAAAACAATCATTTCCAGGACGCGGTGAGATACGCGCTGAACGACGAAATACAGCAGACGCGTGCGGCGTTGAAAAAAGTGAGGTATTAAAATGCTATACGATTTGAATTTTTTGAAAACGGGAGAGATATTCCCGCCGCGGGAGGAGCTGGAACGGCTGGACGCCTACCGCGTAAACGATCTGTTGCTCAACGACGAGCCCTGGACGGCGCTGCCCGAACATAAACGGAGAGTGCTGTTTTTATTGTCGAATTTTTCGTTGACGGAGCCGAAGGACTGCTATCTGTATAACGCGAATTATTGGGCGGAACTGGCGGATAAGACGCGGGAGCTGACCTTCGGAGCTCGCCCGACGATAAAAACGGACAGGCAGGACGTT
>OJMH01002727.1_pt1 | contig 14221 bp, 19 predicted proteins | sample 1597111 | NCBI WGS metagenome assembly OJMH01 (sample SAMEA2452115, study PRJEB22498) | human gut metagenome | reverse complement strand
ATATTCTTCGCCCGATTCGTATTCGTCAATTTCAATATCCCAATCATATTGCTGCTGTAAATGTCAATAATATTTTGTGATTTTCTTTGAAATATCGTTAATTTCAGCATATTGCACAAAAAGGCAACAGAAACAGACGGTAGCCGGGGGCGGTTGCCGTCTGTCTTTTTTTGTCTATACATGATATTTAAAGCCATGATTGCGGAAACGGGAGGGGAATGGGTGACAGTCGGCAAGCAAAAAGGGCGTTCAGAATTTTGCAATGAAAAGTGCGTTTTCCGTTTTCCCCCTGAGGGGGACAACAAAAAACAAATCATTGCAAAATTCTTCTCAAATTGCTTGCCGACTGTCACCAAAAACCACCCCCTTTTTAAAAGCTTGTTTGTTCGAACGTTCGAACTTTTTACATTGCTTTCATTTCGTTGGATGACTTACCGTCAAACATACGCCGGGGGTAATTGTTCAACCACTCTTGCACCTCTGCGATCTGTTCCGGGGTAACATCCGCAAAGTCACAGCCTTTAGGAAACCAACGGCGAATCATGCGATTCTGGTTCTCATTGCTTCCACGCTCTCCGGGGTTGTGAGGGTGACAGTAATATATTGTCGTTCTGGGTTCACCGCCGTTTACAGACTTTTCAAGTGCTTGCTGATCGAGAAATTCCGTACCATTGTCGCAAGTGATCGTCTGGAATATCTCCCGGAACTTATCAGAACCATAGGCACATTCCAGATCGTCAAGGGCACGGGCAACAGCATTTCCGGTCTTGTCTGGTATCGGTATAATAATTTCATCACGGTGTTTACGCTCTGTGAAAACAAGCAAACAATTACTGCTTTTTCCTTGTCCACCAACAACGGTGTCGAGTTCCCAGTGCCCGGCGGCCTTACGCTTCTTGATTTCATGCGGACGTTCTTCTATGGATCTTCCTTTTAAATTCTTGTAGGAGGGGCGCACTTGCTTGTAATCCTGTTTCGGCGTGTCTCTGCGCCACGGCAAGTCCTTGTTAGTTACATTCAGAAACAAGCCACGGTCGATATAGTGGTACAGCGTAGTAACGCACACCTCCGTGCGGTACTTGCCTTTAGCGGCTTGCAAAGTGGCATAGGGGCTATATTTTAAGTCAATAATACAGTGTTCTACGTGCTTTACAAAATCGTAGTCGTTGCCGATCTTGAGATCACGTCCTTTACTTTCGGCGTGGCGGTCGTGTTTCTGCTGTCCGATCTCCGCACTATAGTAGTCGTATTCAAGCCATGTCTGACCGTCACGCAGTTTCGTGCGCCCTCTCTTTATCTCATAATTGATTGTGTTATAATGCCGGTTCATCAGCCTTGCTATTTCTCTTTGGGTTTTGCCGTCCTTTAAATATATTTCAATTTTCAGTCGATCACTGTAAGACATATTTTTGGCCATAAGTTTCCTCCCTCTCTGGCGGCAGTCTGCCTATATTCAACCGTACCAGAGCAAGCCCCAGAGCGTCAAGGAGGGTGGTATCTCTGGGGCTGTGCCTTGACCCTCTGTAGCTTCTCTGGTGGGGCTTTTTGGCGGCGGTAGTGAGGGATAGCTTGTTCTGTAGCTGTCCGGGGCATATGGCCTTGTATGCGGCTTGTGGTGGGCGGCGGCTTCCAGAAAACAGACAGTTCTCTGGACTCTCCGTGTTCAATTTTTTTGGCAAATGTGGGGGGACTTGCTGAAAATTGACAGAGGTGAGATTGGATCACCCCCAACCCCTCAAGGGGAGTAAAGCTTCCTTGTGGCTGTCCGGGGTGATCTGTTTAATACTTTAGTTCATAGTAGGTTATTTGTTGGTTTGCTTGCGGTATATCTACAGTTTTTACATATACAATACGGTCTGCGTAGATTTTGCGAAAGTCCTCTTCATCGATAAGAAAGTGTTCTTCCTCTGCGATATGGCAGTTACGACTGTAGTAGTAGCGGCGTTTTTCTTTCAAGTGTTCATCAACGCTTTTCGTGATGTACTTTGTGATATAACTGCTTACTCTGCCAGTGTCCAGAACTTTGGTGGCTGTGGTGAAGCCGTAAGACCAGTCTGTTATATTGTAGATGATCTGCTTTTTCCTGTGGTCTACTTTCCAAGCTTTAAAGGTAAGGTTGTCCACGTTTGCCAACAGACCATGGAAATGATAGTGTTCCTTATCTGCGTGCAGTTCTGGGACTATAAGGTATTTCATATCGGGGCACTTGCGCTCTTTAATATGCCACAGAAAGTCGTTAAGCCGCTGAACAACTAAATCATAATCGGAAGCGTCTACTTTTTTACGGTCAAATGTCAGAGTGATGAACCAATCCCATTTATTTGACCTTGCAATTCTGTATACGTTATTTTTTGCTCTGGATGCAGAAACCGTCATAGCGTGTTTTTCGGCTTCCGGGGTGCGGTCACTTGTATCGTGGGTCTTGTTTAGCAAGCTGTCCTCTGGTTTTTCTTTTCCAGTATTTATTGCATAGTGGTAAAAAGTGATGTGTTCCCCGGTCTCATATTGGTAACGCCGACAATTATAGACTGATTCCATATTTCAACACTCCAAGAAAATTTTTACAAGGTGGCGTTAAAGTGTTGCTATTGTCAAGTAGGCGACCCGGTGAACGGGTCGCAGTCTGCTTTTGTCCATGTACTTTCTTCTTTTTGTAACAGGAATAATCTGTCCATTTCTTTCTGAATGGGTTTGAATGATTCTCTAGAGAAACCAAGATTTTGAAGTTGTTGAAATAATTCGTCTGGAAATAGTTTGTATTTTCTATAGAATCTGATCTCTGTTTCGTTAAACAGATAATGCATATATTGAAACATTGTTTTTTTCTCCTTGTGTGTGGTGTGTGAAATGTTCGAACGTTCGAACGGTGCGCCGTGCGCAACGCTTACCACGGCGCACCGTTTCCCCTTACTTCTGTGCTTTCTTCTGCGCTCTGGTGTACTTCTTTGACGGTGTAGTAACGGCATCCATATCGGAAGGCGTATTGTTCTGTAACATGATAATTTCTGATTCCGGGATCATGTTCCCGGCCTTACAGTCTTTCGAAAGGTTGTCCACGCAAGCCAGTGTATCATAAGCATGATAATCTTTATCTTTTACGAACCAACCGAACCGGCGTAAAGGGCGTACAAGCGTAGGGTCTGTGGCGTATTCCAACTGGTAGGCATCGTATTCCCTATGCACCAAAAATCGCCACTGTTTGTCGCAAGATATAACCCGGCTTGTCACTTGTCGCAATAATGCGTCTACGTGGTTAAACCGCTGTGAAGTGTAATACAAGCTAATGTGGTGGTGGCGGCACGTCAGCAAAGCATTGAGAAACAAGGGATCAATGTTTGTCTTGAAAGTGCGGCTGTTAAGCTGTACTGAAAATTCGTCTCCCAGAACAAGAGTACAAGTCAATGTATCGTGTTGTTCATCATATGCCCGGACAGTTTCGGCAACATCTACGATCTGACGCAAGGAGACAAAAGGCGTATAGGGCGTGCCGATCAAATCCACGTTTGAAATAATGTTCACTCTCTGGGTGACCCATTTCCCCCGGAGATCATCATAGACAACTTTGTTGTTATACTTCTTGTACAGTCTTGTTACCTTATGCACAGCGGAGAGCGTTTTTCCTTTACCGAACAACGCTACATAACAAATCAGTTTTCCTGTTTTCAGATTGCGCCATTTCTTGTGGATGATGTAATCCGGGATATCCTTTATAAAATTGAAAACCGTTGCAAACGGATGTAATACGGCAATGCGGAAACATACACTAAAATACATCATTACAATAAATGCTAACAGTACCAGATATACCAAACTAATCACCTCCCGGCTTTCATAATGTTATAAGCAAGTGAACCGATACATTCAAGGATCGCACAAAAGACGATCAGACCGACCATACAAGCCGGGGTAAATGTTGTTGCATCACCTATAATAAATTGAATAAGGCTTTCCATGTTTGTTTCCTCCTATTTGAGACCTACACCGTTAAAGGATCGGACGGCGTTCTTGATACGTTCATAGCACCATGCGAACACGATGAAGAATAACAGGGCTGTAACATTGTAATTCAGATCATCAATTTTTGCTTCAATGCCGCCCAGAGCATCGGAATAATCAGTCTGATTTTCCATAGTGTCCGCTTGATAGGCTTCCAGATCTGATAAACGGATATAAACGTGTTCAGAACCAACCACGTCACCAGAAGAGACCGAAAGGGTGTTATCGCCTGTTGTAGTGTCAGATAGTTCTGTATCACTTCCGGGTTGCAACGTGTCAACGTCTGCGTCAGTTCTTCCGGGGAGCAGATCGCCAGACAGGATAAAAGAAGAATCACCATCAGCGGTATAAAGTCCGTTATCATCAGTACCAGAGTTGAGAGAATCGACTTGTACAGTTTCCGACATATCGTTTTGAATTTCATAGTTTTCATTCATGTTTTGTCCTTTCTTGTGAAAAACGTTCCCGTGTGTTAGAATTGAGAAAAACACACAGGAGGGGTTACAAATGAATACGTTGATTATTTTAGGGGTTGCTTTACTTATAATTGTTTGCGGTTATGCTTACGCAAAATATCGTGATGAAAAAGAAAACAATGCTATATATACCTATATGGAAGATACAGAGAACGAAAGTTCTGAACCATTACAAAAAAACGATTACATCAACCTGACACGGTATAATGATGACAAAACCGACAGTAGAGTAGATGCAATATTGTCCGTATTAGATAAAATACATTTTTGGGTAATGATTATAGGAATCTACATTCTTGTAAAATTCATTGCGGCAATAATCATTTTTGTGTGTAAAGGTGCGGTTATTATGGAAGTGATCGAAAAACTATTCCCATAATCTGCAAATGAAATACAACAGCAAACCGCCGATAGTACAGTATAGGAAAACTGAATAAAGCGTAAAGGCATAGCCGAATAAATCAATCTGGATGTTTAAAATGCCGAAACATAAATCTATAAAGGCTTTCAGAATATGCATAGCTACCTCCCTAGAATACGGCAAATAATAATGACAGCAAGTGAAGCAGAAAACAGATTTATAATTGAACTGGGGAGAAAGCCAAAAATCGCAGTTAAAAGAGTCGGTAGTTGTTGCAATGAGCCGACTAATCCGTTAATGATAGAATAGAACTGATTGCCAACGTTTAGAATTGAATCAGCATCAGACTTGTTTTGCTCAGTCTTATCAACAAGATCGGCTTTTCCGCTATCTTCATCAACTACAATGTCGCTTACTGTACCTTTTAAACAATTTATGATAACGGGTTCACCCATATATAAAACACCACCTTTTTTATAACAAGGTGTAAGCCACATTTCACCATCCCAAGCCAATTCACTATTTTTGTAATAGTCTATAAGATAGTCAACATTAACTTTCATAGATCCTTTTCCGATTGTGGTTGTACTCCATGTTTCGTATGATGTATTCATATCGGAATCATACCGGGGATAGGTGGCAACTACTAAAGTGTCGGAATCAGGAATAAAAAGTAAATCACTATTTGGGGTCGTTCCAGTCCATGTTATAGTTCCACTTTGAACAACTGGTTTATTCCAGACAACGCCCGTTAATTTAAAATCGTCAAGGTGTACCGTGCCATCGTCACCAGTATCGAATGAAGAGGACGGAGTGCCGTTTTTATCAAAAGTAACTACAATAGAATTACCTTTATTCCACGGGTTATTTACCCCAGTTTTTGCGTAAGGGGTGAAGTACAAACTTTTTATAGGTGAACCATTATTCTCTTTAAAATCTGAAAATGTCTTATTCCATGTAAGGTCTTTTCTATTCAGTGAATAAAAATCTATATCTATTTTTGATCCGTCATAATAAATAGCTTTGATACCCAACGAAAGGTATTGACTACCGGAGAGATCAAAAGCAGATTTGTTTGCACCATTTGACCAAACGTCAACCCATTCTGCATGAAACGAGTTATCATATCTAAAACCAATAAGTGAAATATCATTACCAATAACTTCTGAATCAGAGGGGATTGTAACTTGTTTTATCTTGTCAACTGTTCCGTCTGAATTGAAAAATATCTTCACGGCTTGCCCGTGGTAAAATGCACCCGGTACACGGTAACACGGCACAACGTTTACTTGTCGGATGAATTGAAAATCTACCTTGCCACTTTCCATATCCGACCACGGGAGTTTTAACTGCTTGTCACTTGTGGGAAACTCTCCGTTATAGATCTGAAATTCTCCGATATTGTCCGGTTCTGTGGTGGTAGCCCATGCGTAAGTAATTGTCGTGTATTCCTCAACCTCTTGATTTTTGAGGTAGGATCGCTCCGTTGTGCCAGTCCACCGGGCTGTTTTGCCGTTGATAGAAAAGCCGGTATAAGTGTATGCTTCGTCTGTGGTGTTGGGTAATTGCGGTTCACTTACAACGCCGGATTTATCACCAGTTAAACAATAATTAGTCATAGATTTATAAGAATCAAAAACAGGTAAAGGGAAATCATCAAAAGAAATATCGTGAACAAAACTATCATTTGTTATTTTATCCGAAGCTTTATCCCGGAAATTAAGTCCGGCCGTATTGTGTGAAGTTAATTGATAATTACTAGTACCGATACTGGAATAATAATGATGTAGACCTTGACAATTATAATATTTCAGATTCGACTGATAATCACCGTGTTCTGTAAAATAATGTGGATACTCATTATAGTCATAGTAAGTACGTGCTTGTTCGTTACTACCGATAACATAAGCGGCTAAATAATAATTATTAAGTTTTATATCCCCGGACGTTGACGGAAGTCTTACAAGACCATAAAATCTACTAGTATCATCCAATACACAATGATAATCATACTCGCATATATTATTTTTAGAATCAGTGTATTGTCCGTGAATATCATAAGTGCCACTGTTTGAAGTTACAAAACACGACACAGATTCCTCAGCATGAACCGGGGTTACACTGAACAGCACAGCAGAGACCAAAACGCCAAGCGTTAAGGCCATGATGCAGAGGATTGTTTGCAGTTTATTTTGATTGATTGTTTTTTGTTTCATGTTTTTCCTCCTTTATGTAAGGTGTGAGTAAAACCCGCATACAATCGCAAGAACACTGAAAACTATGAAAATAATATCGGCGGCGGTTATTAACGGGTGTAAAAATCTTGATTCCTCGTCAATGCAGAAATTGACCAGAAATACCAGAAAGACGAATAGCACATAGATAGACTTAAGTAATATAACCATGCCATTTCTCCTTGTGTGAATTGAAAAAAGAGGGGTGCAGATCGCTCTGTATCCCTCTTGTGTTACCGTGATCCGGGTTATACGGAACGTTTTGCAACTCCGAACAGGCCGAAGCATGCACAAGCTACGGACACAGTTAACAGAATGTTCAGCGGATACTCTCCGAACAGACCCATGATAGACTTACATACAGAGATCAGAGTAGTAACGATAGCAGTATCGAAAGTGGGAGCGGCTTCTGCCGCCGCAAGGATTGTTAAACCGGGCATAATTTTTCTCCTTTCTTATAGATAATGCCAAATACGCACGTCTGCGCTCTGGACTCAGTTATCTATAATGTTTTTTGTTTATAAAATCAGCTTGCTGAAATTACCGGGATAAAGTTCGAACGTTCGAACTTTAGGGGGTGTGACGGGAATTGAACCCGTAAGCAAGTAGCTTTCAGATATCATTGTGCGCACTGCTCTTGTTTGCCTAGTAACTTCGCACCCCATATTATTTTTTGGTTGTTGGATCATGTGTTGCTGTTGCATGGGTACGGGGGTGATACTTTGTGTACCATTCCGAACCCCTCCCATGAAAAACTTACAAAAAGCAAAGTACACTTTTTGAGTTTTTCTATAGCGTCCCCTTGCCCCCTCCCAAGGGGACGAAAGGTCAAGGGCAAAAGCGCTTGATCTGGGAACTGGTAAAGATATAATTACTCATGGTCGGGCTGAACCCTCCGGGCTTCACCCTTGCCACAGATAACAAAGTGATGCAGTTTTTAAGGGCAAGGGCATCACCAACAAAGAAAGGCGGGTGGCGGCAGACGGTAGTTGTTTAGCTATGGTCTGCGCTATGACTGTCCGGGGACTTCGTAAGGGCTATTAACATCTTTTTGCGCCGGGAGGTGGGATAGTGCGCCCACATCCCGGCAAGATGCAAAAAGATCAAGGGCGGATTTGTTAATGGTTAGTCGTTCCACACGTCACTGAATGCCACAAGAGACAAAAAAGAGGCAAGAAACGCAAGTATTACCATCCACCAATCAATAGGATCGCCAAGTAAAAAATCAACCACTACAATCGCTACGCCGATCAAGAAAAAAATAAGCCACATAGTGTTTACCTTCCTATATAGAAAAAGCCGGGAATGTATCCACGTTCGTTTCTTCTGGGTACTAGCGCACATACAAGGTAAATGGGTAAGTTCGAACGTTCGAACACTCCCGGCGTTTTTCACTTCACACTTGCCCGGCAGTCTGTAGGGAGACCAACCGGGCATCACACCGGAGAACGTACCGGGGAGAAGATTTCAAGGCATAGATCACAGTGGCGGCACACGGGCACGCACAAGGGATACCGTTCTTGCTTCTCTTTACTCCCTAGACCCGGATGTTCTGGGCGGCTTACTTCTTGTCCTTATCCTTGCCGGGATCAGCGGCGGCAGTACCGGGGGCGGTGGCAGTTCCGGGGAGATCGTAGATACCAGTCACACGCAGAGTCTTCTTTCCCTCATATTCACTGATCTGCATACCGAAAACGTACTCCTTAAAAAGTTCCTTGTTCTGCTTATAGACATCCTCTGTACAAGAAAGGCTTGTAGCCTCCGATCCCTGCAAAACTGCAAGCTGATAATACTTGTTGTTGCTTCCGGTCATGCTCTTTTCTTCGATTGCTACTAATGTGGCTTTAAACTGGGTTGCTAATTTCATGGTTTTTTACCTCTTCTTTCTTTACGCATGGGGCAGTCTGCCCCATGGATGCAATGTTGTTTGTTTATTCTGAACGCCTACATACGGGAAAGGCGGTTCATGCTGTTGATACCGAGAACCAGAAGCGTAACATTGAGGGGGACATATTCACGTTCCGTCAGAATGCCGTCATTATGTAACTGGTTCATTTTCCGGGAAAGCGTAACCATGCGGTTAAGCACCGGGCGCAATGTTTCCGGGGTGTAGCCACTCCCCAGATCAGCGGCGCAAGACATAATATCATCAAGCACCGCCAGACCAACCGGGGAAAGGCTATGGGCTACCATTTAACCACAATCTCAATGCGCTTGTGGTCGGCTTCAAAATTCTTGCTTTTTAAAGCCTTTTCAATCAGATCATTGAGACCATCAAGATACTTGTTGTATTCCTCCATGTTGTGGAACGTAACAAGGGTCTGACTGTTTACCTCTTGCGCTGTGGTATCAATAATCTCTTTACCATTGGAAGTATCAGATTCTGCGGTTTCGTCCTGTGCTTCGTCCTGTGCTTCAACGTGAAGTTCTTTTACTTTCTTCTTGATGTCACGAACAGACATATCAACAGAAAACTCCGTCAACTGGGCATCCGTCACACCCAACAGGGCGATCAGTTTACTACTCTGATAATCTTTCAGTTCCGGGCGAATCTCTTCCAGAACGTTCCCGGCATCGTCACGTTTTGCGAAACGTTCTACAATGTGGATAAAGTCGCTACACGTTCCACGTGCAATGCCGTGTTCTTTAGCGGCGCAATCGTAAATATTCTTATAGCCCAACAGACTGAAAGCGGACGTTGAATACATCCAGTAGAGGTCGAAAGCGATCCGGGTAAAGGAACTCTGAACATTGCACAATGACTTACTAATGGATGCGTTACGCTTTTTAGCTTCTTTGAGAGTTTCAATATCCTTTGCTTCCTGTGCTTTTTTGGCTTCTACCTCTGCTTTATTGGTGTCCTCCACCGCCGGGGCGGTGGGAGGGTTCATAGGAGCGGCAACAGCCTTTTTTCTGGTGGTCTTTGCCTTTGCCGGGGTCTGTGTTGTGGGTTTCTTCTCTATGGTTGCTGTACTCATTGTGCTTGTCCTCCTTACTGGCTGTTAGCGTATTCTCTAAGATCGTCAACGATTTGCCGCACCTCTAAAATGGTTAAACTGGGGGCATAACCGCAAATGCCATAAAAAACTTTAATGTCGGACGGATCAAGCTTATGCTCGTCAATCTGTCTCATGCAAAAAGCCTTGCAACGTTCCTTGAGTTTATGTCTTTCTGCTGTTTCGTCTGAATCTTTGTTAATGGCAATAAACGCCACTTTATCAATAGGGCAAGACACCAAATCATCGTTCGGTAAGTGAATAAGAACGCAAGGTGTTGCGGTGGGGTAATTGTCATAGTCGGTAAAGAATGTGAAGCCCTCAACGCCCGTGTAGTCGATTACGTTCACTTCTTGAAGCTGAACACCGGGAAAAGAATTTACTTTTTTGATTACTGCTACTGAAATTGATTCCATTTTTTTGTCCTCCTTGTGTGTGGGGTTCGAACGTTCGAACCTATATGAAAATAGTCTTGTGATCGGAATTTTGTGTCATTTCCTTATCACAAGACTATTGTATAATTTTCACAATCATATTGCTGCCCGTATTTTCTTATTCCATTTTTCAGCCGTTCTGATTCGATCACAGAATCTTCAAGTATGGTTATTTTCATTTTCATAGTAGTTTGTTATTCTCCTTATCCGGTATCATAATATGTACGGAAAAAATTTTGTTATCAGATGTAATCTGCAATACGCCATCTGCCTTTTCTACAAGCTCTTTTACTCGTCTTATCCCAAGTCCATGTTCTTTTCCTTGTTTAACACTCAAAATGTCTCCATCAATGCTACCTTTTATCACACCATCATAATTATTTTCAATGTGAATCAGTATCATATTCTGGTAAGGTTTAATATAAAAATAAATGTATGGATGCTCGGTTGGATCAGAGATTATAAGTCTTTCTCCTGCTTCAATGGAATTATTCCATATATTTCCAAGTATGGATGAAAGCTCAACAGAATCAAGCGGAAAATTTTCAGGAGCCATAATAGAATATTCTGTCTTAATTCCGTGTTTTTCAGCATAATCAAGTTTTGCGGTAAGTATGCAGTCAATAGCAATATTTCCCGTTGCTATGGCACTTTGCGTAGTTGCAAGAGTGTTATGGTATTGCTCTGTATATGCTATAAGTTCATCCCATTTCTTGTCTTTTGCTAATACGTTGATTGCATCCACATAAATCTGCATATCATGTTTCATTTTTCGTAATCGTTCAGTTGTCTCAGATAAGCTATTGAACTCAGTCCTTTCCAGCTCATAAATCTTTTGTTCTTCCAGTAATCGTATGTTTTCTTCTTTTGAATAACCTAGCTGGTATATGTATAGCATCAATACTAAAAATAAAATAATAAAAAACAAGTCAACCAATGATAGCCTAGCTGAAAAGGATGAATCACCAAATTTATCAACAGATTCCAAAGTCAGCCTTAATATGTAGTGCCCGATTGCAAGTCCAGAAATTGCGATGAAAATATATGCAACTTTTTGGAACGGTGAAAGAGATATGTCTTTGTTTCCAATAGAATGAAATAACAAGACAAAAACAGCTATCATTGCCAAATATAACATGGTATATGGCTTCCGTAATGTTCCACCTAATAATAGCTCCAGAGACGCTCCTTTATAAAGAGTAACGGGAATAAAGAACGAAATCTGTTCTGCAACTAAGCAAATGATGGAATACGAAAAGCCCCAAAAGATACGGCGAATTATACTATCACGATAGAACAATACTGCATATCCAATGTCCAAAACACAAGATGACATCAAAGTGCTGTAGGATGATATTCCCATTTTATTCAGCGTGCATAACACAGCAAACTGAAATGATACGAAAAGAAACATCAAAACTGCTTGATGTTTATAATTTGCTCGAATACGCAATTTTTTATGGATAAATATTATAAACAATGCCAGTTCTAAGAAATTAACAATATATTCCCATATTGAGTCAATATATAGCATAGCTACCACTTCCTTTAATCATTCTCCGTCATATTTTATCATCAATAAAGTAGGTACACAACATAATATGCTACCGTTTGTGCATAGTGAGCTACCATTCATGCATAGAGGTATTGAAAAGTATAAAGATTTTGTTATATTCAAGGTATACTACTACATCTTAAGTATTCTGAGAATCTATAATATGGAGTGGAGATGATAAGATGTCGTACTTTAGGAATATTAACAGGATATATAATGTGTACTAGTATGTGTTGCGTTTCAATTTTCATAAAGATAACCTTTAAGAATAATTGAAGATAACCGTTGTTACATGATTGAAAAGGAGTGAAGGAGTATGCATTTTAAAAAATCTGTTTTAAAAAATCATTTATTGTATAGCATTATAACTTTAATGGCTATAGCAATGCTATTTCCTATTACGGCATTTGCACAAGCTTATGTACAAACATGGGATCTTGTTGATTCTGGCAAACATCTAGACTATGACGGAAACAGCACTTACATGAGTTATATTAACACTGGGGCTGCCACATGGAATGCATATAAATCTGGAGTAATCAGAAAAGACAGTGCTTTTGTTGTAGAAGATGTATACGTAAGCGATGTCAATGCTTCGAATGGATGGGCAGGCATGACATATTCTAGTGGTAAAATTGAACTCAATACCTATTATATGAGCGGTTATAGTAATAGTAAAAAACAGAATGTAGCGACACATGAATTGGGACATGCATTAGGGTTGGATCACAGTACTTCAACAGATGTTATGGATGCAGCAATTACGGGACATACTAGTACGCAGGCATTATCTCAAAATGATAAAGATTCATATGATGCCGCATATAATAATTATTAGGGGAGGGAGAACGCTATGAAAAAATCAAGTATCTATGGTATTTTGTCTATTGTTCTTATCGTAGGAATGTTTTTTACAGGATGTGCATCCAAAAATAATGCAAGTCAACTGAATACAAATGTATCTAACTTGCCAATCCACCAGATGCACGCATCTTTTGTATATGATACTGATAACATTCGCGAAGCTGTTGGTATCTGTGATTACGTATTTGTAGCAAAGGTTGTCAGTTGCGATGGAACCGAGTATCGAAATGTTATAACGACTGAAGATGAAAAAGGAAATCCTAAGGAGGTCGGTTCGCCTTACACTAATTATACTATTCAGGTTCTCGAAAATATAAAAGGTGAACTTATTACAGATAAACCTATTCCTATTGTTAAACAAGGCGGAATTTCAGAAAAACAAGATGCTATTTATCTGTTTGAGAATGATTCACTGCCTTCCGAAAATTCCATTTATATCTTTTTGGCATATGCACAAGAGGATGGTTCGTTACTAATTTCTGGTCCAAATTCAAATGTAATGTGTAACGATTCGAATATGTATTCTATTAATTCTGTCTCAGAGGAAAAATCAGTTACAGAATACGATGAGTTTATTACATATAAAGATGCTAATGATAATGAGATTATTCCAGTTGATCGAGAGCGTTATAAATCTATATATGAGACTGACAATAATTAATCATTATTTCTGAAATATATAGATTAAAGATGGCAGGTAGGTGCTTAACCTATCTGCCATCTTTTCGGTTTTATACCTATATGTAGAACAGTTCGTGCATGTTGGGCTACCATTCGTGCATAGAGGGATTGAAAAAATTAAATACTCTGTTATATTAAGCACATACCATGGTAAACAAATAAAGTTGTCTGTAATTGTCAGACAATTAAGGAGGGGGGGGTGAAAACGATGGACAATAAGCAAGTAAACAAGGCACCCCAGAAAAGTGCCCGTCTCGTACTTCAGGCAGTGACTGCTATTGCTCGAAGTAATGCAAATTCATTGTGCCGTGGTTTGTTGTATGAACCAAAAGTACCAACGCAGTTAAAAAAATAAGATTGGGAGGAATTGACTATGATGTTAAAAAGTTTAAAACAGAAGATTGCAAAAGTAGGTATTGGTTTGTTTTGTGCAGGATGTGTATTTCTTTCTTCAGCAGCATATTCTCAGGCGGCATCTTACACCGCTTATGCACTTAAACTGAATAAGACTAATAACTTTACCTCTATGCATGCAAAAACAACATCCGATGATTACATCACAAATGAGGTAACAGCAATTACCAATACCTCTTACGCAAATTTCTGGGCTGTCAATAACAGCAA
>OJMH01002726.1_pt1 | contig 14226 bp, 7 predicted proteins | sample 1597111 | NCBI WGS metagenome assembly OJMH01 (sample SAMEA2452115, study PRJEB22498) | human gut metagenome | reverse complement strand
GGGATACGCTGGGCGATGTTCGTGTTCGGACTTATAGTTTCGGCTGTGTGCTGCGTCGCTCTCGTATTTTCCGTGCGTTCAGGAAGAAAGCGTAAACTTCTTCCCGAAGGCGCGGAGTACCGCCGCAAAGATTCGCTCATGAGCAAGCCCGAGCTGGAACTTTACCGCACGTTGTGCGGTATGCTCGCGCCGGCGCGTTACGCTGTCCTCCCGCAGATCGCTCTCGTATCCGTTATAGATAAGATCAAAGGAGGGGGATTCCGCAACGAGCTGTTTCGCGTCGCGGATTTCTGCATCGCCGACGCCCGTACTTTTGCGCCTCTTTTGCTCATAGAGCTGAACGATTCTTCTCATAACCGCGAAGAACGCCGTCTGCGCGACGATAAAGTCGCCGCGCTATGCGAGGCGGCAGACCTGCCGGTGGTCACCTTCGGCATGAACGACGGAGCGTCCGCGATCCGTTCCGCGCTGAGAAGATATCTTTGACGCGGGACGCCGGGCTGCGCGCGGGCAGAGTGAAGTCTTTTCGCTGCGGGCGGCGGATCCTGCCGCTGCGCTGCGGGCGGAAGATCTCGGAACGCCTGGGCGGAAAAGCGACTGACGGATCTTTCAGAACTGAGGAAAAGCCTTCCCGTTAAGGGGAAGGCTTTTAACGTGCATCGCGAGTATCGTACCGCATGCATCCCGTCCGCCGGACGGATCACTTTGCCGTCGTTTTCTTCGTCGCTTTCTTTGTTGCGGTCTTTCTTGCGGTCGTCCTTTTCTTTGCCGCGGGCTTGGCGGCTTTCTTCATTGCGTCATACGCTTTTGCGCACGGATTTTCGAGAGTTTTATCGCACATGGCGCAGAATTCGAAATCTCCGCAGAGATCATGACCTGCCTGTTCGCTTTTGAGCCACTTATCTACGTCGAGTTCTGCCTGCTTTTTTGTAAGAGCCATTTCCTCATCCTCCTTACGATTTTCGTTTGTGATACCATGATTATATTATCATCGGTCAAAAAAGTCAAGAAAAGGGAAGGATAAGTCTGCGATCGCGGTCAACTCGACATGAAAGTGTTATGTTATGAGCATATAATTGAATATGCGCGGCCGTCCGGACGGCGCCGAAAAAATTTTGAAAAATCCGATGAAAACATTTGACAAAGGAAATCGAAGCGTATATAATACGGATATGAAAGCAAAGGTGCTGACGGGATTATCCCCGTTAGTGCCTTATTTTATTTCCGGGGCGGGGTCCGAGGGAAGACAAGGCAGGCGCCCGTTCCGTAAAAATCGATAAAAGGAGCAACAAAGCAATGAACGTACCCGAACTTTTCGGAAGCATGGTATTCAACGACGGTGAAATGAAGAAGAGACTCACACCGGAGACCTACAAAGCGCTCAAGTCTACCGTTTCGTCAGGTGCGGCGCTGTCGTCCAAACTTGCGGACGAGATCGCCGAAGCGATGAAGCAGTGGGCGATAGAAAAAGGCGCGACGCATTTTACGCACTGGTTCCAGCCGATGACCGGTCTTCCTGCGGAAAAGCATGACTCTTTCATCGATCCTCAGCCGGGCGGTTCGGTGATCATGACGTTCAAGGGCAAGGAGCTGATCAAGGGCGAGCCCGATGCGTCGAGCTTTCCGTCGGGCGGCATGAGAGCCACGGCGGAAGCGCGCGGATATACCGTATGGGATCCGACGAGCTATGCGTTCGTCATCGGCACCACGCTTTATATCCCGACATGTTTCGTATCGTTCACCGGAGAAGTGCTCGACAAAAAGACGCCGCTCCTGCGTTCGATGGACGCGCTCAGCAAAGTGGCGACTAAATTCGCGAGACTGTTCGGCGTCGAATGCAGCCGCGTGAACTGTACGGTCGGCCCCGAGCAGGAGTATTTCCTCATAGACAGGGATCTTTATAATTCCCGTAAGGATCTCCGCTACACGGGCAGGACGCTTTTCGGCGCCGAGCCGCCCAAAGGTCAGGAGCTTGAGGATCAGTATTTCGGTTCCATCCGCACCCGCGTCATGGCGTTCATGGAGGACGTCGACGAACAGCTGTGGAAGCTGGGCGTGTCCGCCAAAACGAGACACAACGAGGTCGCGCCTTCGCAGCATGAGCTTGCGCCCGTGTACTCGTCCGTCAACGTGGCGACCGATCACAACCTTCTGACGATGGAAGTGCTTAAGAAGACCGCTGAGCGTCACGGTCTCGCGTGCCTGCTGCACGAGAAGCCTTTCAAGGGCGTGAACGGCAGCGGCAAGCACGACAACTGGTCGATATCCACCGATACGGGAGTCAATCTTCTCAATCCCGGCAAGGATCCGGCGAACAATCTTCTGTTCCTTTCCACGGTGGCTGCGGTCATAAAGGCAGTGCACGAACATTCCGATCTGCTCCGTCTGTCCGTCGCGACTGCGGGCAACGATCACCGTCTGGGTGCGAACGAAGCTCCTCCCGCCATCATCAGCGTATATCTCGGCGATCAGCTTACCGATATATTCGACGCTATCGAAGCGGGCAAGAAATATAAGAGCGGCGCGACGGCGAAGGCTGCGGTGGGCGTTTCCGCGGTACCCGATTTCATCAAGGACAATTCTGACCGCAACAGAACGTCGCCCTTCGCGTTCACGGGCAATAAATTCGAGTTCCGCGCTCTCGGCAGCTCGCTCAATATCGCGTGCCCCAACATGATGATCAACGTCGCGGTAGCCGACGCCATGGAGAGCATGATAGAAGTGCTCGAAAAGGCAAAGCCCGACGATTTCGAAAAGACCGCGCGCAAGCTCATAAAAGAGACATATCTCGCGCACAAGGCGGTAGTATTCAACGGCAACAACTATTCGGACGAGTGGATAAAAGTGGAGAGCAAGAAACGCGGCCTCCCCGAGATCAAGTCCACGCCGGACGCGCTGCCTTATTATACCCGTCCGGAGAATGTCGCGCTGCTTTCGCGCTACGGAGTGCTGACCGAGCGCGAGTGCGAGGCGAGAAAGGAGATACTTCTCGAGCAGTATGCGAAAGTCATCAATATCGAAGCGTATACGATGTATAAGATGACCGCGAAGATGATCCTTCCCGCATGCGTGGAATTCATGAACGTGCTTTCCGAATCGGTGGGGAAGAAGAAGGATCTGAACATGAGCTACGACTACGAGGGAAGCGTGCTTTACAAGGCGAGCAAGCTCGTGGACGAAGCATATGCCAAGAACAACAAGCTCGAGGAGCTGAGAAGGACGGCGGCAGGCATGACGGACGTGGAGAAGCAGACCAAATATCTGCACGACGTAGTGCTCGCCGAGATGGAGGAACTGCGCGAAGTGATCGATTCGCTCGAACTTCTTTGCAGCTCCGATTACTGGCCTCTTCCTTCCTACGGCGATATGCTGTTCTACGCCGACTGATAAATTTCCGATATCCTCGGATAGATGTTAAGAGGAAATAAAGGGGAACGTATTTCCGAACAACTTTATCAGGAGGATAAATAAATGTCACTGGATTCATTGATCTTCAATATCGATGGCAGCGGCGGCATTTGGTTCTTGATGGGAGCGGCGTTGGTGTTTTTCATGCAGTGCGGCTTCGCCATGGTAGAGGCGGGCTTCACTCGAGCGAAGAATGCCGGCAACATCATCATGAAGAACCTTATGGACTTCTGCATCGGTACTGTGGTGTTCGTACTTCTCGGATATTCTCTTCTGGTAGGACAGGATGCCGTAGGCGGATTTATAGGCGTACCGCAGACGCTGTTCTCGATGGAAGAGTCCGAGCTTCCGAACTTCTTCTTCAACCTGATGTTCTGTGCCACGGCGTCAACTATTGTTTCCGGAGCTATGGCGGAAAGAACGCGTTTCCTCGCATACTGCGTATACAGCGGTATCATCAGCCTCTTCGTATATCCCATCGAAGCCGGCTGGGTGTGGGGCAACGGCTGGCTGGCGGAGCTCGGATTCCATGATTTCGCCGGTTCGACCGTCATACATATGGTCGGCGGTCTGTCCGCACTCATAGGCGCGGCGTTCCTCGGCCCCCGCATAGGCAAATATACCCGCGATGCGAGCGGCAAAGTGACGAAAGTCAACGCTATCCCCGGCCACAGCCTGACGATAGGCGCTCTCGGAGTATTCATTCTCTGGTTCGGCTGGTACGGGTTCAACGGAGCCGCGGCGACGAGCACTTCGCAGCTTGCGCTCATAAGCGTCAACACGACGATCTCTCCGGCTGTCGCGACGGTGACCACCATGATCTTTACGTGGATCATGAACAAGAAGCCGGACGTGTCCATGTGCCTCAACGCGTCCCTTGCGGGACTTGTCGCGGTGACCGCTTCCTGCGATACGGTCACTCCGTGGGCGGCTGCGATCATAGGTATCGTTTCCGGTTTCCTTATCGTGGGAGCTTGCAATTTCATAGATCAGAAGCTCCATGTGGACGACCCCGTCGGCGCAGTAGGCGTGCATTTCGCGAACGGCGTATGGGGCACGCTGGCGACCGGACTGTTTGCGACCACCGCTCCGTTCAACGGAGTGGAAGGCGCGGGCGACGGCTTGTTCTACGGCGGCGGAGCGTTCTTCGGCGTCCAGCTCCTCGGCATGATCACGATACTCGCATGGACCGCGTTCTGGATGGTGGCGACGTTTGCCGCGATCAAGTACGTTCCCAAGGCGATGGGCTTCTGCAAGGAAAGCAACGGTCTGCGTGCGGCGGCATCTCATGAAGTAGCCGGTCTGGATATCTCCGAGCACGGTCTTGCTTCCGCTTATGCGGATTTCCTTCCTTCCGCTCCCGTATACGGCGAGAGCGACGGCCCTGCCGATCTTTCGGGAGTGACGCCCGTCAGCATCGGTCCCGCAGCGGGCGAGAAGTATACGAAGATAACCGTCATCTGCAATCAGGACAGACTGCCCACGCTGCAGGATACCATGGCGGAGATCGGCGTGCAGGGCATGACCGTCATGCCTGTCATGGGGTGCGGCGTGCAGAAGGGCCACACGGCGCAGTATCGCGGCGTAAAGAGCGCGATCAATCTGATGCCCAAGGTACAGGTAGATATAGTAGTTTCGGTCGTCGATCCCGGTCTCGTGGTCGCAGCGGCGCAGAAAGCGCTTAACACGGGCAACGTCGGCGACGGTAAGATATTCGTTTCGAGCGTGGAGGACGTCATGCGCGTCCGCACGGGGGAGAGAGGCGTAGCCGCTCTCGACAACGAAGCGAAGTAAAAAGCCCCTTTATTCCCTCTTTGGCGGGTCACATTCCGTCCGCTGGGTGCGGCGGGGTGTGCCCGTCATATTTTTTGAAAACACAAGGAGAGTGACGCATATGGCGGAAAGGCATTCGAAACAAATACCGTGCGACAAGCGAGGAAATCCGATCGTCCCGTCCGACGTCAGCTGGCAGAAGGCTGTCGGCAGGGCGGCTGCGCTCATCCCTCTGGGAGCGGTGCTGCTGCCTCTCGGATTGGTGCTTTATAACTTCGTACAACTGCCGGAAGATCTCAATATATTCTCGATATCGTTCGGGTTGATCGCCGCATTCGGATTGCTCTTCGTTCTCTTCGGCGCTGTGATACTCGTTCTCGGACTGCGTGCGCGGGCGAAGGCCCCTTCTGCGGAAGAGACCGAACGGCGCGCCAAAGCGGAAGGAGAGAGGGCATACGCGAAGGTGACCTCCGTCGAAACGAAGCTTCGCCGTACGCCTGAAGGCAGCCGCCGCATGGTGCGCGTGCGTGCCGAATACGACGACAGGTTATACCGTTACAGGCGCAAGTTCGTTTCCGAATGGTCGGAAGCCCCCGCGCCCTCGGCAGGCGACAAAGTCCGGGTATATTATTTCCCGGACAGCAACCTCGGCTATTACGTGGAACTCGGTACGGAATGACGGACGCCTCCGGTCGCAAGCGATCGGAGGTCGTTCTTTTTTGAGCCGCATGGCGTGTTTTATCCGCTAAAACCTTGACAAAAAGGGGCGCTCGGTGTATTATAATACCGTAAAGCCGCGCTTGCCGCGGCAAGCGCAGACGATCGTAACGGCATCAGCCGCCTGCGCCCGCTTACAGGGTGCATTACGGGCGGCGGCTTTCGTATTATCCGGGAACGGTCAGTCGTACTTTCTGTCCTCGTCCGTCTCTCCGGAATAATTGACCCGGCGGGTGGGATCTTCGGGGAGAACGGGAGCTGTCTTTTCTTTACTGCGTTTGCGTTTCATACGAATATTATGTGCGTGTTTGCCGCCCGTTCATGCGCGGCGAAAGGAGACATTCAAATGGATATCAACACTGCTCTCGACGAGCTGCTCGCATACGCGAAGGATAAGCTGCTCCTCGACGAATTGGACGAGATATGCGTCCGCAACGCCGCGCTCGGCATGCTCGGCGCGACCACATACCGCCCCGGCGATCCCGACACGGCAAAGGCGGAGAGCATGACGGAGCCGTCCTCGCTCGTCGGCGCAGTCACGGATGCTGCCGTCGCGGCGGGGCTGATAGCTCCGGACGCCGCGGAAAAGACGGGCAAACGTCTGCTCGAAGCCGTATCGCTCAAGCCCTCGGCGCTGTGCGACATGTATAACGAAGCGGGAGGCGCGTCGTCGCCGAAGGCGAAGGCGTTCCTCGCCGATTACGTCAGGGCGAGCGGTTTCGGCAAGTCGTCCAATCCGGCATTCGTCGAGGAAGTGACGGAAGACGGCGTGTCCGTAAAGGCTGCGGGCGAAGGCAGGGAAGAGCTCATAGGCGTTTATCTCGCCATCGACGAGCTTATATATTATGCGGAAAACAATCTTCTTCTCGACGAGTATGATTTCGATCACGTTCGCCGCGAGATATGCAATATCATCGGGCTTGACAGCTACGCGCCGCAGGAGATAGATTACGAGAAAGTGGACGCGCTCGACCGTCCCGACGAGCTCATCACCGCGCTCACTGACGTAGCGAGCGGGCTGGGGCTTATATCCGCCTCCGATGCGGACGTCATTGCGGACAGGGTTATGGGCGCGCTCAGCCTGCTCCCGAGCGAGATAAACGAGATATTCGGTTCTCTCGGCGGCAAAAAGGCGACGGATTTCCTTTACGATTACTGCGTCAGAAACGGTTACGTGAGAAAGACTGCGCTTGAGCGCAACATCCGTTTCAAGTCGGGTTACACCCGTCTCGGACTTGAAATAACGATAAACAAGGCGCGCCCCGAGTATGCGAGCGCCGAGGCGGCGAAAGCAGGCAATACGCCGGAAGGCGGCTATCCAGAGTGCTCTATCTGCGCGGACAACGAGGGCTGGGCGGCAACGGGTAAGAGCGCGCTCCGTACCGTGCGCCTCACTCTCGGCGGAGAGGAATGGTTCTGGCAGTATTCGCCATACGGTTATCTCGGCAAGCACGGTATCGCGGTGTCCCTCGAGCACAAACCCATGCGGGTCACGGACGACACCGTGATCAAGCTCATGGATTTCGTGGATATGTTCCCGCACTTCTTTATAGGCTGCAATGCGGCGCTCCCCGGCGCGGGCGGCAGCGTGCTTTCGCACGACCATTTCCAGGGCGGCGAGGAGATGCTCCCCATATCCAGAGCCAAAGCCAAGTATCGTCTGACTTATCCCAAATATCCGCTCGCCGAGATAGAGGTGCTCGATTGGTACGACTCTGTCATCCGCGTGACGTCGCAGTCCCGCCAGGTCATGAAAGAGATCGCGTCGGACATACGCCGAGGCTGGGAGAGTTACTCCGATCCCGAGCGCGGCATAATCGCGGAGGACGGCAGCGGCAGACATAACGCCGTATCCATGACCATGCGCAAGATAAGCAACGGCAGATACTGCCTCGATATAACGCTGCGCTCCAACGTGTGCAGCAAGCAGTATCCGGACGGAGTGTTCCATACTCATCCCGAATACCGCGCGCTCAAGAAAGAAGCCAACGGTCTGCTCGAGGCGCAGGGCTTGTTCGTCCTGCCCGGACGCGTGGACGGCGAGATGTCAAAGCTGACCGAGTGCCTTGTCGAAAAGCAGCCGCTTCCCGATGACATGAAGGATTACAAGCTCATATACGACGAGATAATCGCGGAGAACGGCACGGACATGACAAAGGTGGACGCCGGGATATACATCAAAGAGGAGTTCGGCTCCGTGTGCGAACGTATACTCGGCAATATCGCGGTATTCAAAACGCCTGAAGAGACGGCAGGCTTCCTTGAAGGGCTGGGTAGCTTTTCGGCGAAATAACGAAAAACCGGACGGGACGTCCGGGTGGGGGTGAATATATGACGGCAAAAGAGCAGAAGTTTCTGTCACTGTTCGCGGATGCGGCGCGGCAGGATCTTCCGGGGAGCGGTGACGCTTTCCTCCGCGCGATGAGCGGTCTCGTCAGACACGATTTTATGTCTGCGGTACTTGCTTGGGAATATTTCCTGTCCGAGCGCGATATCGCCATGAATAAAGACAAGGCGCTTGCGGGATTGCTTACGGACGGAGTGGAAAAGATATTCGAAGCGCAGGCGGCGTCGCGTTTCGTCAGACTGCTTACGGACAGCGCTCCTGTCCGCGACGCGATCTATCGTCGCAGCGCGACCGCGCTTTCCCGTCCCGAGACCGCGGGATATGCCGCGCAGATGCTTCTTTCCGGCAGAGATGCGGAGAGCGAGGAGCTTATGAAGAGCGCCATGAAAAATCCATCCGGCGGATTCGGTCCGTTTATGAGCGCTGTGGTCGACAGGCTCATCATAGAGCTGTCGAAGAAGAATCCGTCCCGCCCGTCGTTCCCTAAAAAACTCGCGGCGCACGTGCTTGCGTTTTCCGAGAAGATAAAGGGACCCGAAAAGGCGTTCATCGCTCAGAGGATAAGAGAATTGTAAAAATATATCAGAATTTCCCGCATTGAAGTGCGGCGGCAGAATGCGTTCGTCATTTATGACGGACGCTTTTTTCTTATGTCCGGAATGTCCCATCACATTATTCCATGCCGGGCCGTATGCGCAAAAAGAGTGATGAAAATGTGACAGTGACGATGAAAGGTCAAGAATTGTCCAAATCCGGGCAATAAATGTCTTGCAATCAGGGGGGGGGTGATAGTATTTAAATGTACCTGCAAGGTATATATCTTTCCATCGGAGCGAGGCAGAGGACGCCGGCTCCGAAACCGTAACGACAGCGCGGAGGGGAAAAACGCGCATCGGCTGCCGGTCGATCGCCGGCGGAAAGATGATGAGTACGGTTTCAACGGCGCATGTCGCATGTAAAATGAGGGGCGGCGTCGGGGAAATAGAATACCATAGGAGGTAAAAGAAATGAAAGAAGGGAGAAAATGCAGAAGAGCAGGACTTCCGCGTCTGTTTATCGTCGCGATAATAGCTGTTCTCGCTCTTGCCCTCATTTTCCCGGTCGCAGCCGCAACGTCGGCTCGGGCGGCGAATATGATGGAAACTCCTACGCTTGACAGGGAAGGTATGTTCGACAACCCCTTCACCAGCCTCGAAGAAGCGCTCGAAGCCGCTCGGGCGAAGCACGAGGAAGTGGTGGACGAAGGTACCGCTCTGCTCAAGAACAACGGACTTCTGCCGCTCAAGGCAGGTTCGACGGGAAGCACGAAGGTAACGGTGTTCAACTCCGCTCCCGCGCTTGTCGAAGGTCTTGAAGGCGTAGGCTTCGAAGTGAACGACGTCTCGCCGCAGACCAATACGTCGCTCGGACAGGAAGGCTCGGGCAATCAGGGCGTCATAACGTCGCTGACCAAAGAGCAGGAGAGATCGATCGACAGGTATAACGACGTTGCGATAGTCCGTATCTTCAGAACGGCAGGCGAGGCGAACGATGTCAGCACGGGCCGCAGCCTTACGGGTAACTCAAAAGAGAACTTCGGCGACATCAAATGGGTAGATGATGAAGGTGAAGAAGTGGAGTGGACCAAGGAGGCCTATGAGGCAGGAACGATCCACGAAGCCTGGCCGGACGGAACTCCCAAGGGCTGGGATCACGAGAACCTCACTCCCAATCAGCCCAAGGCAACGTATACCGACATCAATAACGAGGCTGCGCGCGACACCTCTCCCGTCCGTCACGGTCTTATGATGACGGCGAACGAGGAGAAGATGATCCAGCTCGTCAAACAGCACTTCGATAACATCGTCGTCGTATACGATTCCATAACTCAGTTCGAGCTTTGGGATCTCGAGCATGATGACGACATCGACGCGATAATCCACAGCGGCAGGATGACGAACACGTCGATCAACAACCCGTCGCTCTGGGCAGGCCGCGGCATCGCGCGCGTCATAGCGGGCGAAGTCAATCCCTCGGCACATCTCGTCTCTCAGTGGGATCGTGATATGACGGCGGACCCGACCTGGCAGAACTTCGGCGATAACTTCCAGATGGACAGCTCGACGACGTACATGTACTCGGACGGCACCTCGACGGGTTCTCAGACGAGAGCTTCCGTCGGCGGCGGCACGGGTCTGCACGGCGTGGACTACGAGGAAGGTATCTACCTCGGATACAAGTATTACGAGACCTATTGGTACGAGACCATGCAGGGCAACACCGCCGAGTCCGTTGACAAAGGCGTGTACAGCGAAGCGAATCAGACTAAGGCGGACGAATGGCATGACGCCCATGTGACGTATCCGTTCGGCTACGGCCTGAGCTACACCGATTTCGATTACGAGCTCGTGGGCGTGTCCATGGCGGGCGGCAGCGAGATGACGGACGGCGGCACCGTACAGGGCAGCGAATTCGCTTCCACGGCGGATACCGCGGCTAAGGTCAAGACGCTCAACGTCACCGTTAAGATCACCAACGTCGGCAACCGCGGCGGCAAGGCGGTCGGACAGATCTACGTCTCCGCGCCTTACATCGACGGCGGCGTCGAAACGCCTTACGTCAAGCTCGTCGGCTTCGACAAGACGAGATATCTCGAGCCGGGACAGAGCGACACCATGGTCGTTCCCGTTCAGGTGCAGGATATCGCATCCTTCGATTACGACGGTAAAGCGGGCATTGCGGATTACACCGGCTATGTCCTTAACGAAGGCGAATATACGCTCCGCCTCATGAACTCCTCCAGCGAGCTTCTTGCAAAGAGGATGGGCGATGAAGAGAGCGGCGCGAACTACTACGACGAATTCAAGTTCACGATAGATAACGACAGCAACCCCGAGACTATATCCAACGTCGCGCTGACGCAGGACGACTTCAGCGGCAATGTTGTGGACGCTATATTCTCCACCCCTAACACGAGGGAATACACCATCCGCGACGGCAATATCATGGCAGACGGCGAGTCCGGCATGACGATAATGTCCCGCAGCGACCTCGACGGCACGTTCCCCGAGGCTCCCACGATCGACGACCTCAAGCTCGACGACAACTACATCGACGACTATGTGAGAGGCGACCTCGGCTTCGTGGCAGGCTACACGAGAGCGCGCTCGGAGAGCGGACTTACGACTGCTAAGGAAGATTATGAGCTTCCTAAATTGAATAAAGAAAAAGCATGGTACTACGACGCTGAGAAGGGCGATTACGACTACCGCGACAGCGAGGACGATCCCTGGTTCATCAGCGAGGAAGAGTTCGCAAGAGTGGCGGCAGATTGGACGCAGGCTTCCCAGTCCGTGCGCGACAATGATACGACGGGCGCGGGCGCGGAGACCAAACTGCGCGAGATGTCCGGCGTACCTCTGTACATCGACGGCGAGATCAATCCCGAGTGGGATGCGTTCATGAACCAGCTGACATACCTCGAGCTTCAGATCATCGCAAGCTGCGGTAACAGCGCGCTCGCGCGTATCGACGCTATCGATAAGAATCAGAGCGCGGCAAGGGACAACACCAGCGTGCTTTCCAGCATCTATCACTGGGGCGATCAGCCGCTGCTCTCCCGCACGTGGAACCTCGAGCTTTGCGCCGATCACGGCGAACTGACCGCACAGTACGCGGCGTTCGGTAACAGAGCTCCCACCGGTTGGTGGTCGCCCGGCTGCAACCTGCAGCGCTCGCCCTTCAGCGGACGTAACGGCGACTACTACGGCCAGGATGCGTTCCAGGCAGGCATGATCATCGCTGCAGTCGTAGAGGCTGCGGAGGCGAACGGTCTCGCATGCTGGATCAAGCACTTCGTGCTCAACGATCAGGAGACCAACAGAAACGGTTACAGCCTCTTCACGTGGGGCGACGAGCAGACCTTCCGCGAGAACTACTTCATGTATCCTCAGAAGGCTATGCAGGAAGGCGGCGCCAAGGGTTACATGCAATCCTTCGCTCGTATCGGCGGCGTGGTATTCGCTTACAGCTATGAGGCGAACACCGTGCTCACGAGAGAGCAGTGGGGCTGGACGGGCATAGGCGTCACCGACATGCTCCTCGGTCACAGCGGCAACGGATATGACGTTCCCGACGTCGCGGGCAACCTCTTCGAAGCGGAGGCTCTCGGCAAGACGGGCAACGCGTGGAACACTCCCGACCAGACCAAGAACTGGGGCGTCGACAATAACGGCAGGATGTCGTCCAACAAGCCCGTCACGCTCGATCAGCTTGTCCGCGGCACGCACGGTCTGCCCGACGGAACGCAGTCCAGGAGCAGCATCTTCACGGACGGCGCATATGTCAACACCATCAACTGCTATGACGCTGAGACCAAGACCGTCAAGGTCAAGACCGGTTTCGCGGATGTAGGCAATAACCCCGCTTCGGGCATATGGTCCGAAGAACTCGGAGAGAACGGCGGCGTATATCTCGAGAACGAAAAGGGCGCTTCCGCTACCGGCGAAATGACGGACAGCGGACGCAACCAGTGGTATCATGTCAGACTGACCGCCATGTACGCTTGCTACGAGTCGGCTAACAGCCGCGGCAATCAGAACGGCATGCTCGTCAACGACAATACTAACGAACTTCGTAACTATCACGGCACGACCGCCGACATAACCGGACTGTCACAGGGTACGGCAATGAATGGATTCAGCGTGGCTATCGAGGACGAGACCTACGATAATACGGTGGTATACTCGGTAGTGGAAGGCGAGCTTCCCGCAGGACTCAGCCTCGACGCTTCGAAGGGTGTGATCTCGGGTACGCCGACGGCGGCAACGAGCGAGCCTACGACGGTCGTCGTCGAGTGCCGCGTGGCTAACTACCTCTACGGCAACAAGACGGTCACCATCGCTCCCATCTCGTCCGTCATCTCGATGAGCTCCTCGACGGCTACGGTCGGCAAGGCGTTCAGCGCTACGCTCGGCTGCACGCTCCAGGGCGACACGACGTACGCGATCGAAGGCACGCTTCCCGCGGGACTGACGTACTCCGACGGCGTGATCAGCGGTACGCCTCTGTACACCGGCAATTACGACTTCACGGTCGTAGCTACCGTTGACAGGGTCGCTTACTCCACCGATATGAGCATAAGCGTTACCGCGAGCGGCATGACGGAGGCAGACGTGCAGGCGATAGTGGATGCGGCTATGAGCGGCGTTCTCACCGAAGCGCAGGTAGACGCTCTCATCGATGCGGCGCTCGCCGATTACCTGACCGAAGAGCAGGTACAGGCGCTCGTCGACGCAGTGGAGAGCGGTCTGACCCAGTCCGAAGTGCAGTCGCTCATCGATCAGGCTACGAGCGGATATCTGACCGAGGCTGAAGTCAACGCTCTCATCGAGGCTGCCATGGGCAGCGGCGAAGAGGACGGCGGCTGCGGCAGCGCAGTGAGCCTCGGCATAGCGGGTATTCTGCTCCTTGCCGCAGTGCTCCTGCCCGTGTGCATCGTCAAGGCAGTCAGGAAAAAGAATGACTGATCGCCGATGACCGGATAGGCGAAATTAGAAAGATCGTCCACAGCCGGCACTTCCATGCCGGCTGTGGGTGGTCATATAAACAAAATTCCGGAGGAAAAACAATGAAAAAGACCATCAAAAAATTTGCGGTCGTTCTGCTCACCCTTATGCTGCTTACCGTGTTTGCGTTCACCGCTGCTGCATGCGGAGAATCCGATGAACCCGGTCCGGGACCCGGGCCCGAGCCCGAACCTTCGGTGACGGAGTACACCGTGACGTTCGATAACAATTATCCGAACGCTCCCGCGGCGACTACGGTCAAAGTGGAAGAGGGGAAACAGGTCGCCGAGCCGGAGACTGATCCCGCGCGCGCCGGTCATGATTTTACGGGCTGGTACACGACAGCCGCAGCGACGACCGCCTATGATTTCGGCTCTGCCGTGACGGCTAATCTCACGCTCTATCCCGGATGGGCGGCGCATGTGACGGTCACGT
>OJMH01002721.1_pt1 | contig 14243 bp, 12 predicted proteins | sample 1597111 | NCBI WGS metagenome assembly OJMH01 (sample SAMEA2452115, study PRJEB22498) | human gut metagenome | reverse complement strand
TTCGATGATCATTTGAAATGGGTTGTGTTTGACCATCTTGGATCCTTCAGCATCTTGATAATAGCGTTGTTGATTCCATTGATTCAATGATGATTTCATTTCTATGGTCCGAATGAGGTGTGGAATGGGTGTGTCAGACGCTTTGACATTGTGGAAGTGAAGGATAACCTTTGTTGTCGAATGAACGCTACTCCTTGAAAACAGAATGGAATCTCTCTTCACAGAGCGTGTTGCTCGCTTGATTGTGACCTCTTGTGATGTTGAATCAATCGATGAATTCGTTTGTGAAATGAAATGATCTGCTGATTCTGCTTTATTCTCTTGATCTCCTCCGATAACCCGAGTGTGGGAGAGGGATCATGCGAATCTGCTATTCCTTGGATTCTTGATCTCATTTCATTCGACCTCACTCCTATATCACTTACATCGCCTCGCGTTTGAGTTTCACAATTGCAATCATCACCACTCCCTTTCATTCTCATCAAATTGTAATCCCTATTCAATCCATCTTCTCATAACCATCAACTCAACTCATTCTAATTCATCACAATGATCCCTCTTCAATCGAATCACCCTATTTCGACACTTGTTTCCATTCTATTCACCATGCAATGATCCATTGTGATGAATAACCCCACACCAAAATCAATCATTCAACTCTTGAGCGAAACAATCCTCTTCCACTCTGTATTCTCTATCACTATTCTACCCACACAATCAAATCTTATCCAATGGAAGTCGTATATGTGATCATTGAATCATCACCTACTTAGCAATGGGAAAAACCCATATCACACCCAACTATTGCTACTCAAACAAACAAGTCCTATCACACTCAATCCATCCACGAATCAGATTCGCGTAAAAGTCGCAACTCTTCAACAACTCCTCGTGTGTTCCCTCAGCCGCTATCACACCATCGTGAACCATGAAGATGATATCCATAATCCTGCTCAAACGATGTGCCATCATTCACGGATGATTCTCTCTCCACGCCTTCAACGCCGTCAAGAACTTCTCCTGATGCTCACTGTCCAACGCACTCGTCGCTTCGTCCAGAAGAAGGATCGAGGGATTGCGATAACGCCAAACGCTGCTTCTGACCTCCCAACACCGCCTTTCCCACAGCTCCTAGATCGGTATCGAATCGATCAGGCATCTCGTTGCTAAGTCCAAACACAACGCCTCCTCCAACTCTCCATCTGCCAGCGTTCTCTCCACACCGAGCTGGAGATTGCATCGAATGGTTCCAGCGAACATCACCGGCTCCTGATTGACAGCATCGAATAGACCACGATACCAGTCCAGATTCAGCGATTCGATGAGATTGCTGCGCAAGTCCTCTTGCAATTATGGGAACACTCTTGATATCATGTCTTCAACACTCCATCCCATCATTCCCTTATCATTATTGGTGAACATTGACACTGTGAAACCAATGGAGCAAGTTTGCTTGACGCTGGTTCCAATGAACCCATCAATGTCCACAACCTTCTACTTCTATTCCCACAGAATTCAATTTTGCAGTTATTGTATTGTTGTCTAGTGAATTGCTCATCGCCACCTATCATGGTATTGTAATAGAGATTCTGAATTCCAAATAGGCTTGTACATCCTAGTTATAGCTTTACCTCTAATCAACAATCAGAAGTATCACCCCTCTTTTCCTATGAAGGACCGCACCCACATCAAACAGTACAGAAAACCACTCTTCCTCTTCTTAATGTCTCTGTAATGCCGTACTACCGCATATTCCATAGCACTCTGTCTCGAACCCTACAATACCATCCCCAAATAACCATTTTTGAAAGAAGCAACACTTCATGCGTACATCTACACTCTTCGTAATGGACGAATAAAACGCATCGCATACTTTCTGATTTTCCTCATTTCAGATTCATATACAGCCATCCCCTTTCAAATGGAAATGCCGACGCCCTTTCTTATTTCTACGAGATGCACTCCTTCCTCTATATTCATTGAGCATGCTAATGTGATGAAAAACTGCCCATCGAAAGTGAGCTCCCCATCATTCCCGCGTATCCTCACCATTATCTGTTTCATCCATTCCCCTTTCAATTGGCATGATTTGTTGTTCCCAGTATTCCCTATGCGCGGAAGGCATGTTTTGGGCTAATAGAACGTGACGAACATTCGATTATCTCCACTCAGTGAAACGCCCACAAAACAGTCGACATTCATCAGTATTATTATCACTTCATTTTGCTTGGACAATGACTGTAGAAGAGGTTCATGAAGGAAAGAAGGATATTGAGATGACTACCATCCCCTCATCTCACTCCTCGAATAAGCAAACCGTAACACCCGTCGTAGGACAACTCCTCTATTACACTGATTCACTAGGTTCCCGAGGACTATAGCTACGAAGACAATGCCAACTTCTTCTCATGGATGACGTAAATGTACCTCATATCACTTACTTGTAGTGTCGGCTTCCTCTCCAAGCTAATTACGACTGGAGGAAAGCGATCCCTGATTAAGGAGGATTTGGGTGCATGCTCAAAGAATCAGGATTCCAAGAAACTGTATGCCATCTACGAGAAGCAGTGGGAGCGCGAGGAGCAGCTCCCTGAGGACAAACGCAGTTTCTTTAGAGCCGTGTTCCGCTGCACGGGAACATGGAGATGGGTTGTTTCCAACCTTCTCAACATTGTCACCATTTGTCTCAGCTTTGTTCCCACCATGGTCCTGAATCGTCTCGTTTCCGATATGGAGCAAGAGAATTCTGGTACGCATTTCCCTTTCCTCATTACAATAGATATGACGATGCGTTGGGTGTATACGCTCATTCTTCTCCTCGTCCCCATCATCAACGCATGCCTCAACTCGGTTGTGATGATGATGATGGTGAAGCTGGGAGTTCAGATGAGAACCATTGCTCAGGAAGCCGTCTACCGCAAGGCGCTTCGCCTCACATCAACCGCCAAGGGAAGCACCTCCACTGGTCAGCTCGTGAACATCATGTCCACCGATACCAATGTGCTTCTCCAGTTCGTAATGATCATCACCATTCTGGTCATGATTCCCGTCATGATGGTCGTCTGTGTCATCCTTGTGGTGATGCAAATGGGCAAGCTGACGTGGATCGCCATTGGCTTCTACGTCGTCATGCTTCTCTGTCAATTTGTCACCGTTGCATTTGGTCGTAAGGTGCGTGATTCCATTCTGAAGGCGACGGACGCTCGTGTGAAGCTGATGAACGAGGTGCTCACTGGAATCCGCGTGATCAAGTACTACTGCTGGGAGAAGCCCTTCAAGGGCAAGATCCACGACATTCGTCACGTGGAGCTGAAGCAGCACGCGAAGATGGGATACATCATGGGAACGGGTATTCAGGCTCTCTCGTCCCTCATTCCCAACATCGTCCCGCTCGTCTCCTTTGCTCTCTACCCGTCGGTGATGGGCGAGCCGCTGAAGGCTTCTACTGCCTACACGTCGCTCTCGCTGTTCAAGATTCTCCAGATGCCCTTCATGATGATGCCCATGTGCATGATGATGCTCGTCCAGTTCAACGTCTCCATCAAGCGTATCACCGACTTCCTCGACCTCCCCGAGGTGGACCCTTCTCTCGTGGAGCGCGACGTTCCCGCCGGAACGGTCATCAAGTACAAGGACGCGGAAGGCGTGGAGAAGGAAATCACCGACTACGACGCCTCGAAGGACGCCGTCATCATTCGCGACGGTTGCTTCGCCTGGGGCAACAACGAGAACTGCCTCAACAACATCAACGTCCGCATTCCCAAGGGATCCTTGGTGGCGGTCGTGGGTCGCGTGGGAAGCGGCAAGACCTCCTTCGTCTCCTCTCTGGTGGGCGAGATGACCAAGAACGGCGGAGTGGTGGTCGTCAACGGAACCATGTCGCTGTCCGCGCAGCAGGCGTGGCTGGTGAACGACACGGTGCGCAACAACATTCTCTTCGGCAAGCCGTACGAGGAGAAGAAGTATAACGATATCATCAAGGTGTGTTGTCTGGAGGACGATCTGAAGATGCTCTCGGGAGGAGACGAGTGCGAGATCGGAGACAGAGGAATCAACGTGAGTGGAGGTCAGAAGGCACGTATCTCGCTGGCACGTTGCTGCTACAGCGACAGCGATGTCGTGGTGATGGATGACCCCATTGCTGCTGTGGACTCGCACGTGGGAAAGGCGCTGTTCAACAAATGCATTTCCAAGTACATGACCGGTCGCACGCGTATTCTGGTCACCAACGCCACGCAGTATCTGCACAAGTGCGACTACATTGTGGTGCTGGAGAACAACACCATCGCCTATCAGGGAACCTACGACCAGCTCAAGGCTTCCAACATCGATCTGATGGCGCTGCTGACGGAGGAGGACGGCTCGTCTTCCTTCTCTGCCTCGCGTCGCTCGATGCACGAGCAGGAGGAGAAGTCGCGTCGCGAGTCGCAGCTTGAGGCGATCAGTCACCCGAACGAGGAGGTGGAGAAGGAGGAGGGTCAGCTGACGACCGAGGAGACCAAGAGATCGGGCAGCATTTCGCTGGACGTGTACAAGTACTATTTCAAGGCCGTTGGCATGTGCCTGTTGGCTGTGGTGCTGCTCTCCTTCGTTGTTGCGACAACTGCGACCATCATCTCGCAAGTGATTCTGAGCAACTGGTCGGGAGATAAGAGTTGTGCTGGAGAGTACAACGAGGTTTGCAAGAACGCCACCTCGCACTACATTCTGACGTACGGAATCTGCATCATCTGCTACGCCATCTTCACCATCCTGCGTGTCTACCTCTCCATTCCCGCGCGTGTGAAAGCTGCACAGAACATCCACGACAACCTCACCAACGTGATTCTGGACGCGCCCGTCGCCTTCCACGACGTGACGCCCGTGGGTCGTGTACTGAACCGTTTCAACCGTGATATGGTGATGGTGGATGACGAGATGCCTCGTTCCGCGGACATGTTCCTGAACCAGCTGTTCATGCTGATCGCCGAGTGCATCAACATCATCTGGACGACGCGCGGCATCATGCTGCCGGTGATCATCATCGCGTTCGTCATCTACGGCGTCATCCAGCAGCACTTCCGTCGCGCCAACACGGATATCCAGCGAATCGAGTCACTCTCGCGTTCCCCCATTTTCACCGACTTCCAGGGCGTGCTGAATGGCTCGCCGTCCATTCGCGCCTACAACCACCAGGACCGCTTCATCGCGGGCATCGAGAAGAAGGTGAACGTGAACAGCAATGTCAACTACCTGTTCATGTGCGGACAGGCGTGGCTGACGCTGCGTTCCGACATTATCGCCGCCTTCATCATGGCGATCGTGGCTGTGATTTCCAACTTTGCCTCCTCGTGGATGTCGGCGTCGCTGCTGGGTCTTGCGTTGTCGTCCTGCTCGGGTCTGGGCAACCAGATGAAGCAGACGGTGCGTATGATGGCGCAGACGGAGGCCATGTTCAACTCGGTGGAGCGTATCAAGGAGTACGTGGACACGGTGAAGCCGGAGCCTCCGATGATCACCGATGTGCGTCCGCCGCAGGGCTGGCCTTCCGAGGGTCGCATCGAGTACGTGAACGCGAAGCTGCGGTACCGTGACGGTCCCCTGGTGATGAAGGGCGTGAACCTGTCCATCAACCCCCACGAGAAGGTGGGTGTGGTCGGTCGCACGGGAGCGGGCAAGTCGACGATGATGATCGCGCTGTTCCGCATCACGGACCTGTGTGACGGCTGCATCAAGATCGATGACGTGGATCTGGGCAAGCTGGGTCTGGAGGACGTGCGTCGCGCGCTGTGCATCATTCCGCAGGACCCCGTGCTGTTCTCCGCGTCGGTACGCTTCAACCTGGACCCGTTCAACGAGAGCACGGACGAGGACATGTGGTCGGTGCTGGAGCAGGTGGAGCTGAAGGACGTGATCGACCGTCTCCCGAAGAAGCTGGACGATGCGGTGGCGGAGGGAGGCAGCAACTTCTCGGTGGGTCAGCGCCAGCTGATTTGCATGGCGCGTGCGCTGCTGCGGAAGTCGAAGATTCTGATCATGGACGAGGCGACGGCGTCGCTGGACAATGAGACTGATATCTTCCTGCAGAAGATGATCCGCAAGCAGTTCGCTTCCTGCACGACACTGACGATTGCGCATCGTTTGAACACGATTATGGACTCGAATCGCGTGTGTGTGATGGACGCGGGTGTGGTCGCCGAGTACGACACGCCCTACAACCTTCTCCACAAGGAGAACGGTATCTTTAGAGGAATGGTGGTCGCTGCGAATGATCCGACCCTGTTCGATATGGTTCCTGGCTGTGAAGATTTGAAATCGTTGCTGGAGGAGAAGGAGTGATTTGTATAGTATAGTCTTGTGTGCTGTTTGGATATGATATCTTTGCATTGACGAACTGAAATTCAGAAAACTATCTCGACACAATGGGTGTTCACGAACCGATAATCCACATACACAAATCAACCGAGTAATGAAGGAGCATTCCTCATTGAGTATTTGCGCTAATGGAGGCTTCATTGCTGCCATCTACATAGGTGGCTAGTATACCATTCCACCGCTCATGAGCAAGCACCATGTAGCACTAACCTCGGGAGCCTACCGGAGGCTTTTCCGGAATGACCACCTGACTCTGAATCGACATCGTACCAAATCCATTGAAAGTAGTTATCAGAATTGGTGGTCGAACACATCGTAGGATAGGTAACAGCCACCTGGAAGGCACGGGTACTCACACCCGTCTCCGTTCGATTGCAAGCAGAACGCAGAGCAGCATCGAATCCGTTGTTGAACTCGTTGTACGCGTTGCTGTTGAAGTTCAAAGTGTTCAGCTTGGGGAAGTTCACCTTATCCGTGCACATCGTGTGCAGGTTGGCGACAATCTGGTTCTGGAGAGCATCAGCCTCCTCGGCAGTTCCCTCGAAGGAAGCAGCCTTGTGACCCGAGATCTGGAAGTACTCCAGGTTCTTGAAGTAGCCCTTGTCACGGTTGTTGACCATCCACTGAATCACGGCAGCCATACCCTCACGCTTGAACGAACCGTCTCCGAACACAATGCGAGAAGGACGCGTGAACTCAGAGAGAGAAATCAGAGGCACAGCCATGGTGGCATCCACGTAACGGACAATCTTGTAGTCGGAGTAGAAGTACATGTCCACAGCAGCGGGGTTCTTCACCTGCTTGCTCAGCGACTCTCTCCACAGCTCAATCGAAGGAATGGTCATTCCAGACAGAGCAATCACACGCGTGTGCTTCAGAGCCTTCTTGGGGAAGGCGTCACGGACAGCCAGGTACTTCTTGACGACCTCAATATCGGGAATGATGTTGTCGAAGCAAGTGGACTGCACCTCGTAGTAGCAGTTATCTCCCAGAATGAAGGGATCGTAGATGGGGAACCAAGGCTCAGGGGTAGGCGTAGGAGTGGGAGTAGGCGTGGGAGTGGGCGTCGGGGTAGGAGTCGGAGTCGGAGTAGGAGCAACTGTCGTAGGAGCAACTGTAGCTGGTACCGGAGTGGTCGGAGCAGACGTAACCGCCTCATCCGGATCCACAGTAATCACATAAGCCTTCGCGTTGATACCAGCAAAAGGGGTTCCGAGGTTTGGCATAATAGCAATACGGACACGATTGTTGAAAGCTGAAAAAGACAAATCTCCAGCCACATTATCGTGACGACGAATAAACACTTCCCAGTATTCCTTTGAAGGAACCGAAGCATCAAATCCCGTCAACACACCAGCAACGGTTGGATTTCCATAGCCTACATGAATAGGATCCTCCGCCTTCTCCGAATGGAACATAAATAGGGATGAATGCCCACCTCCACAAACACAGGAGTATTACGAAGAACAAGACTATCACGCAAATCGTCATTGGTAAAACCAAGTTCTCCCACTTTACTAACACTAGGAAGACGGTTGTACGAGGAGATACGATACTACAAATGATCATAACGACGAATATGTACTCTCTTACAATTGGTGGCATCCTTCTCGTACTCGGTCTTCAGACAGAGTCCCTTATCATACAGATAGGAAAACACAGCATTCGGATTATCTTCTTCATCATGCTGCAAATCCTTCACAGCTTGTTTGGTCGCGAAAATCCACTAAACATGAGTGCTATTCTAATTATTCCACCTCAACGCTGGGGTTCTGCTTATGGAACTCAAGAGCCATCAAGTCAAGAGCTGCATAGATCACATACTTGTTGTCAAATACACCTTCCTTGTCCTCAAACGCTGGACCAAACGTCTCGCCCAGCAGACCAAGAGTTGCCTTGTCAACCAGAGTGTGACTACCAGAAAATGGGGCACTGGGGTACTTCTCATCACCACCTCCGTACTCTAGTTTTAGCGTGCAACCCTCTTCAAACGTTTCCCAATTCCATCCAATATAAGAACTGTACTGAACGGACTGATCCCCAGCTGCTCTTCTCTTGTTCACCCACTTCATATTGTCAATGCAATTCCTACTACATATTATGCATACTACGAATTGTAAACTAGTGTTCGGAAGATGACCTGTATTGACTGCAAACATTACCAGTCGGTAAACTCAGAGACAGCGATAGAATCAGCAAGAACAATCGCAACATCTTCACGTAATTGTGTTTGCGTTGCTTCTTTCAACAATACTCCAAGGGTTTTTATTCTCTGCGGTAATAATCATTTGCTTATACTGATTTTACCCCATACAACTCTGAGTTCTCCTGATTCTAAACTTGAAAGCAGATAATTTGACCTTTTTCCCAATTACACAATGAATGCAATGACATTGCCATATTCATCACTCACCAAGTGGATTGTATTCATCCATCCATTGCAACACTATCACATACTCCATTATAAAAGGTAACATGAATTGCAACAAACACAACAATCCGATTTGAGGTAATTGAAATTGGGAAAAGTGGGTAACGATCGATATGCTACATCCTACATCTCACACAACAAGCGCTCTCATACGAGTGTTGAAGGATCGTCGACTTCCGCAACCGTATACTTGCGACTGAAGTAGCTCGTGTCCGTGTCGTTGATCAACGTCGGCTTCCATGGAACAGGCACGCGCTTCTCCAGCACTGCCGTCCAGTCCACTCCGTCGAAGAATGGGTGCTTCTTGATCTACCACTCACCCTTCCTCACCGTTTCCACCTCCTCGGCGTCCGTGGGACCACTTCCCAGTCGTGTGGCTGGGTTGCGATCGAGGAGACGGGAAATGAGGTTGCACGCCTGAAGACTGAAGGCGGACTACAATGAACACATCTCTCTTCACCCACCCCAAATCGTAGTTTGGAGGTCATGATCTTGGAAAACATCACCTTCCTATTCTTGTCGTAGAAGGGAGGCTACCTCTCACCTCTCACCAACACCTCTACCAAACCGCTAATCATCTCGTATAAAAGAGTCCCCACGCTCCACCAATCAATCGCCTTGTCGTACGGATGTCCCAGAAGCACCTCTGGTGCCACGTACTCCGGCGTGCCTACGTCCCAACTCTCCTCCTCGCCCACCACAAATCGTCTGCGCCGCCGAATCACTGTGTTTCGACAATCCGAAATCAGTGATGACCACGTGTCCGTCCTTGTCCAGCAGAATGTTCTCCGGCTTCATATCGCTACATGACAAACGCACTCAGTCGCTACCGATAGATGATATGGTGACTGTGGAGATATGCGATGCCCAGAATCACCTCCGCCGCGTAGAAACGCGCTCGCTCCTCCGAGAAGTGATGACACTGGATAATAGAAGGAAAAGACTTCTACCTGCTGGAGATGGAAGAACAGCGGACCACCGGCGATGAACTGCATTCCAAGATACAGCTTGTCGTCGGTTTGGAAGGCAAACTCCAGACGACACAGGAAGGGAAAATCGATTTCCTCGAGAATCTTCCGCTCGTTGATGGTATGTTCGACCTGATTCCGTGCCACCACCGTCGCCTTCTTCAGGATTTTCAACGCGTAGACGCGTCTGTCGTGCTTGTTCCGCACGAGAAGCACCTTTCCGAACGATCCGCGTCCAATCACACGCAGCAGCTGGAAATCCTCTTTGGTTGGAACGGTGGATGGCTTCATCGGCGACGTGGCTTTGCTTCAGATACCGCAACGACACATACGATCCTTCTTGTTCTCGAAGTAGCAGGAGCAGCACACACGATACGGCGTCTCGTTCCCCTTGAACACCATCTTGTACTTGGAGCACATGGAGCAAACGACGCGACCGCATGACCGACAGTGATGCTTGCGGACGAGGAAGGAGAAGGGAATCAGACAGATCTGACACTCGTCGATCTACCTCAGAAACCAATCTTTCATCTACCATGGCGTCAGGAACCCAGTTGGAACACACGGGAAGCGTTGTCACGAGAACATCGTGTGCCGATAACTCCTCGTCCGAGTTCGAGTGCACATGCGACGTGTCGCCGTTCTGTCGCAAGTGGGCTTCAACGAACTGATTTGCCGTGAACGCCGAATCCACACAACTCTGGTGGAAGAAGGACATGATGGACTCCATCGCTTGGGTCAATGCCAGTGCCGGATTCGCTGTCGCAGCAACCGCACTCACGCAGATGCAACCCAGTCGTTCTTCCGCGTCCTATGCATCATCTTTCCACATAACACGAACAAACACACGCTGACCGACCTCCACTGTCGACGACATCCAGTTGATCGTGTGCTTCTCCAGAAACGCACGCGTTGTCTTGCTCTCGGTTTCACTCAGTCCGAAACTCAGTTCGCTGTTCAGTCGGTGCGTTGACGCCACGAGAGCCATCGCACGCAGCTTCGGAAGTAACGCCTGTTCTCGCAGCTGTAAAAACGACTTTGCATACGAACCGCCTTGACCGTACGCCAAAACCACGAGGTTGCGTGCAGATGTCCGCGATATGATGTGGTCCCACACGTACAGAAGATGGTTCTCCGGAGTCTCGTTGAAGGGGAGCGGAACCAACGTCGACTGACCGCTGGAGTCGACGGAACTGTAGCTGTTCACGTTCGGGTTCAGCACAATGATCCCCATATTCGTCTCCATCGCTCGGTGGAAGAACGGAAGCATTGATCCCTTCAACAGTCCCTCGTCTACACACACGCTACGACTCCAGATTCCAGGATACGTCCCACCAGAGGGAATCACCAACACCAACGTTTCCGAAACCAAACAGCCTATACGTCACAGAATGAACGCACCGCCTTCCCTTCGTTGCGAAAATGCTGCTTTGTACACAATCCTTGCAATCGGCTCGCAAGGGAATCTTGATTTCCTCGAAACTATAGTCCGTTTTCATTTTCATTTGAACCTGTTATTGATACAGACATTCAAAACCGACATATCGCGTGATGGCAGTCACAAGCACAACGGGATCCAGCTCCAGATTCTCCATCGTAATGAGCTCGTTCGTCTTCGACGAATGCGGTCTTCCCTCTTCGTCGAAACAAACACCCAATTCATGAAGCACCACCACTATTCGTTGAATTCTCACAAGCGCACCTACACGGATCGTTTGATGGTTTTCTATTCATGCTGTTGCGATTGTGAATTGTGTTCGTTGAATTGGAACAGGGACGCGTAGCCGGAATTTGGGTTGCCTTCGCGTGACTGAAAAGGGAGAGATTTGTCCGATTCCCAATCTTCGCAAAGATCTGTATCTCAAAGAGTACGCACATTTCAACACACAGATATCACCTTCGTATTGGAATCCATGTGGAGGACTCATCCATCTAGAGGAAGGGAGTTCAATCGAGAGAATGTCGCATCCCTATGACCTGCCGCCAACGGCGATATGCGAAAAGAGCGGCATGATGTATCTCCATCAAGAGGAGAAGAAGAGTTTGAAGAAATTCTATTGTGTATGGATGGACTCGTGCGTTACCTGTAGAATGTGAAGGGAAACCGGTTTTCGTACGGAAGTCCGCAGAAAGATGGAAGCAATGAAACTGTTTTGGATATCCTCGTAGGATAAGGATTGTCGTATGAACGATAGGGCGGATCGGTCCGTCTGCTAGATACCAAACTGCTTGAGAAAACGGGTTTGGAGATTTGTATCATTGTTGGGGATGAGAACATCTGTGATTCCTAGCCTGGCGTCACCAACACAACCACTCTATCCCAATCAGAAATTCGGGAAAACAGCAACTGTGTCCATTGCTGCTTCTACGTGGACTCGATTGATGATGCAAACACGTGGCTCAGCGTTCTGATGCGCTGCATGCTTCCCTTCTCCTTTCTCAGTTCATTCTTTTTTCCTCTCTGATCCCAGAATCCTCCGAGTACAACGGAAGCGACGAACAGATGAGCGCGGTGTCTCCTTTTCCCAAGATTCGAGGTTTCCCTTCCTCTGCCGCTTCATCTTCAGACATGGCGCTTCCTTATCGACGTTCGCTCCTTTGGCAGAAACTGCGTCTCTGCGCGCTGCACTTCGACTTCAGGAAGGAAGATCAGAAAGCGCAGCGCGAGATGAAGCAGACGGCGCTGCTGGAGTTGGAGGACGTGGTGAAGACGATGCCGTGCGAATGAGACGAGAGAGTGACGATCAGATCGCTGGTGAGCGACGTGTTCATCTTCCAGGAGATCATGCAGTGCATCGATTTGATGCTATTCCGTCCGCTGCCCACGGAGAGCGAGGCGGTACTGGTGGGCGGGTCGGAAGATGACGTGATGCAGTACATGGATCCCGAGTGGAGTCATCTCTCACTGGTCTACGAGCTGCTGTTGCACATCGTAGAACTGGATGGGGAGTGAAACGCAGGTGTTATCGCAGCAGGTTGATGCGAATGTGCGGAAACACTACATCACAACGACCTTCGTGACGCATCTGGTGGCACTCTTCGACTCGATCGATCCGCGCGAGCGCGAGTGTTTGAAGACGGTGACGCATCGCATCTACGGCAAGCTGACCAACCGTCGTGCCGCCATCCGTCGCGCCATCAACTACTCCTTCTACCAGTTCCTCTATGAGACGCACAGCCATCGCGGCGTGTCCGAGTTGCTGGAGATTCTCGCGTCGATCATCAACGGGTTCACGGTGCCGATTCGACCGGAGCACAAGGTGACACTGGAGCGGTCGCTTATCCCTCTCCACAAGATGTGTCAGTACGAGGACTACAACGTGCATCTCTCCTACTGCATGACGCTCTATGTGACCAAGGACCCGACGCTGAGTCAGCCGGTGGGAGAAGAAACATCGTTCGACTCGTAGATCGTGTTGGCGTTGCTGCGCTACTGGCCCACCGGCAACACGGGGAAGGAGATTCTCTTCCTCAACGAGCTGGAGGACCTGTTTGAACCTCTCGAGCCGATCCACGTGCGTGGCTACGTGAAGCCGCTGGGTCGTCGTCTGGCTCGTTGTATCGCTTCCTCGTGTTCCCAGATCGTGGAGCGAGTGATGTACTTGTGGAACAGTTCCGCGTTCAATCTGCTGTTCGTTCGGGACAAGCAGAACGTGACGGTTTTGGCGCCGCTCGTATACAACGCTCTACGGCGCTGTAGTGAGGACGTTTCCAATGCGTCGTTGCGACAGATGGCGATTCACGTGATTGGGATCTTGATGGATTCCAACACGGAGTTAGTGGAACAGTTGGCGGAGGATTATTCGGTTGCGAATCCATAATTGTTGCTATTGTGTGTTTGTTGGAATGAATGACCAAACGCTGTGACATTCAAAAACATGATACACTGCAAAGCGCATTCAACACGCCGAAATTAGTTCGTGTTTCTCCCCATCCCCTCAAATGAACTCAGATAGAATTCAGATCATTCGACTCGTTATTCCGTATGTGAATCCACGCACGCGACAGTTCATGCGGTCAGCTAACTCGATGATCAACCAGGTTGTTCTGGAAGTGCGTAGGATCGCTTTTCTCACCAATAGAATGTTGAACGCATGACACTCTACCAAACAGTGGACAATCTCTCCCATCTCTTCCGACTCTGTCCCTTTCTCCACCACCTGGAATGTTACTATGTTTATTGCGATGCATTCTAGTGGCCACTATCACAAAGACCAAGTCCGTTCACGATCTGTGTGTGGTGATCGAAGCCGGCTACCTAAGCGAACTCATCACGCTTGATCTACAGTGTATCCACTGTTCATTCTCATCACTCCCAGACAGTCGCATCACCGACCGTAACGTGCGTTTCCTCTGTGAAGCGCTCCAGTCTGGCAACTGTTCCAAACTCCGCACTCTTCGACTTAGCAACAACGCCATGAGCGTTGCTGGCTGCGGATCCCTCGCGACCTGCCTCTCTCTCGGCTGTCTGCAGGAACTCCGCTCCCTCG
>OJMH01002710.1_pt1 | contig 14291 bp, 8 predicted proteins | sample 1597111 | NCBI WGS metagenome assembly OJMH01 (sample SAMEA2452115, study PRJEB22498) | human gut metagenome | reverse complement strand
GAATTTAGGATGTTCTTCTAACAAAAGTTGCGTATCACAGGGAATGGTCACACTGTCTTGCTGACTTTGACGCCGACCGATCACCGATGAACAGCCCACTAAAACATGGTCATTTTCTACCAGAAGCTCCGTTTTCACATTATAGCCGCCGGTATTCTGTACTGCCATCTGTGCGTCTTCCGGCGTGCTTTCCGTCTCTGCCAAATTCACCGTGCTTTGGATTTGTGTACGCTCCAGATAGGCCTGAGCGAATTCCAAATACGCTTCATTCTTTTTGCGTCGTTCACTGTTTTTCATCGCTATTTCCGCCTATATTCTGACGATCGTTGCCCATTTTATGTTGCCACCAGTTGGATAATAATGTGTTCCCGTGCCAGGTACAAAATAGACCCGGGCACAATCTGCTCCGGCTGATTGTAGCGCAAGCGCTTACCATTTTGCATATATGTACCGTTGGTAGACACATCCGTCACAATAAAGCGCTGCTTTTGCGCATTATATGTAATCAGGCAATGACGCTTGCTGATAATCATATCCGTGGACGGTACCAACGCATTGCAAGCGGCCAAACGACCCACAGACACGGTCTCACCGGGCTTAAACCACACCCGCTGCCCCACATTGGTGCCGGCCACACAGGTTACTATACAGGTCGGCAAGGCAGGAGGATTTGGCGGTGGCTGCGGAATTGTCCGCTCCGTCCAACCGCCACAGACCAATTCATCAATAAATTGCGTACAAGTTTGAGTACGCTTGGCATAATCAATCTCTAACGCATGGCGCACCGCCTGTGCCATAGAGGCAGAGATGGGCAATCCCATTTGGTCCAGCGGCTGCAACTGATCCGCCTGCATTCTGGACAGAGAATCCTGTGGCACCTTGCCGGAAACAATATAATAAAGTGTTGCCGCCAACGCGTACACATCGGTCCAGGTATTTTGGTTGCCCTTCTTGGAATACTGCTCCGGAGGGGCAAACCCGGGTTTCAGCAGCACGCTGTTCCCCTGTTCGCTATCTTCCACGCACTTTCTTGCCGCGCCAAAATCAATAAGCTTAATCTCTGTTCCGCCAAGCAGAATATAAATATTCTCCGGGCTAATGTCCCGGTGCAAAATATGGCCGGCGTGCACTTGTTGCAGCGCCCGGGCCGCTTTCACAATATAGTTCCCGGCCAAAGGCGGATCTAGGCGCCCGCCGTGGCTCTTTACATACGCTTTCAAATTGCAGCCATCCAGGTATTCCATCACCAAATAGGCAGTGTTATTCTCCTGAAAATGGGTAAAAATCTGCACAATACCTTGCACATTCTCAAACTGATACAAGGTTTTGATCTCATCAATATAGCTGATTTTGCCGTGCTCAAAAATCCTGGCTGCCTTGGTATCGCCGGGGATCGGCACCACCTGACAGCCTGTGCGCTGTGCATAATTTGAGGGCATATACTCTTTAATGGCAACCACACGATTCTTAAAGGTGTCCAGCGCCTTATAGGTAATGCCAAATCCGCCCTGACCCAACACGCGACCGATCATATACTGGTCATTTAAGGAAGTGTATAGCGGCAATGCGTCCGTACTGTGTGCATATTCCCTTGTATCAAAGCTGCAATGACTACACCGTGTGACACCGGGCTGCAATACAGAAAAACAATTTGGACAATACATAGTTATTTCCTTAAAATTCCACTTTAATCGTTGACAAACCGGCTGTAATTGTATAACCGGACTGCAATTTTTGCTTATCTTTCACCCTTGCACCATTAACAAATGTGCCGTTTGCCGAGTGCAAATCTGCAATCAAAACGACGCCGTCCTTCACTTCCAGCGCAAAATGCTGCCGGGATAATTTAGGGTCATCAATATACACATCACAAATACTGCTTCGACCAACAAAAGCGCTGCCCTGCACAGCCAACTGCACCGTATGCAGCGGGGCACCCGCCGTTTGAATATGCAGTGTAATATTCATCGTCGCTGGTACAGCCGCGCGTACATGGTGGCGTTCTTCCACCACCTGCACTTCTTGTGTTTCAAAAAGCTCCTTAATGGTCTTTACATTTTTCTTCTTTTTCAGTCCTAAAAGGATCAAATAAAATGCCAACAGCACCAGCAAAACCGCAAGCGCAACAAGCAAATACGGCAACACGCGCAAAAATGGATTTTTGCCCTGCAACTCCAAACCCTTTATAGGCTGCACCGCATTGGCATTTTGACTTAAATCCGTAATACCGGGAAAGGTAAAATCGTATGTACCGGAATAAATCTCCTTGTCCATCCAGACGGTATAGCTGCCATCCGCATTCTTCTCTGCTTTCTTGACAGCCAGTGGCTTGTCTTTGCCGGTGCGGGTAATTTGATACGCTCCGTTTTCCAGCGCCTTAGCATTAACGGGCACAGCCCCATTCAATCCATCCTGCCGATAGCAGATCTGAAAAGCCTGATGATCCGCACTTACGCTGATCTCTGCCTGCACCGGCGCCTGGGTTTTTACCGCTGTGTCCAACAGCACAGTCTCTTTATACACCGTACCGCCCACGGTCAATGCCAATTCTCTTGCGCGATTATCCACCGCTTGATCCGTCACAAAACAGGCAACCGATGATTGTAAGGTGTGCTTGTATAATTGCTCCAGAACCGGTGTAAAGGACGGCGTTTTTTGATAGTCATAAATTTGAGCTTCTCCACCGGATACCCGGCTGAGCGTGCGCAAGCGTTTATAGGTACTGCTATTCACTGCTCGAGTATTGCACACAGTATAAAGTGGGACCTTGTTGTACTGATACTTGACCTGCACCTCACTCAGATCTATTCCGTTGCTGTAATCCGCACTCACATCGGTGAGTAAAATAAAATGCAGCACCTGGTATTGGTCGCTCAATGCAGACACTTGGTCAAACAGTTGATCCAGCGCCGTGTTCAAATCCGTCGCGTCCTCATCGCCTTTTAATGCAGCTACGCTCGCCGCGACTTTCTTGGCGCTGTCTGCATCTTTGGCCGTACCCAAACACTTGGGCAGCCCTGCACCGATGGAATAAACACCGATCTGATGGTCGGCACTCGCCTGCTTTAACAGCGCCTGCACACCGGTTTTCAGTTGATCAAAGGACCCCCGCGGGCAAATGTTGTCCTGGGTCATAGAGGCGGAATTATCCAGCAAAACACAGGTCAGTGTTTTTTGATTATCCGTACGGTCCAAACTGTACAGAGTCATTTCAGCATTGCCCAGTTTGCCCTGCACTTCCGCAGCATATACATCCTGGGATTTGATCTCCACTTGCAAATACGGCACATTGCTGCGCACCATTCCGATCTGATCCGTAGCATTCAAATTCTCCGCAAAAGCAGTAGTCGGAAGAAATAACATCGCCGTGCAAAGCAAAGCGGACAATACGGCAGCGCCGATTCCCTTACCTATTCTCATCTGCTTGCCAACCTCTTTCCTGCTTGCAATAGGGCACAAACACATAGCACCCGCTGCCAAAGCGGATTGTGTCATTTTCTTTCAATTCCATGGCTTTTTGCACCGGCGAATTATTTACAAAAACGGAACCGTTTTCGTTCTTGATATAGAAGTGATCCGAGCGCCGATCATAGGTCACAGACAAATGCTTTTGCCTGCACAACCGGGGATCATCCGTAATGGCAATATCCATCATTCTGTCCCGGCCAATGAAATTTCGATTCATGTGCAGCTCAAAGCTCCTGCCCCGTACCGTGCCGGAAACACACACCAGCCAACCGGTAACCGGGTCAAAATCCTGTTCCTGGAAATAAAGGCCAATCGTCTTTTCTTCGCTGCGCACAGCATCACCATAAGCCTCCGTTTTCATCTCGTCCGCCATGGCATTGCCCTGGGCATTACAGTATGGACAGACCGCAAACCGCGTGTCATCATAATACCGGCTACAAACTGCACATTGACAGATCGCCATTTTCTCACCTGCTTTGCAACCTGTACACAGCGCCGATGGCACCGTGTACAGGTATTTTAGATCAGTTCAATTTTTCGGCATCCGCCGCATCCATTTTCTTTCTTTTTTTGGATAGAATCGGCAGAATAATCACCGCCAGCAACACCAAACCGATCACCACAAAGATCACCACGGAGATCGCCAGGTTGTTGCGGATCAAAGCGGCAAAGGCATTGGCACTAAAACCTTTGTCCACATAAATATCTTTCAGCACGATTTTGCCGTCCTTTTCTTCCAGCCAGTTATTTTTGTTGCCGGTGGTGCCGGAAACGAACAATTCCTGCTTATTGTAGTCGTTGGCAGTGGAGCACTTGTTCCCGGCCAAATCCGTGATCTCAAAGGTCAAATCGCTCTTGCCATTCTCCAGCTGAACCTGAACCACAGCAATACCGTTCTCTGCCGTCCACCCATTGGGGTGCTTTTTGTCCTGCGCGTGATCCCAAACCAGCGGATCCAGTGTCTGACCGTCCCGGGTCATGTGGATAACAATACTGGCCAAATTGCTCTCTGACACAGAGAAAGTAACCGTCTGCACCTTTGTATTGGAATAAAGGTGTTTTTCCAAACCGGTAATGCGCACATAAGGATTGGTATTATCAATGGTGAACTGGATATTTAAGCGATGCAAGTCCTTATTCTCAGAACTGTTGTTGACCACTGTATTTTTGCCGTCCAGCTTGGTTGTGGACTTAATGTACAGTGCGTACTTGCCCTCAGCCAAAATGTCCTTGCTGCTGATGGTATAGGTGTTCACATACCACTCGCCTGCATGGTGCTGGCCCTTCTCCATCGTGACCAAACCGTCCTTCTTCTTACCATTGATATTGATGTAATACTCCGGACTTTGAATTTCCGTAGGAGAATACTCCGTCACCACCAGACTCTGCTTGGCAACAGCCGTCTTATTGGCATAACCGTTATTCAGTGCAGCCAAATCATCGCTGACTACATAGACAGCGCCTTTTTCATTCTTGGTAAACACCTTGCGTTGCACCTGCGACTGATTACCGGCCATATCCACGCACTGTGCGGTAACAATGTAATAACCATCCTGCTCCACAGCCGTGTAAGTTACTGTGTTTTGCAGCTGGTGGTCCGCCGTCAGCTGCCCGCTGTTCTTGGCAGAGACTTTCACCGTGCGTTTAGCCATCTTGGACTGACTGTCAAAGCAGGTGCCCACCACGCTGGAGGTAATGGTAGAGGCGTTATTGTCTGCCTCTTTGGCCACAATCGTCGGCACTTTCTTGTAAGCCGTATTGGTGGTAATACCGCCAATAGTCAGTTGCGGTGCCGTCTTGTCAATGGTAAAGTCCTGCGCAGCCGCACCAGAGAAGTCACCGGCCACTGTTTTATAGCTGTTGCCGGCCTTATCCGTGGTCTTAAAGTTCAGTACATAATCGCCATCTGCCACAAAGGTAACGGTCGCTGTCCAGCGGTCTGTGCCGTTCTCCTGACGAAACGCAGATACACTGGGTACTGCAATTCCCTTACCGTTTAAGGTGGCCTTTAACTGATTTTCAAAAGCCTTGGCATTAAAGTTGTGTTCCGTTACGGTAACGGTCGCCGTGCGGGTAGCGTTAAAGTATTTTTTATTCTTTACCCGGTCATTCAGGTTCAAGGCCACATGAATTTTCGGTGCAGTCTTGTCAATGGTAAAGCGGGTCTTGTTGCTACCGCTTACCGCATCCCGGTTGCCGGCTGCATTGTACTTACCATAAGTTACAGCCGTGTTGGCATGACCTACATTATCGGTGCACTTTAAGGTCTTGATTCGATAATTACCGTCGCCGGTAAAGTCCACCTTAATCTGATACTGTCGGTTGTCTCCGTTCCCACTGCCTTTCTGAAGCAGAGTTTTGCCGGTGATCTTAAAGCCCTCGCGATAGGCCTTTGTATCTTTCTTATCAAAAGTTCTGGCGCTGTCCAGGCACTTTTCAATCAGCAGTGCCACCTGCTCGGTACGAATATTGCGCTCTATAATGGTAATATGTGCTGTACGCGTCTTGCTGTAATAACTACCGGACTGCGGTGCCACGGCAGAAGTGTACTCCACCTGAATCTGCGGTGCAGTTTTATCGATACCAAAGGCCACATAATCATAAGATGTGTTTCCGGCATTGTCCGTCAGCTCCACGATCAGCAAAATATCATTGTAGTTGGCATCTACGGTAACGGTGCTAGTCAGTTCTGTGGCCAGGTTAGCATCCCGGCCGGTGATCTTGGCATCATCCACACGCCACAACTCTTTGGCATGCCGGGTCGCATTGCCGGTACTGCTTTCCAAGTTTTCTGCCTGCAAGGCAGCCTGCGCGTCTGCTTTACCGTAAGGTGTGTTCACCTCCAGCGTATTCACCGAGGTCTTGCCGCCCTCTATCAAAGTGTATTTTACAGTGCGGATACCAGACTGGGCGTCCTTAACCGTGACGGTAAACTTGGCGTTGGTGTCATAAAGCGGTACATTCTTCGTTGCATCGTAGCTCTGTTTTTTGTCTTGCTGAGGTGCATTTTGGCCACCGGCCTTGTACGCTTTTTTGTTATTCTGCGTACCGGCCGGCTGATTCTTCCGAGCGATCACAATGGAAGAATCCTGATGCTGCTGGGCGTTCTCTACGATCGTACCGTCCGGGTGCACATAACCCTGGTCATTTGCCTCGTTGCTGTCTGCAAAATATTTACAGCCGCTCCATTTTTTAGCTTCCCGTGTGCCGGGGAAGTTGCCGGCATTATCCGTTGCGTAGGCATAGATCTGGCCCTTAAAACCTGCCCGCACCGTCACGGTAACAGAGCTATCGTCCACGGTGATTGCCTCTACCTCATCGAATTCCTGATTGAAGGGCACCAGTTTATAGGTAATGGACTTGACGCCGGATGCCGTTGCCTCCTGTTTATCATTGCGCGGATCCGACGCGGAGATCACCACATCGGTATCCTTGTTAAAGAAGAAGCCGTAATCGGTAACAGTCACTTTTTTGCAAGTGTTCCCACTGGGAATTGCGAACTGAACTGTGGGCGCAGTCTGGTCAAAGTTCAAGGTAAAAGAGACTTTGGACGCATTGCCTGCGTTGTCCCAGGCTTCCACTGTGTAAGTGAGTTCACCGCCATTCCAGTTTTCATCTTCGATCTTTACTCCATTGACCTGATGGGCGTTTTTCTCATCATCCGCCTTGGCCACAGCATGCAGATCAATTATGCCGGTTTCCAGCATTTTCTTGTTGTTATTGTCAGTGTTCTCGTTGTTATCTGGCTGAGAATATACAACTGTGCCATTCACACTTACCTGCACACCTGCCACACCGGAAATTTTATCTTTATCTTTATCTGTTTGATCAGATACATGGAAAGAAACGGTATAGTCGTTCTTAAAGATAGTCGTGCTGGGAGAAGCGGAAACCGCATTTTCTGCTTTTAGCTCTGCATTCTGCCCCGCCGCCAAAATCCGCGGTGCGTTATTCTCTAATACAAAATTACAATCCCCAAATTCTTCCGTATTCTTTAACTCACCCAAATTGGAATTGGCTGTTGTCACCTGGATTTCTTCCGTTTGATTTCCTAACTGATCTTGCAGTTGTACATACAAGGAGCCCTTAAAGTTTTTCAGTTCTTCGGCAGTAATCTCTGCAGTAAACTCGGCGGATACGGCCTTACCCACTTCGCCGCTTTTTGTTACTTTTGCCGGAATGGTGGTTACCACCTGGTTGTTTGTGTCCCTAAAAATCAAGGACTGCACTTTATCCGCAGAAAAGCCGCTGGCATTACTATACTCATCCACACCATCTGTGGCGTACACCGTAATCTTCAGTTCTTTGTTAAAGAAGCGGCCAAAGGACAACTTGTTCAGGAATTTTGCAAACGGACCATTATTGCTTTGACTAAATTCAACTGGATAGAATTCCGGAGTTTTTTGGGGTTCTAATTCCGGTGCTTTTTTGTCATAAAGCTTTGCCGCACAGGAAGACGCACTTGACGCATTGCCGGCATTATCCAGGCAATAGAATTTATGCTCTTTTTTATCTTCAATCGTAAACCGATTTGCAGTTTCGCTCTTCTCTATATACTGCCAATCGCCGTCATCCATCTTGTAAGCAACAACCGGGAATTCCACCTGTGCATTATTGGTATTTCCCTTTGCCTCTACCGTAGCGGTAATCGGTTCATTGGTCCAATTCTCTTTCCCGTCTGCACCCGCATTTGAGAGCGTTACATTTGTAACAGTCGGCGGTGTAGAATTAAAATTCTTGACCTGAATTTTCTTTTCAGCCACATTTTCCGGATTTGCATTGTCACGCACAGATACGGTATGTATTTTATCGTCCTGGATATCAAAGGAATTTTCCCTTTGCCAATCGCCATTATCCAACTTATATGCCCCGAATTTGTTCAGACCGGACTGCACATCATTGGCGGTTACCGTAACCGTAACGGCCTGGTTGGTAGGCTTATCCGTGCTCTGCTGCACATCATTGATTGTTGGCGCCGTGGTGTCATAATTAGGGACATAGGGCAAAACAGCAGACTCGTTCTCAGCCTGGTCTTTAACGCAAAAATCGTACGATTCTCCGCCTTTCAGTTTAAAGTCACCGGAAGTCTGCCATGTTTTACCGCCATTGCAGCTAAAAAACTTAATACCGGAACCGCCTTCATTATCAGTAGCGTCAATATGGTATGTGTATGTGATTTGGTCGCTAATGTAAGTGCCCTGCTTCAAGACCAAGTTTCCAAGCTTAACCTGCACCTTCTGAATCACAGGTGCAATGTTATCGTATTTGTCCGCTTTTGCCTGCTGCTTTGCTTCATTGCCAACAGCATCCCGTACATAAAAGTTGTGTTCTTTGTTATCCTGGATCACAAATGTGCCAGTCTCCTGCCACTGGCCTTCGTCCATCTTAAAGGCTTTTTCTGCTAGGCCGGATTCGCTGTCCTTACCGGTAACGGTTACCTTTACTTTATCGTTTGACCACTGTTCACCCGCATTCGGCGGGTCCAGCACCACACCGATTTCAGGCGCGGTTGCGTCCACATACTGCACCTCTACGGTCTCACCTGTGGACACATTACCCACAGCGTCTTTTGCATAAAAGGTGTAAGTCCCATTTGCTTTCACCCGGAATTCAGGCGCTTTTTGCCACTGGCCGTTATCCATCCGATAGGCAACTGCACCATAGCCGTTACCATCATCTGCCTGCACCGTCAGTATGGCCGGAGCTTTTCCCCATGCGGTGGGATTGCCGCTTACAGTCACCCTTGGCGCCTGGGCATCCGGCTGCACAGACGGCTCTGTGCCGGTCACAGTACCGTCCGGGTCACACAACACACCTACCCAAGCGGATTGATCGGCTAACCAAGTACCAAAGTCAATGACACCGTCACTGATCTGCACATCGTCTGCCGGATCTACCGCGCCATCCACATAAATGGTCGGCACCTCTGCGCTTTCCGCTGTGTAAGCGACCTTGCTGCCGGTTACTTCCAAAGCTTCCGCACCGAAGAAGTACACCTTTTTGCCCTGCACCTCCACGACCATACAGTCTTTGGTGGCAGCCATGGCAGAGGTCACCAGACCCAAAGGCAAAGCCGTCAACAACATGAGCACTGCTAACAGACAGGCCAATCCCTTTTTAGAAGTCATTTTTACTTGCAGGATTTTTGCTTTCATCATTCTTTCCCCATTTCTAATTTATGTTTTATATAAAGTCACTCAATGATCTCTTTAGAGTACGCATAGCGCAGGCTCTTCATGATCTGAAAATCCGCCTGAGCATCTGCTTGCAGCAATGTGGTCTGACCGGAGTGTTCCGCAGGTGTTTTCACTGCTGCATTTTGATCAAGTGGCATTGTGTTACCGCTATGGTCACCGGCAGGTGCCGCTGCACTACCGGTAGGTACTGTACGAGGTTGCACCTGCCTGGGCTGCACCGCAGGCCCACTGGGAGTTGCCGGAGCAGGAGCGGCTGTATGTTTGTGGTGCCGGAGCCGCTCTTGATACCCACGATCCAGCAGGGCGTCGTACACCTGGGCCATATTCTTCTTGAAGAACACAAAAACGGCCGTAATTGCTAAAATCACGCCAAGCACCATAAAAGAGATAGAAAGTCCGATCATTGCACTGTACATAAATACTACCTCCTTATGTATTTTCCTTAAAATTCTGCTTGGCTTTTTGCGAGATGCTATCATCAAAGAAGCATTGCAGCGCTGCCGCTCGCTTGGGCAGGAAATAGGCTTTGTTGTCGATCAGACAATTTGCCTGGCTTTTCACCATAAAATCATATATACCCTGGCACTCTGCGTCACTGGTATTGGCGCTGTTATAAAGTGCATCATACGCGGCCAGCTGATCCTTGTTCTCTTCCAAAAAGCTGCGAATGGTTTGCAGATTTTTCATCACCTCGTCCAGATTTTTCGCTGCGCCGTTGGCGTCCGGGTCGTTGCTGTAATTGGCGGCAGCCTGATAAATCTGGGCGTAATACAATTTAATTGTTGCAATACTCGCCGGTATATCCACAGATTCTAGGCCATTTTTAATATCAAAAGGCTGATTGGGCAAAATGCGAATGCTGTCCGGATCTGTACTGGCAAAGGAACGATAATATTTGCAGGCATTATCCAGCGCATCTTTCTTATCCAAGTTGCTATTCAGTTCCACACGCAGGGCAATTTCAAAGCCGACCGCATTACGATCCTCCGTGTCCTTGATTTGTGTATATTGCCCAATATAGTCCGGTAAAGTTGCCAACTGGTTTGCGCTGGCGCTCTCTACATATCCCTGATAAGCGTCTGCCCGGGTGGGGTCAATAGCAATGCACTCCTCATACTTGCCGCTACTTAATTTGTCCTGATAATCGTGATTGCGTACCACAAACGAAAGCGGCATCAAAATCGCACCGATCATAAAAAAGGAAATAGCCGCAGCAATCAATCCGCGAAAGGCATTGAGTTTGCGTTGCCGAATGCGAATGACAGCCTCGTCCCGATCATGATAATGCTGAAGCGCATACTTAAAATCCGCCGCCGATTGATACCGATTGGCCGGGTTTTGCGCCGTAGCTTTATTCAGCACTTTAATCAGACCGTCTGTTACCGCCGGGTTCTGCTTGCGAATATCGTCGTAAAATTCCACATCATACGGCGTTTTTCCCATCAGCAAGGAACGCAGCGTGATGCCCAGCGAATACACATCTGTGCGCGCATCCGACTGCACCTTAGCATCAAATTGTTCCGGCGCCGCATACCCGCGCGTACCCACATTGGTGGTATCGCCCACATTCTGCGGCTTGTATTTCTTTGCTATTCCAAAATCCAGCAGTTTGATCTGCTGTCTGTCCGGCAACAACTGCACATTGGCCGGCTTCATATCTCGGTAAATGATTTTTGGGGACCGGGTATGCAAATACTCCAGTACATCGCAAAGCTGAGAGCCCCAAAGCACCACATCTTCCGGAGTGGAAGGACCGTGCTTCACTTCTTCTGCCAGGGATTTGCCTTCTACAAAATCCTCAATAATGTAGATCGTATCGTTTTGATCCACAATGTCCACAATGCGCACAATATTGGGGTGATTCAGCTTGGTGAGCATTTCTGCTTCTGACACCGGCGTTAAACCGACAATATTGCTTTGGCCCGGCGGTTTCTTCTTCGCTTCCTTTACGGCCCACTGTTTTTTTAAGCGTCGATCCATGGCCAAATACACAACAGACATACCGCCATGTCCCAGTTCTGTTAAAATTTCATATTTACCATCTATAATGGATCCGATCTCTGCCATAACTGCCCCCCTTAATGCACTGTCTTAAAAGCGACACCAGTCATATTGTCCTGTTCATTCCGTTGTTGCAACAGACCGATAATCTCAACTAACACATCTTGCATTCCGCGCTCAGACCGTACCACCCGCGGTGAGAGCAGTCCCAGTAGCTCCTCCTCTTGGATTTCATGACGAAAACCATCTGTACACAACAGGTAAACCGTATTGGACTCCAATGTGTATTCTAAAAATTCCGGCTGCAACACATGAGAGGCGCCCACGCACTGTAAAAGTACATTGCGCCGCGTATCTTTTTCTTCCTGATCCGGAGCCAATTTTCCGGCGCTGATCTCCCGAGCCACCAGGGATTGATCCTGTGTGAGACGCGAGACATTATTTTGTATCTTATATAATCTGGAGTCGCCGATATTGACCACATACAGTTTATTGCCAATGCAAAGTGCAGCCACCACAGTCGTACCGAGAGAAATATTGTGATCCAGTCCATAATTGCCAATATCGGCATTGAGCCGATTCAACAAATGGGTCCATTCCTTGCGCAATAATGCAAAATCCATTGTGCGCTGGCTGAGCAGAATCGGCAAGCTCTGCGCAAACCAATCTGTAAAGCGTGCGACCACGGTTGCGCTGGCCACCTCGCCTTTTTTTAATCCGCCCATACCGTCACACACTACGGCAAACAACAAATTTCCATATCGCTTGCTCCGGGCGGTTTGAATACAGTAGCTGTCCTGATTGGTCTTTTTGACCGGGCCAATATCCGTTTGTGCCGCAATTAAATAATTCATTTGGAGTCCCCCTGGATTTCAAAATCTACGATCTCGTTAGCCAAGATTAACCGATCACCGGACCGCATGGGATAATGCCGATTGGGTTGCAGTTTGACACCGTTCAGCGTTGTGCCATTGGTTGAGCCGTGATCAACAACGGTATAGCCGCCCTCTGTAAAAGAAACGGTTACCTGGCGCTTGCTGATATAATCATTTTGTAAGACCAGATTACAGCAACTCGGGTCTGCGCCAATGGAAAATTCTGTTCCCTGCATCGGTACGGACTGACCGGTGCGCACCACAAAAAAGGTAGCTGCCGGCATTTGGGGCATTAAAACACACGTATCACCGGAGTGATTAGACAAATCCTGCATAAGCGAAGCCGGATTAGGAGGCACAAAGCCCGGCACATATCCACTTGGCGGAACGAGAGGCTCCGTCTCACCGAAACCGTTTGGCGTCGGCGTTCCCTGCAATTCTGCTGCGCTGTACTTACCGTTGTCCGGCATATCCAGTGGCTCTGTCACGCCATAAAAATCCTCCACCGGAACATGCAAAGGTTCTGTCCCGCCATAGTTGCCGTCCGTAAAAGGCAAAAACGGTGCGGCGCTTTGCAAGTGTTGCACCGGCGTGTTCAACGGCTCCGTTGCGCCAACGGAATCATAGGCCGGTGCCATTAGCGGTTCCGTTGCGCCATACTGGTTTTGACCCGGCAGCGAAATTGGCTCTGTCATCTCCGCCATATTCTTCTGTGCAGCGCCACCAAAAGTTCTGGCGGTTTCATAAGGTGCCTGCATACCTATACCATTCGCCGCTGCCCACATATCCGGTGAACCGACCACATCACCGCAACTTTGATTTTTCTTCTTTTTCTTTCCAAATCTAAAAAGACTCATTTTTCCTTAGTCCTATGATTTTCTATACACATTCTCTTTTTTGAGGCTGCGATTTTGTTGCGACTACATATTCATATTTATTTTACAGTAACGAATTGTTCACTTCTATATGCTGTTTGCGTACTATTGGCAATTTTTTGCCTAAATTTGCATATTTCTACGCGTGATTTGTCAATTTCTGTATATTTTTCCAGTTTAAAATCACTTTCACCTTGATTTGCAATTTGGCAAGGGTTTTGGTATGATGAGAACAGAAAGCGGTCGGGTTTAGAGGCGCGATCGATGGACGGAGGGTACGGGAATGAAACCGAAAAAGCAATGGGATCACAAGTGGTACACGGAGGAATTTTTGCAACAACTAAAGGCAACGGCAGCGGTGGAGATGGACGGCGATCTGCCCTACATCACCAAATATGCACCGGACGCCGGTTCGCCAAATGGGATTGACCCGCGGCTGCTGGGCGGACCCATGGGCAAAATGGCGCGGTCCACGGGGCTGGTGCCAAATTTCATTCTGGACAGGGTCAAGATCCCGGTAACGCCGAAGATCTTGGCCGGATTCCGTGCCGGGTGTGACCGTGTTTCCTACGCCAAATGCGTACAGGCAAAGATTGAAGTGCGGGACAACACCGTACCGGCGGCGGACGGTTATCCCATTCCCATTCGCATGTACAGCAGTGCTCAATGTGCGCCGGGCAGCCCCTGCCTGTATTTTATCCACGGCGGCGCCTTTGTAGGCGGCACCCTGCGCCCCTATGACGAGGGGTGGAAGCTGTTTGTAGAAAAGTTCCGTATGCCTGTGGTAGCGGTGGATTACCGACTGCTGCCGGAGCACCCATATCCCACGCTGTACGATGACTGCTGCCGCGTACTGGAATGGCTGGGCGGCGACG
>OJMH01002706.1_pt1 | contig 14302 bp, 5 predicted proteins | sample 1597111 | NCBI WGS metagenome assembly OJMH01 (sample SAMEA2452115, study PRJEB22498) | human gut metagenome | reverse complement strand
CGGCAAGGAACCACCCCTCAGGCCGCTTCGCGTCCAGCTCCCCTCCAGGGGAGCCACCACAATCATGGGGTCCCCCGCCCTACTGGCCTGGCAAATATTTCACCGAACCTATGCCCACAAATACAAAAATGCCGCAGCAGACTGTTACGTCTGCTGCGGCATTTCTATTTAGGGGTTAATGGGCTGGGTTACAGCTCATTGTTCAGGCTGTGGGATTACTGCAGAACGCCGGTGTTCTTATCGAAATGATAAGTGCGGCCATCGATGACTGCATCGCCCTTAGCCATGGTGCCATAGATCGGGTCGAAATAGTAACGCTTGTCAGCGCTCCAGCCCTTGATCATGTGGCCCTGTGCATCGTAACGGACCCACTTGCCGGTACCATCGGCGCGGTCAGCCCACTGGCCAGCTTCGGATTCCTGATAGACATCCTTGCTGGTGGCTTTCTTGCCCTGGTCAACGGCATCCAGCCAGTACCAAGCGTCGGAAGCCGGGTCGTAGATTTCCTTGCCGCGGCCATCCAGGCCCTGGCGAACGCCCTTTTCGTACCAGAAGTCAGCGCCTTTGATGGTCAGCCACTGGCCGTCCAGAGCGATACCGGTGTACTCGTCAAATGCGCAAGGTACACCGTCAATATCGCCTGCGCCCTTAGCCATAGCGCCGGTGATCAGGTCAAAGTAGTAGGTGCCCTTATCAGTCGTCTGCCAGCCCTTGACCATGTGGCCGTTCTCATCGTAACGGACCCACTTGCCGGTGCCATCGGGCTTATCAGCCCACTGGCCGGCGGCGGATTCCTGGTAAACGTCCTTGCTGACGGTCATTGCGCCGCCCTGGACAGCATCCAGCCAGTACCAAGCGTCGGAATCGGGATCATAGATCTCTTTGCCGCGGCCGGTGGTACCCTGCTTCACGCCCTTTTCGTACCAGTACTTCTTGCCGTTTTCTTCAACCCAGCCGTTCTTCTCGCCGTACTTGGCGGTGTATTCCTTGCCGTTGAAGTTGACAGTAGCGGTGGTAACGCCGCTGGTCTGCTTTACCGTTGCATCCACGAACTGAGCGCTTGCGCAGTTCTTATCGGTGCAGGTAAAGACAGCCATTGCGGTAATGGTGGTCTTTTCAGCGGCACCATGAACGGTGCGCTCCTCGGCTTCGAGAGCCTCGGTTTCGGTGTTGTCGCCGCCGTTCTCATCCGGAGTGGTGGGTTCGGTGGGCTCAGTAGGTTCAGTAGGCTGAACAGCAGTGAAGGTTGCTTCGATCTTCACATAGTTTTCAGGCATAGTGAAGGTGTAAGTGTTGCTAGCTTCCTTAACCTTGGCTGTAATGTCTGTAGGTTTGTTGCCTTCCTGATAAGAAGCACTAGCCAGCTCATATCCAGCCTCTGCGGTAAAGGTAGCAGTAACATTCTCGCCAACCTTGAAGTACTTCTTGCCGCCCTCAAAGGTAACAGAACCATGTTCAGTCGGTGCAACCTCAACACCATATGCAACGATTTCAAACGTTGCGGTGACAGTTACGTTGTCGGCAGGCATGGTGAAGGTGTAAGTGCCGTCAGCACCATCGGTGCATGCAACTGCAGCACCCTTGCTGTCAGCAACTTTCAGGCCGTCCTCAGCCAGCACAGCCTGAGAGTACATAGTCTCGTCTGCCTCAACAGTCAGGGTAACGGTATCACCTGCTGCGGCGGTTTCCTTATCAGCGGTTACAGTGCCGTTGGTAGCTTTGTTCACTGTCACAGTGTAGGCTTCCGGTTTCTTTTCGACATACTCTGCAGTGACTTTGACATCAGCTGCGGGCATCTTAAAGGTAGCCTTGCCTTCTGCGTTCGGGGTCAGCTTTTCGGTCTTGGTATCTTCGCCGCTCTTGTAGCTGTAGGTCAGGCTGTCAGCCTTGAGCTGGTAGTTATCAGCTGCCTTAACGGTAACGGTAACTTCGGTGCCTACAACAGCTGCGGTTGCGCTCACCTTGGTTTCGCCGTTCTTGTTCGCAGTGTCTGCCACAGTAACCTTGTATTCCTTAGCAAACTCTGCGCTGACGTTGACAGGGTAAGCAGGCATTGCAAAGGTGTAGGTGTTGGCTTCGGTGCCTTCTGCCACCTTAACGGTCTGCTCGTTGTTGTCAGCGTCTTTGTAAGTAACCTTCAGGCCATTTTCCTTCAGGGCATAACCGGCATCCGGGGTAACCTTAACAGTAACGGTCGCGCCCTCAGCAGCGGTGGCCGGGCTGATTTCCAACTTGCCGTTTGTGGTTTCCGCCTGCTTGACCGCATAGGTCTTAGCGTTCTTTTCAACGCTGATGGTCACATCGCCGTCCGGCATGGTGAAGGTGTAAACCGTCTTAGCCTTTTCGGTGGTAGCCTGGGCTGCGGCTTCGTCCTGCGCTGCTTCCTGAACTTCAGTCAGAGCAACATCGGTATCGCCGTTCTTTGCGGTAACGGTAACGATATCGGTGCCTTTCTTTTCTACGGTCAGGGTAACGGTATCGTCCTTGATGTAGGTGTTGCTGGTGGTGCCCAGGGTCAGGGTAACGCCTTCAACTGCATCGGGCAGGGTAACGGTGTGGGGGGTGCTTTCGGTTGCGGTATGGCAATCAGAGCACAGGTACACATTGTTGCCAACGGACTTGGTTTCCAGCTCGTCCAGCTTCCAGGTATGGCCCTTGGGCAGTGCGCCGTCAGCGTACTTCTTTTCACCCTTGGTCAGGCCGTACTTGTTGGTGCGGGCCTGGGTGTAAGCGGGGGTATCACACCATGCTTCAACGGAAACATCGGTGGTTGCGCCGCTGCTCAGGTCGCTGACCATGTCGGACATCGGCATGGTTTCAACCAGGTTAGCGCACCACATGAACTCTTCGTTATTGTTCTTCTCGTCAGAGCTGCCCATGTTCTGGTTGTAACTCGGGTTGTAGTTCCAGGACTCGGTCTTGTAGCTCTTACGGTTTGCATAAGAAGTGCCGGAGGCATCGGTCTTGACTTCTGCCTTGCCGTCCACCAGTTCCTTATAGGTGTTGGACAGGTTGGTGCCGACAGAAACGACCAGCTGATCCTTGGTGGTGTTGATGCCGGTGATCACAGTCTGGCCCTGCTGGGTGGTGGTAGCAAAGCTGTAGCTGTCACGCAGGGTCAGGCCCGCCAGAGGATGGTTCATGAAGGTGCCCAGATACTTCACACTGCTGGTATCCTGGGCGCTATCCATGATAACCATGCTCATGCCGGGAAAGTGGGTATCGGGAACCATGTTGCCGTCCTTATCCTTGGTCAGCTTAATGCCGCCATAGACGGTGTTGTATTCCTTCACTTCTTCCACTGCGCCGGTGGTCGGGTCCATACGGTAGATGGCGTTGTTGACGTTGAAGTACAGCTTGCCATCATACAGTGCGGTAGAGTGTACCAGTGCGGGGTAGATCCGCTTTGCAGCAGCGTCTGCCAGGCACTCGGTGTTCAGGTTGTTTTCAACCTTGGTATGCTTATCTGTTGCACTGGTATCGATCTTATAGATGGTGCCAGCTTCGGCCAGAACCTCGGCATTGTTGTAGTACATCAGGATGATATCAAACGGGTCATCCGTCTTGGTAAAGCTGCTCATGCTGAAGCCGCCGGGTCTGCTGCTGGAATCCTCTTTGCGGATATAGTAGTTCGCATTACGCGGACGTGCTTCCAGAGTATCGGGGCCCTGGTTCTGCATCTTCTTCATGAACTGCTGCATCTGGGAGTTGTTACCAGAGCTGCCGGAACCAGAGTTGCCGTTGTTGCCGTTCTCGGACTGCTGGCGGCGCATGTTGTTATACAGGTTCTGGTTGGTCGTGGTATCAACGTAATAGAAGTAATTATTGTCGAAGTAGATGGGGCTGCAGATAGAGGTGAACCAAGTATCCTCGTAGCAGGTATCGGTGTAACGGGTCTCGTTCTTGTTCTCCGCCTTGGTGTAAGAGTAATGCGGCTTGCCGTTGTTCAACACAACATTGCCGTCATCATCCACATCGGGATTCTTGTTCTTGGTGTAGGTGTAGCCATCGTACAGCGAGTCAATGTAATCATAGTACTTGCTGTAACGGCCTTCCAGACCGGAGGGAGAAACCAGGAAGTTGACATGGCGCAGGTCGCCTGCGTTCTCAACGCGGGTCTGGGCCATGCACTCGGTGTTCACGTCGTCATAGCAGACGTCAACATAGTACCAGTTCTTGTTGGCTTCGCCGGTGGTCATCGTAGCAGAGTTGCTGTCGCCCTGCAGCTTGTTGACCTTGACTGCGTTGAAGTAGTGGACGTTGTTGAACATGCCGCCGCCGAACGCATTACCGGCAACACTGGTATCAGAAGTATCGCAGTAATACAGGATCTGGGCAAAGTCAACAACAGCGTTATCGCCTACTTCATCGGGGGTCTTCCAGCTGCCGTCATCATTCTTATAGATGCTCTTGTTGTCAGGCAAATTCTGGACCATGTAGTTAAATGCAGCTGCATAGCCCAGGCAGATGCAGCCATACTCAACGCCCTTAGCGCCGATCTCGCCGCCCAGCAGGGCACCGAAAGCAGTCGTCTGGATGGGGTCGTTGTTGCCGCCGCCGGTGATATCGCCCATGGAGCCCATATCGAATTCTGCAACCTGGGAGATCCAGTCGTGCAGGATCAGCAGCTTGGTGACATAGTCAGCGCTGTTACCCAGCTCGGCAACCCGTGCCAAGCCTGCATCACGGATGGCTTTCAGAGCTTCGCCATAGTTCATGACGTAAGACATGAACGCCTGCGGCAGCATGTTCAGCATGAATGCCATGGTGGTCGGCGGGACATCATCGTTCGGATCAATGCTGCACAATACCTTGATTGCGCCCATGGTGCCGGTGATGCTGCCATCCTCGCCCTGCTTCTGAACGCCCTTGGAGGTCCAGAACGGGGCAACCACGCCGAAGTACTCTGCTTCGTCCTGGTTGAACTGCGACAGCTGGAAGTAGTAGTAGTTCATCTGCGCAGTGGAGACATCGTAAGTATTGGTGACCTGGTTGCCCTGGTCGTCCACATACACGGCAGTCTTCTGGCTGTCGTACAGCAGCAGGCTGTTCTTGCCCTTGTTGTCGCCGCTCTGATAGGTGAAGTTCACCTTGCTTGCGTCAACCGGGTTGTTCTGCATATCGTACCAGTTGCCGTCCTTCATTGCGGACACCAGGGTAACGCCGGTGCCGCCGGAGGTGGTATCCAGGGTCGGGGTGCCGCCCACATTGATGTAGACGGAATTGTCATTCTGGTCTACCACAACGCTGACCGGCATGGTCATTACCGGCTGGGTTTTGATTTCTTCGCCGCAGACAGCGCACTTGAAGGTGACGCTGGTGCATTCCCAGTCAATGGTAACGGGAGCGCCGGCAGAAATTTTGCCGGTTTCGCTGTCATAGAACAGCTGGGCGTTGCTGTAGTCAGCGGCCAGCTCGCCCTCGATCTTCTTCATTTCCCAGTTGAAGGTAGCAACAAAGTTGCCATCTGCATCCTTGGGCACGGCATGGTTCTGGCAGGGCAGGGCGGCAATGTCGTCGGTGCGGGTGGTGGGTTCCTTGTATTCCTTCTTAACCGGGCTCTTGTCAGCGGGCACGCTGGCAGAGTAAACGGTCTTGCCGGCAGCGCCGGGCTTTGCCTCGGTGGTATCCTTGGTTACGGTGCCTTCTACCTTCTGGTAGGCATCGTCCTTTTCACAGGTATACACAGCGGTGTAAGCCCAGCCGTCATCGGTCTTGGTCCAGTAACCATCGGGGGTTTCCTTCCAGGTATGGGTGTGGCCATCCTCCGGGTTGGTGTCATTCCAGTACCATTTCGGCTCGCCATAGGTATGGCCGTCCGCAGCGGCGCTGGCAGCAAAGGTATCGGAGTTTTCAGCAACGTAAGCCTGTGCGTAGCTGTCAGCCTGCTGCGCAATCACTTCATCATCGCTGTTGGTCATGGACTCCATCGCAGAGGTCATGCCGGAGCTGCCGGTAAAGGTAACGGCAGTCACAACGCCTGCGGCGTTCGTCTCATAGCCCAGGTCGGTAACGGCGCTGGACAGATGATACGTTTTGATGGTGGCAGCCATCACCGATGCCATCTCGTCCTTGTTCAGGCCATAGGCTTCGGTGTTGATCTTGCCGGCTGCGGCGTTGGCGTACATGGCATCGGCCAATGCATTTTCCAACGCTGCAAGGCTCATGCCCGCCTTGCTCTGTGCAGTCGCTTCCAGCTTGGCATCGTCCTGCTCCAGTTCATGCACTTCGCCCTGGGCAGCCAGCGTTTGGGCTGTCTGCTTGATCAGGTCTGCGGTGCTGGTGAACTTGGGCAGGGACTGCACAGCGCTGGCCGCGCTTGCTGCGCTAGCTGCAACAGACTGCGCTACCGAAGAATCAATCTTGGTAGTTTCGGCTGCTGCGGGAAGCGCCACGCTCTGGGCAACCATGGCTGCTGCCAGCACGGATGCACCAAAACGCTGAAGGTTTTTCTTCATAGTTTTATCCTCCCTTAAGTGTTACTACTTTCCCCTTTTGTGTGAAAAGTGGTACGGCAGATGTGCGGCACTTTGCAGGTGTTGATTGCAAAACGCCTGGTTGTGCTCCCCTCGGTCTGGCGATCCCTTGCCGGGCTGCGGCCTGCTTTTGGGGCTTTTGGCCCCGGCACAGCGGCTGACAAAACGTTGTACCGGCTGCATGCCTTGATCCCGCAAATGATAACCATTCCGACACATCTAGGTATATACATTATATCACAGTTGCCAGAATTTGCATAGTTCATTAGAGCGGTTTCTATGTAAATTTTTGTCCTTGAATCAACTGAAACCTGTTTTCGCACATTATTTGCGCTGCGGTGCGGTGACCCTTTGGCGGTATTTATTAACATTTTTGAATGGTTTATTCCTAATTTTATCAAATGATTGAACATTTACCCCGATAATGTTCTTTGCAATCTCTTAATCCAATCACCCGGTATTGTGATCGCGCATTTTTTGCCATTTCGGTTTGGCTTGTTGTTGAGAGATTTGGCAGAGATTGGAGGAAACTTGAAGGGAAAATTGTAGGTTGAGAATTGCCCATTATAAATTGTACTGTAGAGAGCGTTGCTGACCGTTCCGAAAACTTAGGAATAGATCAACCCTTGCCCCTTAACCGCGACCTGAAATACACCTTCCCAAGGTAGGGCGGTGTTAGTGCCCCCTCCTGCTCCACTTTTTCAAAGTTCCGAATGGTGTCCTCTCCCCTATCTACAATTCCTGATGTTTTCATGATGCCTTCCTTGGTCTTCCACACCCGGCCTTTGCCCCCTCCCCGTCCCATAAGTCGTACACAACAAAAAGGCCCCTGCCTTAACAGCAGGAGCCTTGAAAGCTATATCACAAGCCGAAAATTACTTCTCGATCTTGGAAACAACGCCGGAACCAACAGTGTGGCCGCCTTCGCGGATAGCGAAACGCATGCCTTCTTCCATGGCAACCGGGGTGATCAGCTCAACGTGCATATCAACGTTGTCGCCGGGCATGCACATCTCAGTGCCTTCGGGCAGGGTGATGATGCCGGTAACGTCGGTGGTACGGAAGTAGAACTGAGGACGATAGTTGTTGAAGAACGGGGTATGACGGCCGCCTTCTTCCTTCTTCAGGACGTAAACATGGCCATCGAAAGTGGTGTGGGGATGAACAGAGCCGGGAACAGCCAGAACCTGGCCACGCTCGATCTGGTCACGGTCAATACCACGCAGCAGAGCGCCGATGTTGTCGCCAGCCTGAGCGAACTCGAGGCTCTTGCGGAACATTTCCAGACCAGTGATGGTGGTGGTCAGCTTCTCTTCCTTCAGACCAACGATTTCCATCTGATCGCCGACATGAGCAGTACCACGCTCAACACGACCGGTAGCAACGGTGCCACGGCCGGAGATGGTCATAACGTCCTCAACGGGCATCAGGAACGGCTTATCAGCAGCACGGTCCGGGGTCGGGATGTAGCTGTCAACAGCGTCCATCAGCTCCCAAATGCACTTGTATTCCGGAGCATCGGGATCCTTGGAAGTGCTCTCCAGAGCCTTCAGAGCGGAACCACGGATGATCGGGGTGTTGTCGCCGTCGAAATCCTGGCTGTCCAGCAGTTCGCGAACTTCCATTTCGACCAGGTCGAGCAGCTCTTCGTCGTCAACCATATCGCACTTGTTCAGGAATACAACGATCTTGGGCACGCCAACCTGACGAGCCAGCAGGATGTGCTCACGGGTCTGCGGCATCGGGCCATCGGTTGCAGCAACAACCAGGATAGCGCCGTCCATCTGAGCAGCACCGGTGATCATGTTCTTGATGTAGTCAGCATGGCCCGGGCAGTCAACGTGGGCATAGTGACGCTTCGCGGTGTGGTACTCAACGTGAGCGGTGTTGATCGTGATACCACGAGCCTTCTCTTCAGGAGCCTTATCGATGCTGGAGTAATCCATGAAATCGGCGTCGCCCTTCAGAGCCAGAACCTTGGTGATAGCAGCAGTCAGAGTGGTCTTGCCGTGGTCAACGTGACCGATGGTACCGATGTTGACATGCTCCAAAGAGCGGTCAAATTTTTCCTTTTCAGCCATTGGAAGTATCCTCCTTTAATTCAAACAGATAAAATAGCCTGTTATAAGGCTATCATACTAGATTTTTCAAGAAAAATCAAGTATTTTGCGCGAATTTGTGCAGAATCAGCCCTTATTGCGCTCGGTCATGATCTTATCTGCAACACTCTTGGGGACCTGCTGGTAATCAGCCGGCTCCATGGAGTACTGGCCACGGCCCTGGGTCTTGGAACGCAGGTCAGTAGCGTAACCGAACATCTCGGACAGAGGAACCATAGCGGTGACACGGGCAGTGCCATCGGTGGATTCCTGGTTCTGGATCGCGCCGCGGCGGCTGTTCAAGTCGCCAATGACGTTGCCCATATACTCGTCAGGAACAACAACGTCAACCTTCATGATGGGCTCCATAATGACGGGATCAGCCTTCTTCATAGCATCCTTGAATGCCATGGAGCCGGCGATGGAGAACGCCATTTCAGAGGAGTCAACTTCATGATAGGAGCCGTCCCACAGAGTGACCTTGACATCCACGACGGGATAGCCAGCCAGAATGCCGGACTTCATCGCGCCCTGGATACCGTTGTCAACAGCGGGGATGTATTCCTTCGGGATAGCGCCGCCAACAATACCGTTGACAAACTCATAACCCTTACCCGGGTTGGGCTCAATCTTGATCTTAACGTGACCATACTGGCCCTTACCACCGGACTGACGTGCGTACTTGGTTTCCTGGTTAGCATCCTTGCGGATGGTTTCACGGTAGGCAACCTGAGGTGCGCCAACGTTAGCTTCGACCTTAAACTCGCGGAGCAGACGGTCCACGATGATTTCCAGGTGGAGCTCGCCCATGCCGGCGATGATGGTCTGACCGGTTTCTTCATCGGTCCAGGTACGGAAAGTCGGGTCCTCTTCAGCCAGCTTAGACAGGGCAATACCCATCTTCTCGCTGCCAGCCTTGGTTTTGGGCTCGATGGCAACGCGGATAACCGGCTCGGGGAAGTTCATGGACTCGAGGATGATGGGATGCTTCTCATCGCACAGGGTATCACCAGTGGTGGTGTTCTTCAGACCAACAGCAGCGGCGATATCGCCAGCGTAGCAGATGTCGATATCCTTACGGTTGTTTGCATGCATCTGCAGGATACGGCCGATACGCTCGTCCTGATCCTTAACAGAGTTGTAAACAGTGGTGCCAGCCTCAACGGTACCAGAGTACACGCGGAAGAAGCACAGCTTACCGACATACGGGTCAGTCATAATCTTGAATGCCAGTGCAGAGAACGGCTGATCATCGGAAGAAGTGCGATCTTCTTCCTCGCCAGTCTCCGGGTTGGTGCCCTTGATGGCCGCAACGTCGGTCGGAGCAGGCATATAATCAACGATTGCATCCAACAGTTTCTGAACGCCACGGTTCTTGTAAGAAGAGCCGCAGACAACAGGAACGATCTCGTTGGAAATAGTAGCCTTACGCAGAGCAGCCTTGATTTCTCCCTTGGTCAGCTCTTCGCCTTCCAGGTACTTCATCATCAGCTCTTCGTCGGTCTCAGCAACAGCTTCGATCAGCTTGTCATGATATTCCTGAGCCTGTTCTTTCAGGTCTTCAGGAATTTCCTCAACGCGCACATCATTGCCCATATCATCATAGTAGATATCGGCTTTCATGTCGATCAGATCGATGATGCCGCGGAAAGTGTCTTCCTGGCCGACAGGCAGCTGGATAGGCACACCGTTGGCATGCAGACGATCATGCATCATCTGTACGCAGCGGAAGAAGTCAGCACCCATGGTATCCATCTTGTTGACGTAAACCATGCGGGGAACCTTGTACTCGTCAGCCTGGCGCCAAACGGTTTCAGACTGAGGCTCAACGCCACCCTTTGCGGCCAGAACGGTAACAGAACCGTCCAGAACACGCAGAGAACGCTGAACTTCAACAGTAAAGTCAACGTGGCCCGGGGTGTCGATGATGTTGATACGATGACGGTTCTTTTTGAACAGAGCCGGATCGTGCTGGGTCTCGGTGTGGCTCCAGTAGCAGGTGGTTGCAGCGGAAGTGATGGTAATACCACGTTCCTGTTCCTGCTCCATCCAGTCCATCGTGGCAGCGCCGTCATGAACTTCGCCGATCTTATGGTTAATACCGGTGTAGTACAGAATGCGCTCGGTGGTGGTGGTCTTGCCTGCGTCGATGTGGGCCATGATACCGATATTTCGGGTCATTTGCAGGGATACGTCTCTCGGCGTTGCCATGGCTTAAACCTCCTCAGTAAGCAGATCAATAACGGTAATGCGCGAAAGCCTTGTTGGCTTCTGCCATCTTGTGGGTATCTTCGCGCTTCTTGACAGCGCCGCCAACATTGTTGGTAGCGTCGATGATCTCGGCGGCCAGGCGAGCGGACATGGTCTTTTCACCACGGCTGCGGCTGTACAGAGTCAGCCAGCGCAGGCCGAGGGTCTCGCGGCGGGCGGGGCTGACCTCCAGGGGAACCTGGTAGTTAGCGCCGCCAACACGGCGGGTCTTGCACTCGAGGCTGGGCATGATGTTCTCCATCGCCTTCTCGAAAGTCTCCAGAGGATCGTTGCCGGTCTTCTCCTGAATCATGGAGAAAGCCTCGTAAACGATCTTCTGAGCGACGCCCTTCTTGCCATCCAGCATCACGCTGTTGACCAGACGGGTGACCATCTTGGAATTGTAAATAGGATCAGCTAAGACATCGCGCTTAGCAATGTTACCTCTTCTAGGCATCTTTCTTCCCTCCTTCACAGAATGATATCATCGGTACTCGAAAGTAATAAAACTCCCGTTGTGTCACAAAGAGCTGACCTTACATAAACCGTTACCCTCCGCACAATGCGGACTTGTTATTTATATAATGGAAAGCCGTTTATGGCGGTTGTCCTCAATTACTTCTTTGCAGCACCGGCCTTAGGACGCTTTGCGCCGTACTTGGAGCGGGCCTGGTTACGGCCTGCCACACCCTGAGTATCCAGGGTACCACGGATGATGTGGTAACGCACACCGGGCAGGTCCTTAACACGACCGCCACGGATCAGCACGACGGAGTGCTCCTGCAGGTTATGGCCGATACCGGGAATGTAAGAGGTGACCTCGATACCATTCGTGAGGCGGACACGAGCAACCTTACGCAGAGCAGAGTTAGGCTTCTTGGGGGTCATGGTACGAACTGCAGTGCAGACACCACGCTTCTGGGGGCTGCTCAGATCAGAGTACTGCTTCTTCTGAGAGTTATAAGTCTTCTGCAGGGCGGGAGCGGTGCTCTTGGTAACCAGGACCTCACGGCCTTTGCGTACAAGCTGGTTAAAAGTAGGCATTTTGTTTCTCCTTTCTTAATAATGCACATCGGACTTTTTCCGACTTTTTTGCCGCACTATCCCTGTGTGGGACGCGCAACAGTTATATAATACTCGTTTTGATTAGGAATGTCAACAGTTTTTCCAATATTTTTTTGTTTTATTCGCCGAAGGACTCAACCGCCGATTTTTCCTTTACTCCCTCAGTCTGCTGCGCAGACAGCCCCCTCTCAGAGGGGGCCTTTCCCCTGCTTCGGGCCAAGCAGGCCTCCCTCCCAGAGGGAGGTGGCATTGCGAAGCAATGACGAAGGGAGTTTCAAATCAAAAAAGCCGCCCTCCCCTGCGTTCAGGGAAAGGCGGCTCATGGATTGATTCAGTTCCGGGCAGACAGAGTTTTACTGCTGGTTTGCTGCAGCCAGCTCAGCGGCAACAGCCTCGTCGCGCTCCTGCTCACGGCGCTTCAGATCCTCACGCACCTCCGGCAGACCGGTACCAGCGGGGATCAGCTTACCGATGATGACATTCTCCTTCAGGCCGGCCAGCGGGTCAACCTTGCCCTTGATGGCGGCTTCGGTCAGGACACGGGTGGTCTCCTGGAAGGATGCGGCAGACAGGAAGGACTCGTTTGCCAGGGCAGCCTTGGTGATGCCCAGCAGCACCTGCTGATACTCGACCAGCTTGATGCCCTCTTCACCGTCATCAATGCGCTTCTGCAGCTCGGCGTTGATGTTCTCAACTTCCAGACGGTTTGCCAGGGCACCACCGATCAGGTCGGAGGAGCCGGAGTCGGTCACGCGGACCTTGCGGCACATCTGACGGACGATGACCTCGATATGCTTATCGTTGATCTCAACGCCCTGCAGACGGTAGACCTTCTGGACCTCGCTGATCAGGTAGTTCTGCACATCGCTCAGACCCTTGATGGCCAGGATATCCTGGGGATACAGAACACCTTCGCGGGTGATGATGTCGCCCTTCTCCACACGATCGCCGGGCATGACACGTGCATGCTGGGTGAAGGGGATGGAGTAGCTCTTCACCACCTCGGCACCGTTCTCATCCTTGCCGGTGACCTTGATGACGACGTTCTTCTTGGTGTCATCCTGAGAGACAACACCGGAGATCTCGCTCATAATGGCCATGCTCTTGGGACGGCGGCTCTCGAACAGCTCCTCAACACGGGGAAGACCCTGGGTAATATCCTCAGCAGATGCGATACCGCCGGTATGGAAGGTACGCATGGTCAGCTGGGTACCGGGCTCGCCGATGGACTCTGCTGCGATGACACCGATGGACTCGCCCAGCTGGACGGGCTCACCATTTGCCATATCGCTGCCGTAGCAGTGTGCGCAGACACCCACCTTGGCGCGGCAGGTCAGCAGGCTGCGGATCTTCAGCTTGGTGATGCCTGCAGCCTCGATGTCGTTGGCATCGTACAGGTCGATCATCTTGCCCTCAGGTACGATGACCTCGCCGGTGACGGGGTTGATCACATCGCCCACGGCGTAACGACCGATGATACGCTCACGGAAGCTCTCGATCTTCTCCTTGCCCTCGTGGATCTCAGAGACCCACAGGCCGTCGGTGGTGCCGCAGTCGATCTCACGGACAATGACCTCCTGAGAAACATCGACCATGCGGCGGGTCAGGTAGCCGGAGTCAGCGGTACGCAGAGCGGTATCGGCCAGACCCTTACGGGCGCCGCGGCTGGACTGGAAATATTCCAAGATGTTCAGGCCTTCACGGTAGTTGGCACGGATCGGGATCTCGATGGTCTGACCGGAGGTATTGGCGATGTTGCCGCGCATACCGGCCAGCTGGTTGATCTGGTCCATCGAACCACGGGCGCCGGAATCCGCCATCATGTAGATGGGGTTCAGCTTACCGAAGTTCTCCTTCAGCGAGGCCTTTACCTCGTTGGTGGCGTCACGCCAGATGGCAATGGTCTGCTGGTAACGGTCGTCCTCGGAAATATAACCGCGGTCGTACTTCTTGCGGACCTTGGCTACCTTTTCTTCGGCAGCGGCCAGCACCTCCTTCTTGTTGGGGGGAATGGTGGCATCGCAGACGGCAACGGTAAGGGCCGCCCGGGTGGAATACTTATAGCCCTGGCTCTTGATGGCGTCCAATACCTCGCTGGTATCGGTGGTGCCATGCTTCTTTATGCTCTTGTCAATGATCTTGGAGAGCTGCTTCTTACCCACCTGGAAGCCGACCTCAGGGATCAGCTCATTGCCGGGGATGCTGCGGTCCACAAAGCCCAGATCCTGCGGGATGGGATTATTGAAGATATTGATACCGATGGTGGTATAGATGCTGCCGGTATAGGTCTTGCCGTTCAGCGTCTTGGTGGTACGCACCAGAATCGGCTCGTGCAGATCCAGCACCCCGGTCTGATAGGCCATCAGCGCCTCATCGGGGCTGCGGTAGATCTTCACATCGTGTGGGTTGGCC
>OJMH01002699.1_pt1 | contig 14336 bp, 10 predicted proteins | sample 1597111 | NCBI WGS metagenome assembly OJMH01 (sample SAMEA2452115, study PRJEB22498) | human gut metagenome | reverse complement strand
CCTAACTTATAACACGGTTTAATAAAAAGCAGAGGTTCGTTAACGTTTAACGCAATAAAGTTAAAAATTAACGAATCGTTTATTAACGATTTAAATGATTGAATTGCCGCTAATGAGTTTTTTTCCTTCTGAATTTGAAACGAACAAACAAACAGATTCACAAATTCGTTATATAGAAAAGAGGAACTTAAAAACGAAAACGATTTAGAACGTAAACTTATGGATTGGGAAAATCACCTGATAAAACACCTGCAATGGTCGGACTCCATCATCAACCGGGAGGCAAAAGAACACGTAGCCCGTGAAATTGCCGCCACGGCAAAAGACGGAGATGTGATAGGAGCCGGCTCCGGCTCTACAGTCTACCTGACTCTGTTCGAACTCTCACGACGAATTCGTGAAGAGCACTTGCATATCGAAGTGATTCCCGCCTCACAAGAAATCTCGATGACCTGCATACAGCTAGGCATCCCCCAAACTACCCTCTGGAACCAACGGCCCGACTGGACATTCGACGGAGCAGACGAAGTAGATCCGCAACAGAACTTGATTAAGGGACGTGGCGGAGCGATGTTCAAAGAGAAACTACTGATTAGAAGCAGCCGCAAAACGTTCATCATCATCGACCCCAGCAAGCGTGTAAATCAGTTGGGAAGCAAATTTCCCATCCCTGTAGAGGTCTTTCCGGACTCACTGACTTATGTAGAGCATGAGTTGCAGCGACTGGGTGCCTCGGAGATTGTTCTTCGTCCCGCTCGTGGCAAAGACGGACCTATCTTTACAGAAAACGGCAACTTTATCCTCGACACCCGTTTCAACTACATCGACTCTTCGCTCGAAGAACAACTGAAGGCAATCACCGGTGTTATAGAGAGCGGACTTTTCATAGGTTATGACATCGAAGTAATCGTGGCGGAATAAAACTCCCTTATACAATAGATTCCGCCTCATTTTAACATTTCACACTTTATTACATTGTTCCTAATTTTGTCTCCCGATTTAAGGAACCGACTATTCTATGCGCATATCCGTCGCCACTACTATTCTCCTTTCTTTACCTCACAACTAACATCATTAAAAACATAAAAACAACATCGTATGGAAACTACCAACTCATCATCGCAACCTGAAGAAATTCAATTTTCCTTTTCGTATTTCAACAACCTATGGAGTAAAGAATCTATCATCATCACCCTAAAAGATCTATATCTGCAAGAAACGAGCGCACTATGGAGACCCAAAACAGAATCGTACCGGAAACTAAAAAATCGTCCTGACCGCGAGAATGAAGCCAAGATGACCAAAGAATCAATGCCTGTTGTCATTGTAGAAGGCGTTTGCCGTCCGCATTGCAGCCATGCGGCCGCCAATCTGGACAAGATGAGCGGACTTGCCATGTATGACATGGACCACTGCCGGCAACGGACTTCGGAAATCAAAGCTCTCATGCGTCATCTTCCCTATGTGGCCTATGCACACAACAGCATCTCCGGTGAGGGGTTGAAAATCATCGCTCACCTCGACGTTCGCACACCCGAAGAATATCCCCTCGCCTACGCCATCTGCCAACAGACGTTGGAAAACATTGCCGGACATCCGTGTGACGAACAGTGTGCCCGTATCACCCAACCTTGTTCATGCGTGTGGGACTCCGACGCTTACTACAACCCCGCTCCCCAGCCGTATCCCTGGCGTGAGGAACTGACCGCCGATCCCTCTTTAGCACAACTCATCCCTGCCTACGGCCACAACCCTACCGAAACTTCCACGAACTATGCCTACATGCCCGGTGCTTCCGGAAGCACTAAAATTTCGCCCATCCCTCCCGCCACCGAAGCCTGTGGATACATCGAAGCATTTGTCCGCACATTCGCACAATACACTCCCTGGCAGAAAGGCAATCGTCACGAATCCATGCTCGCCCTCGGAAGAAGCGCACGACGTAAGGGATTTTCAAGAGAAGAGATTGAAAAATTAACGTCCGTTATGACAGTAAAAATCGTAGGAGACGGATATACCCTACAGGAATTAAAAAAAGACTTGGCCTCTGGATACCAATACGTTGACCTATCCTATGCCCCCCAAAAAGAAGCACCTTCACTGTCAGCACTGTCAACTGTCACCTATACGCCCGTTTCCGTGGATACTGAAGCAGAGAAAAAGGAGGCAGTGTCCATAAAAAACAATGAATTGCGCGCCTCATCCCCCTGTATTCCCGATGAGGTGTACGCCCGGCTCCCCCATTTTTTGAAAGAAGCACTGAAACCGGCCCGCAACAAGCGCGAACGTGACATCCTGCTCCTCGGAGTACTCGCCAACCTAAGCGGATGTATGCCACTCGTCCGCATCACTTTCGACCAACGTCCCAACAGTCCCCATTTATATATCCTGATTATCGCTCCGGCAGCTTCGGGAAAAGGCCTGCTTGCATTGGCCGGACGACTGCCACAAGCTATTGAGAATTATCTGAAAGGAGAAAACAAACGGAAAAAAGAAGCTTACGAACGCGAACTGAAAGCATGGGAGCAGGAACAGGGACACAAATTCCGGCAGAAACAGGAGCAACAACCCACCGAAAAGACTCCTGCCAGTATGCCCGAGGAACCCGAATATTATCACCTCTGCGGTGCTGCCAACACTTCGAAAAACCAGATTGTCACTCGCCTGAAAACCAACGGAGACCTCGGTCTCATCATCAACGCCACCGAACTGGATACCATATCCGGTTCGATGAAGCAGGATTATGGCAAACACGATGATGTGTTCCGTGCCGCTTTCCATCACGAACCTGTGGCCACGGATTTCAAGGTGGACAGGCAGATCATCTGTGCCGAAGAACCCCGGCTGGCACTCTGCCTGTCCGGCACCCCCAACCAACTCCCCAACTTTATACATTCCACAGACGACGGAACGTACAGCCGGTTCGGTCCCTACACCTGCGAAGCCAACTGGAAATATCGTTCGGCAGCTCCCATCAAGGGACAGGAAGATTACGTCAGCCTCTACAAACGGCTTAGCCGCGAGGTGCTCGATATGTTCCTGTTCTTCCAGCAGTCGCCCACGGAAGTCACTCTGACCGACAGCCAATGGGAAGAACATACCGCCTATTTCGACCGTGTATTGAATGAGGTTGCCAGTGAGCAGAGCGATGCTCCGGGAGCCATCGTGCTCCGTAGCGCATTGATAGCAGCCCGCATAGCATCTATTTTCACCGCTCTTCGCAAATTCGAATGTGCAATGCAAATGAAAGAATATATTTGCACGGACGATGATTTTCACTCCGCCATGCAAATCGCGCAAGTCACCCTCAATCATAGCTTGCTTCTCTCTTCTTCATTGCCGGGAGACGAAAGCAAGGCCAAACCTCTGCAATCCTATTTCCGAATCCGCCCGATTATAGCCAGTCTTCCGGACATATTTACTTACAAAGAGATCAAGCAAAAAGCACTGTCAGCAGGTATCAGCGAAAGCAGTATTTGCAGATATCTGAAAGAGTTAGTAAGGCTAAAACAGATTGATAAACAGGAAAATAAGTATATCAAAAACAAAACTTATCCAGCCAAATAGGCATAAAGTGACAGTTGACAGTAATGCCCCTCGAATCAAGCCTGCAAAATAGTACAGAATAATCTACAGAGTGAAACCGGACAAGCGGAAAAAGATGAACAAAACCAGTAGAAGAGTGAAGCTGAACATGCAGAAGAATAGGGCGGGAGAAGTAGAAGATTGAACCAAATGAAGTACAACAACCGAACGAACGAAGTACAGACTCCGGGAAGAAGATGTAACGGGAACGAACGGAAGAAGTACTTCATTTTTTAAGGCTCTCCCAGATACTTGACAATCTGTTCCACCTCCTGACGCAGAAAACGATGCCGCCGTGAATTGTAGCCGATAACCTCCAATGCCTGTACCAACTGTCCGCACTGATTGATCCAGCGCGTCAGCGTTTTCATAGCCGTTTCCTCCGAACGGCCGGGACAGTAGAGCAACGCAAGTTCAACCTTATCATAAGCTCTTAACTCAAATTTTTTCTCTTCTTTATTTTCTTCCATAACAGCTGCTTATTAGTATTATATAATAGCATAAAGATACTAATAAAAATCCGAATTGTCAAATAATAAGACAGCAACATTGCAAGCCTGAATAATTTATATACAGTAGTCAACCACTTGCTACCATTGCATCCTGCAAATACAGACATAATCAGACAAAAAGAGACAATAACGGACATCTACGGACAAATACAGACATAGCCCATCCCCACTGCCGTACCTTCGTAGTGTCATAAGAAAGGAACCACTTATGACGAAGCAAATTAGTAATTCGAAATTTATTATTAAAAAGTTATGGCAAAAGTATTTTCATTCACCAGCGTGCTCCGCAAGAACATGATGGAAAAAGACAAGCCCGATCTGTATTACGCTCTCGCCAAAAGTAGCGGTGAAATCGACGTTGACGAATTGGCGGAACGCATACAGCGTTCGAGCACCGTGAATTGGGCAGATGTAGTGTGCGTGCTCCGTGCTCTGCAAACGGAGATGATCGAAAGTTTCAAAAAAGGAGAAATTGTCCGCCTGGGCAACCTAGGTTCGTTCTACGTCACCCTAAGAAGTTCGGGGACACTTGCCCTGAAAGATGTGAAAGAGGGACTGATTAAAGGTGCCCGCGTCCGTTTCCGTCCCGGCAAGGAAATTAAAAACGCACTGAAAACGCTGGAATACAACAAGTATAAAACCGAAGACGAGAAGAACAAACCGTCGAACCCCGACGAGAAGCCCGATCCGAATCCGGATGGGGGAGGCGGCGAAGCTCCGGACCCGGCAGCTTAATTCGTAAGCAGCCAGGAATTGAAAATTCAGCAACGACATGAGAAAGATTAATTTAATCGTGATTCACTGTTCTGCCACACGAGAGGACAGGATGCTCACACCGGATGATCTGGAATTACAACATCGCCGTCGGGGATTCAACGGAATAGGATATCACTATTACATCCGCAAAGACGGAACAGTATGCCTCACCCGTGCAATCGAACGTATCGGAGCGCACGTGAAAGGATTCAATTCTGAAAGTATCGGAATCTGCTACGAGGGTGGATTGGATTGCCGGGGACAACCGGCAGACACACGGACACCGGAACAACACGCGGCACTCCGGCTCTTGGTTCGTCAGTTGAAAGAAAGGTTTCCCGGCTGCCGGGTATGCGGCCATCGGGATCTTAGTCCCGACAGAAACGGGAATGGAGAAATAGAGCCGGAAGAATGGATAAAAGCGTGCCCGTGTTTTGAGGTGAAAGAAGAATTCGACAGTTCCACCACATAGCGGACATCAGTTAAATCTTTTAAAGTATCGGAAAGGAGGTGTGTAAAGTTATGGCAATGAAGAGATCCCTTTGGGACATGATTTTGAAAGTGGTTATCGCAGTGGCTTCGGCAGTGGCAGGCGTTTTTGGCGCTAACGCAATGAATCTGTAAAAACCGTAAAGTAATGAGGCAGAAGTCGATCACTTCTGCCTCTAAATATATTAACAATAAAAATATTATCAGATGAACAATCTTTTATTAAATTACAGAAGATATTTATTTCTAATGCTTATCATCACTTGTTGCAATGATGCATCTGCTCAATCCGTGCTACAATATGATGCCATTTCACCGAATGCAGGCTCCTTGTTGAGAGTAGAAAACATGCCTGTCAATCTCTACACGGGACGCCCCAACATTTGCATCCCATTACATTCCATAGCGCTCAAGAATTACTCTTACGACATACAATTAATGTATAATGCAGAGGGAAATAAGCCGGATATGCCCGTAGGCAATGTCGGGTTGGGATGGTCTGTCACGGGAGGGCAAATCACCAGAATAGCCAATGGAGTGTGGGACGAAGTATATACTTTCACCCAATATTTGGACAGAACGGAGAAGCAGGACTGGAGTCAAGAATCAAATTTGCATCCTTACTATGATGATGTGGACAATGGAACGGATGAAAACTTTGAGAAAGAACCCGATTTGGATGAATTTATAATCAATATCGGACAGATTAATGCTTCATTTTATATGTATCAAAATCGGGAAGGGAAGATAGTCACGAAAATAGCCTCCCAAAACAATGCGCATTTTGAAGTAAAAGACGTAAAGATAGGCTCATTTGCGGAAATACCTTTTGCGGAAGCTGCGCTTTACGTTTCATGGATGGATAGGACTTACTATCCCAAAATATCTATTGTTCCACGACCTGTAATGTTTAAGGAAATTACGATAGTCGATTCTGATGGGGTCACTTATATTTTTGGAGGAGACGTGCAATCCATTGATTTTTCATGCGAATACTTCCAGGATACCAAGTATGGAGAAGATTATAACATTTATGGAGATAGAAAAAGAGATTGGGGACAAAGCTGGGAAGATTATCATTCATGCCTATATGCTATACCGTCTGCATGGCATATAAAAAAGATCATACTACCCAACCAAAAAGAATCTATAGATTTCCATTACTCAAATGGAAACGTGAACATTATAGAAAGGCTTGATTTGCACAAATCTTCTGCTTTTGGAATGTATGGTCCGGTAGAATCCAACACGGTTAGTTATGTTGAAATTCCAACCACAGTGGATCCCGAATATTATCTATTGAGAAATAAGACATATGACATTGTTTATCCCTCTTCGTTAACAGGAATTTATGCCAGTAATGGAGACTTTGTAGAGTTCGTCTCATCCAAAAGAAATGACTTGAAAACATATGGTCGATATGAAAGAAAACCTCTTTTTTTAAAAGATAATTATGGAGGGCTGATGCAGAAGATAGCAACAGACAAGTGTTACTCATTCAAATTGGATAAAATAAAAACCGGTACCGGAAGAACTGTAGATTTTTATTATACGGATGAAAATGATAGGCGACTTACATTGGATTCATTAAAAATAGATCGGAATGAGGCATACAAATTCCAATATAACCCGCAACGTCTTCCCGATTACAGCACAACACTCACAGACAACTGGGGATATTACAACGGAAAGAATTATAATACTCAAAGTTGGAGTGTGCCTTTTGGTTCACTTTATGCTATCAGGCAACCGGATTCTACCTATGTCAAAGCTGAAATTCTTGAAAAAATGATATATCCTACCGGAGGAGAAGCTCAATTTCAATATGAACTGCACTCTTATTCTAAAATTGCCACTCAATATCCTTTTGAAATCAAAGAGGAAAACGGACTAGCCGGTGGAGTAAGGATAAAGAAGATTATCTATTCGGACAACGGAAATCCACAGACAACGAAAACACAAGAGTTTTTATATCAAAATGAAGATGGCGCTTCGAGCGGAATACTGTCTGTTGTGCCCTGCTACGCTGTGGGGGGCAGAGATTATTCTACAGAATCCAATACGCAAATGAACTGGGTAGACCAATTTCACATGGGATACTCCCGCGTAACGGAACTGCTTTCCGATGGATCGAGAACTGTTTATTCTTTTACGAATCATGACCAAGTGAAAGATGAACCATCGGTCGGAAGTTATACTCATGGAGTGTCGGACTTCCTGCACAACAAATATACATCCAGAAAGCTCGACAGAGGACTGTTACAATCTACCAAATACTATGATTCGACGCATCATTTACTGAAAAAGGAGATTTTTAAATATCATTCGGATTTGTCGGACTACCTGAAAACGATTAATCAATATTATTTTATTGGCGGATATCCAAGACGCGTCAGTGCCAACAAGATATACACTCATTTTCCTTTTCTGCAAAAGAAGATGACCACTCTTTATGTGGGATGCGACAGCATAAATGAAACAGAAGAGTATGAATACAATCAGTATCGTTTATTGACCTGCACCAAAAAATATGCTATTAGCCCGAATGAAAATAGTGCACAGGAAACCAGAACTAAATATCTTTCGGACTTGATGGATGAATATGACCGTACGTTTTCCAGCAGCATCCCACCGGCTTCTCCATTAAAGGTATACGACACCATGAGAGTGAAAGGATTACTGAACTATCCGATAGAGACAGTAACCAAGCGGGATGGAAAAGTGGTTGCCGCCGAAATCATGACCTACAAATTGTCGGAGAAGCTGATGGTTCCGGAAAAAGAGTATAAATTGGAAACGGATATTCCTTTAGGAGATTATTCTTCGTTCAAACTGACAAGTTTCACTCAACAGTGCATTGACCCAAGATGTATGGTGGAAAAGGAATATCTTGATTACGATTCTCACGGCAATCCTATCAATATAGCAGACAGGTCGCACGTGAATACAGCATATCTCTGGGAGGACAAAGGGCAGTATCCGATAGCCAAGGTGATCAATGCCCGGAATACGTTCAAGTCTGTTCCTCGTTATAAAGAAGTGATAAAAAACGAATATGTATCTTTGGGAAATGCCACGCTGACCGATTTGCCGCAAAGGCATAAGTTCACTTCGTCAAATGGCGGTACGGTTGTATTGCTGCTTGAAGGTCAATTGGGTTACAACTGGTTTTTGCAACTGAAGGTTGATAATCAAATCATATATCTTGTGCAAAACAGAAGTTACCATCCTGCCGGAGCTCCATGGGACACTTATGCAAGGGTCTATACTTCGCGTCAGGAGCTTTATCTTCCGGCCGGTTCGCATGAGTTGACCATTCAGAGCGCACTGGCCTATAATAGTACTTCTTCGTCCGATTATACGGGTTACCTGCTTCTCTCCTATTTGGCAAAAGAAAGTATTGAACCCGACATAAGTGGTTCGGATGATTTCTTTTACGAAAATTTTGAAAATGATAATTATGGCGGAGTTCCTTTCGGGTGTCATAGCAAGAAGAGTTATGTCGGAGCGTACGAAGTCAATGTACCAGTCGATCCGGAAAAAGAGTATTTCATAGACTATCAGGTATTTAAAGATGGAAAATGGAATTATAAGAAATCGGATTTTATAAATGGGAGTGATACCGTTGATGAGGGACAGTACCCCATAGATAATGTTCGTGTGTATCCTAAAAATGCTTCCATCACCACCTATGATTACTTTCCACTTGTTGGCTTGAGAGGCAAAACAGACGAAAGAGGACTGTCCGAATCTTATCAGTATGACAGCTCCGGAAAGCTGACAACCGTCAGAGACGACGACACTAATATCGTGAACAAATACGAGTACTCTTATCAAAATCAACTTCCGGAAGCGGAAACGGTTTACTACAATCAGGAAATACGGAATACTTTCACACGAAACAATTGTGATGCGTCTTTGGGAGAACAGGGAAGGCCCATCGACTATATCGTTCCTGCAAAGCGATATAGCTCCATCAAGTCGCAGGAAGATGCCGACCAAAAGGCTTACGTAGACATGTTGAATAATGGGCAACGGTATGCCAATGAAAATGGCGAATGTAGCTCTAATATAATATTGTCTGTGTATAATCCCCATGACACTCCTTATATTCTGGAATTTTGCTGGGGAGCTCTATTTCAAACGAAATACGGAAAACTAACCGTACCTCCCAGTGAAAAAATCGCCGACACAGGAGACTTTCTCAAGGATTATAAACCGGCTACACTCTATCTGCCCAGAGAGAATTATCGCAATGTTGTAGCTTATCCGGAAGATAATTACCATGCAAATACGGATTTATCCGTGAAATCTTCCGAAGATAATTGTAACCTGTTCTACAGGATTGAATATTATCCCGATTATCAGGATACTTATGTGATTGGTAAGTATACCTTCCCCCCAGTAAATTAAAATAATATGAGTATGAAAAGAATAAATTATTATATATTGTTTCTGTTGTGCTGCTTGAGTCTTGGTGCTTACGGGCAAAATCCCAGTGTCTGCAATTACATCATGAGCCGCACTTACACAAAGGCCAATGGCTTGGAGAACCGTGCGAATATAGACTACTACGATGGTCTGGGACGTCTTTCAGGCACTACGCTTGTGGGCGCGGCGCCATCCGGAAAAGACATCGTTACCCGGAAAGACTATAACACCCTTGGACGCCTGTGGCGCGAATGGCTCCCCCGAACGTCAGAACACTCCAATGGGAAACAGCTCACCCCTGTCGAGTTCGCGAGTTTGTCTGCCGGGGGGTATGACAACGACTCCCATACCTACTCGAAAACCATCTATGAGAATTCTCCGCTAGATCGCATCATCGAGCAGTATGGTCCGGGAACCGACTGGTATGACAACGGGAAATCTGCTACAACAACCTATCAGACCAATATATCGGGCAATCTTGCACTGAACTGCAAGTTCTACCATATTGGTGGTTTCCACCAACATCCAGCCCTAGACAAGAATAGCAATTATGCCACCGGAGAACTCTACGTCACCGAAATGAAAAACGAGGATGGAAATACATCGTATGAGTTTAAGGATAAACTAGGACAGGTGATTCTGAATCGGCAAATGGCGGGAGATACGACATATGATACATATTATGTGTATGACGATTTCGGCATGTTATGTTTCGTACTACCGCCACTAATGGATGAGGAGGAAATCACGCAAACTAAACTTGACGAACTCGCCTACCAATATAAATATGATGTTCGCCACCGTTGTATCGCAAAAAAACTTCCCGGTTGCGAGTGGGTATATTATATCTACGACAAGGCAGACCGTCTCATTTTCTCTCAAGATGGCAACCGTAGGCAAGCTGGCGAATGGATGTTTAGCATTCCCGATATTTTTGGCAAGGAATGTATTTCGGGCATTTGCAGCAACTCGTTCGATGCGTTTTCCGCTCCTTTGGATAGCGTGGTAGTAAAGGCCGAACGGCAATCCACCCCGTCTTCTGCTGCTGGTGATGCTACCAGTGATATTTCTAATCTGGGTTACCGCCTTTCCGGTGTATCCCTGATTTCCCCCACTATTCTCCGGGCGAACTATTACAATGACTATTCCTTTCCAGGACGAAACGGTATTCCTGCGGAGACGGATGCGGACCTTTGTTACGACACGGATGCGGAATCGGAAGGATTCGGAAGATACTATGCCGCAAGTGCACAGGGGCTTCTTACCGGTACGGTTACCGCTCAAATATCCTCCGGCAAGGTTGCTCCATCTACCGACTATCTTTATTCTATCATGTACTACGACAATCACGGCAGAGTGGTACAGACTAAATCCGGCAATCACTTGACAGGCGGAACCGAGAAAGAATATGTTGCCTACGACTTTATCGGTCAGACAACGCAACGGAAGCATGTTCACTCGGCAACCGGCAAAATGACTCAAACGGAAGTTTATACCCATACATACGATCCTGCCGGAAGATTGCTAACAACTACGCACCAGCTGAATAATGGCAAGAAAACAACACTGATCGACAATGTGTATGATGAACTGGGACGACTGGCAAGCAACAGGCGCAACGGACAATTCAACCTGAAGACGGATTATACATACAACGTACGTTCATGGATGAAATCCATAACCGGTTCATTATTTGCCCAAACATTGCATTACACGGATGGCATCGGCACACCTTGCTATGGTGGAAACATCAGCAGTATGAACTGGAAGACGGGCACAGAACCGGACATTCGTGGTTATCGGTTTGAATATGACCCGCTATCCCGATTGACGAATGCCGTTTACGGTGAAGATCAAGATCTTTCCCTGAATACCAGTCGCTTTAATGAGCAAATAACGAGTTACGACAAAAATGGGAATATCCTAGGATTGAAACGATACGGACAGACTTCTGCGAATGGTTACGGATTAGTAGATAATCTGGCCATCACCTTGAATGGTAATCAACTGAAAAGGGTTGATGATTCTGTTTCGGGTTCCGCTTTTGGTGATCATTTTGATTTTAAAGACGGAGCAAAACAAAGTACGGAGTACTTTTATGATACTAATGGCAACTTATTGAAAGATTTGAATAAAAAGATAATCAATATTCAATATAATTACCTAAATTTACCGAACCGCATAGAGTTCGAAGATGGCAGCTCTATTTCTTACCTTTATGATGCAACAGGCACAAAACTACGTGTTGTACATAGTATCGCAGGAAATACAACTACTACCGATTATTGCGGTAATGTGATCTATGAAAATGGGACTCCTAAGACTTTATTGACAGATGCCGGATTCGTATCTTTGAATGATAAGAAGTATCATTATTACTTACAGGATCATCAAGGGAACAATCGGGTTATTGCAGACCAAGCCGGAGCAGTGGAAGAAGTGAATCATTATTATCCGTTTGGTGGTATCTTTGCTTCAACTTCATCCGTTCAGCCCTACAAATACAACGGGAAAGAACTGGATAGAAAAGGCGGACTGGATTGGTATGATTATGGAGCGAGAATGTATGATGCGGCATTGGGAAGATGGCATGCGGTGGATCCGATGGCGGAGAAGTATTATGGTTGGAGCGTGTATGTTTATTGTCAGAACAATACAATTAAATATATTGACCCGGATGGAAAGCAAGTAATACCTGTTCCAATGCCTTATGCACCTCTTCCGTTCTATTCTCCGATAACGTATCCTCAAAGTTATAATTTACCTTCGGATCAACAAATAATGAGACATGCGTCAGGAAAGTTTGCAGAAGTTGGACAAATAATAACAGATACTCCTAAGATGTCTTACGCTTTTGGTACTCTTTTATACTATCAAGCGAAGAATGCTATCAGTCCGGAATATGAGCATCAGCGGAATAGAGAAAGGAAAAGTAAAGAAGAACTGGATAGGAATCAGGTGAATGTAGCAAAAAGCATTGATACTAACGTATCGGGGATGATGCCTAATGGTGATCCGGCTCCGAAAAGAAATCCAAAAGATGGAGGGTGGAAAACAACGATAGGACTAATAATGGGAGCTGGAGGAACTTTAGCAGATGGTATATTGGAAGTAACAAACCCTAAACCGGGACAAGAAGATGCTATTAAAGCTCATACAAAAGTGGAGCAAGAACGGATAAATGAACATAAACCAACTTTCTGGGAGAAAACATTTAACTTATTATTTAAAAACAAGTAATTTATATTATTATGAAATTATTCTTAGTAACGGTGTTTAGAAAGACATATCTTTTTGCCTTTTTTTTAGCTATAGTCGCTCATATAGCTTATCCGTATTTATATGATTTTCCATATTTACTAGTTTTAAAAATGATATTGTTGTTTATATGGATGGTTACATTTGTTGGTTTTGTAATATATCTAAAGTATCCACAAATATGTCCTCAAGGAGTTTTATTGAAACCTAAGTCTGGTATTCAGACTACTTATCGAACAATCGAAAGATTATTTTATTATTCGTTGGCGATTTATGTATTTCTACCTAAGAATTATATATTCCCCAATTATATAATATTATTGATCTTTGGTGTGTTTTTGGGATGTAGAATAGCGATAAAAGCCAATAACTATTTGAAATCTTGACATTGAAATTATTCCTTAAAAAAAGAGGTGAAATTTTACTCTGACATGAATCGGTTAATATATAGTCTATTCATGTCAGAGTTAGTCAAGAAAAATCTTTTTTTTAGAAAAAATAAATTATTAATGTAAATAACATAGAAATGAAAAAGCCTTTTTTAGCAATAGTCAATAAGATAGCGTTACCATTATGTTGCATTGTAATCTGCATAGCTATCTTCATTAATAATGTGGATTTGCTGCCTTATCATTTTTTGATAAGATTTGTTGTATTAATAGGGTCAGTAATGGTGGTTGTAGCCAATATTCTGAATTTGAGCAGTAAAGGCTTTTGGGTTAATATCAAAAGCATAACTATGGAAAAACGTTTTTATCTTAATTATTACAATGTCATTGAAACCTTATTTTCTTGGTACTTTTTTCTGTATACTTTATTGAAATTATATATGGAGTCAATAATATTCACTTATGCTATGATATTAGCATTTGGGATTTATTGCGGATGTCGGATGATTAAATGTGAATAGTGTTTTATCTTGGCATAAATTGATTAAAAAATCAATTTATATCAAGGCAATTTCCTTTTTAAAACCAACTTACTTGGAGTATTCCTTCTAAAAACTCTCATTGAACGTTATAGTCTCATCTCTCATAGCTAACATATGGTAAAGATTATCAATCTCATTAATATACTGGATTTAATATCGTAACATTAGCCGAAAATCCCCATATATTTTTATGATGCTAATGGCAATTTATTGAAAGATTTGAATAAAAAGATAATCAATATTCAATATAATTACCTAAATTTACCGAACCGCATAGAGTTCGAAGATGGCAGCTCTATTTCTTACCTTTATGATGCAACAGGCACAAAACTACGTGTTGTACATAGTATCGCAGGAAATACAACTACTACCGA
>OJMH01002687.1_pt1 | contig 14395 bp, 8 predicted proteins | sample 1597111 | NCBI WGS metagenome assembly OJMH01 (sample SAMEA2452115, study PRJEB22498) | human gut metagenome | reverse complement strand
GGACCGGAGTGGCCGGACGCGGTTCCGGACGGGCGGGCGTTGCCGGCTCCGGCTCGTCTTCCGCCACTGTCAACTGCTCCAATTTGATTTGAGTCATGAATGCTTCGACGAAGTTATCCATATAAATGGTGACTTTGCGAATCGTATTGTTCAAGATATTATAGCCGATCAACGACGGAATCGCGACGATCAAGCCGACGACGGTGGTCAGCAGCGCGCCGCTGACGCCCGGCGCCAGCGCGGAAATCACCACATGACCTTCGATTGCGACGCCGCAGAACGCGAGCATTACCCCCCAGACCGTTCCAAACAGGCCGAAAAATGGACTGGCGCTGACCGCCGTGCCCAGCAAACCGATCCGTTCCTCCAGTTTCAGTATCTGGTTGGAAACTTCACGCTCCAGCACCGTCCGGATCGCCTCCTGCTGGGCGATGGTCAACCGGCGGATCTGCGGCGGCCGGCCGCCGGAAAACAGATCGCTTTCACCGGCGACGGACGTCCCCTGCATGTAGAACTCCAGCAACTGGCTGACGCCGGCGGAATAGATCTGGGCGATCGGTCCCGGGTCGTTCTGGGCCTCGCGGACCAGTGAAGTCACGCTCTTTTTCTGCCGGAACAACGCGGTGAAATTCTCGGAAAGCTTTCTGGCCCGATGCAGCGACAGTCCTTTGTCCAGCATGATCGTCCAGGTCAACACCGACCCCAGCAACAGAAAAATGACGATGAATTTGCCGACCGCGTCACTTTGCTCGTAAGCGTAATACGCACCGCTGCTGGCAAACAGTACAGGCAACGAAAAAATCATCTCGAACGCTCTCCTTAGGAAGCAATTGGGTTTCAAAACGCCCCGTCCCGACGGCAGGCTACAATCCACCCGGCGTCATCACGGAAATTGTAAAAAAAATTACATCAAGTTCTTATCTGAAGCAGCCGGCCTTCATTCCGCCGGGTTCCATCAATCCTGCAATTCTATCCACTTATTTCTCAAAATGCTGCTTTATTAATTGCGTTAGAAGATTATATTCCTTCAACTATTTTTTTCAATCAAAATTCCATAAAAAAAGGAGATATTTTCATGCAGGAAGTCCTGAACCTGATCGGATATGACATCGGGGGCACCAAAATCGGCATCGGCATCGGCAACAGCAATGGTGAAATTTATGCCAAGGCCCGGATCGAAAATAAGGACACCAAGCCTGAAACTGTTTTGCCGCAAATGGTTACTACGACGCTGGATCTTTTGAACAAAGCCAATCTGGCGATCAAGGATATCAAAGCGTTCGGCATTTCTTCGCCGTCACCGGCGGACATTCCCAACGGCATCATGATCGCGCCGCCCAACAACCCGTACTGGCGGGATGTCCATATCAAGGAATTTCTGCAAAACGCGCTGGGAATCGAAGGCTTTTTCGAGAACGACGCCAACTGCGGCATGCTGGCGGAGTGGTTTTTCGGAGCCGGCCGCGGCAGCCGTGACGCTGTTTATTTGACGATGTCCACCGGCATCGGCGGCGGTATCGTCGCCAACGGGCGGCTGGTGCACGGCAAGGGGTTTCTGGCCGGTGAAATCGGCCATGCCGTGTTGGATCCCGGCGGTCCGAAATGCAATTGCGGGCTGACCGGCTGTTATGAGGCGTTCTGCGGCGGCCGGGCGCTGGCCCAGCGCATGCAGCGGGAGCTGGCGGATTGGCCGGATCATCCGATCATCCGTTTCGCCGGCGGCAAATTGGAAGACATCGACCTGGTCGCCCTGGAAAAAGCGGTGCGGATCAATGACGAATATGCGGTAAAATTGTGGGATGAAATGTGTTTGCGCAACGCTCAGGCATTCGGTATCCTGCTCAACACGCTCAATCCGGAAAAAATTATTCTCGGTACGCTGGCCTGGGCGGCCGGAGACCTTTTCATGGAACCGGTCCGGCGCTATTTGCCGCGATTCGCCTGGAAGGAGTGCATCGAAGCCTGTGAACTGGTCCCCAGCGCATTGAAACGCGAAATCGGTTCCTATGCCGGTCTGGCCGGAGCCTTGAATGCGCTTTACGAGCGCGGCCGCTATCAGTTGCCGTGGTGATGTGAGTTTATTTTTTCCGTCGGCCGAATTCAAAATCGGCTTGGACTGCCGTTCCGTACCCCGGAGCGGCAGTATTTTGTATGTTCAAGAGGCTTTCCATGGGATGATTCCAGCCGATTCGTTGCTATGCTACTGCCGCAAATCATATATTAAAGATTGCAATATGCAATCTTTATTGCTTGAAAAAAAATCGCTCCCGTGCTGATTTTGGATGGAGTTATCGTTGGGCAAAACTTCCCGTTTCATCCACAGCTTGTGAGCCGGAACCGCCGCCGAAGGCTCAACGCCGACCCGGCGAATCATCCGCAAGACATCGAGATTGACCAGGCGGTTGCCGAGGTTCCCGCCTGCGGCGTCGAAGTGATTGCCGTGTTGGCGATCACTGAAAGGGACTTTTCGGGCGTAAAAATGGTACCCGGAGCGGGGCTCGAACCCGCACGTCCTATCGGACAACGGATTTTAAGTCCGTTGCGTCTGCCATTCCGCCACCCGGGCACCGGAATTTCTCCTAACTATAGTTGCGAAACGGTAAAAATCTATCGGTCAAGAATGAAAACTTCTCATTTTTCAAAACGCTTTCCCTGCAAATTTTTTCTTTGTCATACCCTTTTGGCCACTTGAAAAAGTAAACGCACGTTTGTCAAATTAACTGGCCCCATCCTCAAAAATTTGTGCATTCAGTTAGAACTTATTCTATTTGTCAAACTGAATGCGCCCCCTTCTTTGCGACAAACTAAATGCAACCTGTCTATTTTCTGCGGTGCGTTTACTTTTTCAATTGACCCCGGTCGAAAAAACCATCTTTTTTCTCGATTGCCTATTGACATCATCGATTTTTTTGCTATACTATCCTTGTAACTCCTGTGATAATCATATAAGTTGATCGCAATCCGGAATGAGATATCATCGAAAATGAGCAGTCGGAACCGAGTTTTGTCAAAAACAATCAATCGGAAAGGATAGACGATGAAACGGCTTCAACTTTTCACACTTATAGAATTGCTGGTAGTGATCGCAATTATAGCGATTCTTGCCTCCATGCTGCTGCCGGCGCTCAGCAAGGCCAAAGCCGCAGCGGTCCGGATTAAATGCACGTCCCAGCAGAAGCAGATCGGTCTGGGTCTGATCATCTACGGCAGTGACAACCGGGAGGATTTGCCATCCTGCAACAGTTATAATTACCGTTATGCCAAAGTCACGGCGGAAGAACGTTTCCTCGACCTGGTTTGCGGCAGAGTTTTCTATGACCGCGGCGAAACCGGCGATCACGACGACTGTAATCTGATTGAGCCGGCCCTGCTTTATTGCCCGGGCAATGGTGGCGCGATCCGGTCCGGCGGCGATTTGCCGTACAACCAGATCAGCTACATCACCTTCCACGGTTCGGCCTATGATCTTTATTCCCCGCTCAAACTGACCGACGATCCGGGGATGCTGCTGCTGGCCGACCTGGTGGTGAAGGATGAACAACTGCTGGGCGCCAACTGGGAAAGTTACCTCAATCATGGCGGCCTGGGCAGCAACGCACTTTATCTGGACGGTCATGTCGAATGGCACAACCGGGGTGAATTGAAGGTCGGATTCGATCCCTACGATCACTATTGGGCGATTCCGGAACGGCGGAAACGGTGATTTTTTTCGAGAGATTCGGTTCTCCGCACGTTGACGGTTCCGGCGGGGGACGATATCTTGTCGCCTTCGACAGTGCGGCAGAAACGACGAACCGGGAACGGAGATGACGATGAAAAAGAAATTAATGGCATTGACCAAAGCACAGCAGATAGAAGCGGCGATTCGGGATGGAATCGTATCGGGGCGCTGGCCGGTGGGCAGCAGGCTGCCCGGCGAGACTTCGCTGATGGAGGAGTTCGGGATCGGCCGTTCCACCTTCCGGGAAGCGATGAGCGCGCTGGCCAAGGAGGGGCTGCTGGTCAGCCGTCACGGCAAGGGAACTTTCATCACCGGGATGCCGGCGGCGCGGTCCATTGCCATCTGTACCCGGGTGAATCTCTTTTCCGCCTATCAGGCGCATTGGGGTGTCCGGCTGCTGGAACGGATGCGGAACGTGGTCGAAACGCACGGTTACCGGGCGTTGACCGTGGTGGCCCACGGCGATACCGTGGCGGAGCAGCAGGCTTCGATCAATTTCACCGATCCGAATGTGATCAAAGACATCGACGGCGTGATTGCCCTGAACGGCACCCGTTTCATCTATGATCGTATTCACGAGGCCGGAATCAAGCTGGTCAGCATCACCCGCCCGGTGCCGGAGGAGAGAGGATTTTCGGTTGTGCTGGATTACGCCGCTTTGACCGCCCGGGCGGCCGGAATTCTGGCTGCCCAGGGGCATGACGATTTCGCGGTGATCTACTATCGCCGGCCGAAGGAGCGCAGAACGGTCGACGAAGATTACTATGAGGAATTCGAAGGGCTGGTGCGAAACGCAGTCAATGGCGATGAAGCGCGGCTGATCGGTTTGGACCGGGAATTCTCCTATGAGACGGTAAAAGAGGCATTTTTGCGATGGTGGGAACGGCCGGGACGTGGGCGGGCGCTGCTGGTTTACGACGATTCGATCTGTGAAATTCTGTGCGCGCTTTTTCTGGTGCTGGGCATCCGGGTGCCGGAAGATCTGTCGGTGATTACGCAGGGCGGCAGGGAGCGGGATTTCTTTTTTCCGCTGGCCTTTACCCGGATCGGGTTCGACCCGCAGCGGACGGCGCTGGCCGCCTGGCAACTGCTGGAAGCGCAGTGGAATGCGCCGGACGAGCTGCCCGGCACCTATGTGAAAGTGGCCCCGGAACTGTTTCCGGGAAACAGCGTGGCGGGTCGGGACAGCCACGCCGGATATCGGGAGCGGCGATGATTTTCAGAATTTTTCTCTTCGGCTGGCTCTGCCTGGCGGCCTCCGGCGCAGTTGCCGCGACGTTGACCAATGAACGAATCAAGGTCACCGTTTCCGATCTGGATGGGTCGGTCATCGGCCTGGAAGCGTCGGACGGCGGCAAAATTTTCCGCCGGATCGGCGAACGCCGCCGCCTGGAAACCGCCGACAGGGAAAAAAACTGGGACGAGTCGCTGGATGAAGTGCTCTCGTCCGAGGCGCCGGAAGCCGGCGTGCTGCGCCTGGAATGCCGCAACCCGGCGGCGGCGGAGATCGACCGGATTGTCAAAATTTACACGTTGCGCCCCGGCGATGACTTTGTGAGCCGGGAAATTCGGATCATGCCGTGCGGGCAGGCCTTTATCGAGATCCGTACCGAAGCCGTGCTCGATTCCGCATTCCGCCGCAACGGTTTCTATACCGCTCCTTTTCCGGTTTGCGCCGCGCCGTTGCCGGCCGGAGAGGTTGCCGACCCCCGGCCGCTTTTCAGCACGGTTTATCTGTTACTTTCGGCGGCGGCGGCGGAGATGTACAATCCGGCGCGCAACCAGACCGCGGCAACCTGGCTGATCGAGCGGAACGGCCGTTATTGTTATTGGGGGTTTTTCATTCCGGATGAAAAGGAGGTCGCGCGGCAGACAATTCTGGCGACGCCGGAAGGCTGGGAACATCTGACCAACCGCGATGCGCTCAGGCCGGGCAGGGAAAATCGCTGGACGGTGCGCTACTCGCTGCTGGAAGGCGATTCTTCGCTGCTGCCGCGCCGGATGCTGGAATCGGAGCCGCGCCGAATAATGACCGATGTTTCCGGCGTGCCGGACTGGCTGACCCGGGTCAAGCTGATGATGTTTCTGGTTCAGGCCGACCATCGGTTTTCGCCGGAAACGGTGGCGATCTGGAAACGGATCGCCGAATTGCCGGGGCCGCCGGGATTCTTGATGCCGATGTTCGATCTGTGGGGGCATCAGGGAGGCGATTGTCCGACCGGCACCGAAGAGGCGAAACGGGCCATCGAAATGGTGGCGCTGACCAAACGGGAAATTCCACAGGCCAGAGTCGGCACTTACACCATCCTGTTGGCCGATCAGGCCAGCGAATTGATGCGGCGGCTGCCGGAGATTGCCGTGAAAGACCGTCAGGGTGGCTATCCGATGGCGGATTTTCCCGGCCGCCGGATGATTCAACTGCACAACCCCCGGGCGGTCGATTATTTTGTGGACAACTGGAGTCGGCTGATGGAGGAGACCGGCTGCGACTTCTGGTATCTGGACGGCGGCGAGGGAAACGCTTTCGAGTGCATGGATTATGGCGCGATGGAGGTTTCCGGCTACGGCGAGCGCCATGATTTTCTGCGGCGGCTGAAAACGCGAATCCGCAATTCCGGCCGGGAACGGGCCGTCTTTTTCAATTCACCGGCGCCGTTGCTGGCGGATGCCTGTTTCCAGGAGCTTGGGGTGGGACAGTGGACCAACGAGGAGTGGTGGACGACGCACACCGGTTCAAACTGGTGTACTTTGAGCGATGCGCTGTATTATGCCAAGCTGGCGACACGCTACCGGCCCGGCACCTGGTGCAGTCATCTGTATCCTTATGTGCCGCAACGTTATTTTTCGATGATGCTGGCCCTGGCCTTGAAACCGAACAATTGTCCGATTACGGAGGAGGATTTCGCCGTTTACCGGGATGTATGGCTGCCTTTCGTCAATGCCGCCTTTGAAATCCGGGCGTTCCAGATCGCCGACCGGGAGGTATCGCCGAACTGGCGGCGGGAAAAGACTGATTGGGATCTGTTTGCGCTGGAGTCCGGCAGTCAATTGATGGTGAGCGCCGTCAACCACGGCCAACACGAGGCGATCGTGGAGGCGAAACTAGAAACGCTGCCGCCGCAGTGGTTGAATCGGCCGCTGTATGTCCGGTTTCACCGGATGAATCCGCCCGGCGGCAGCGAACCGGGGAAAACGGCGGTGGTCGCCGGCGGCCCGGAGGTCCGGACGGGCGAAAATCCGCTCGTTCTGCCTTTTCGGCTGCCGCCGGAAACGGCCGGCGCCTGGATTTTGACCGATTTTCCGGTCTGGATCCGGCGTCTGGGCGAATATCCGCTGCAATACCGGCTGAACCGGGCGCTGGAGGTGTCGGTCGTGCCGCAAAAACTGGACGCCGGGAAAGAATTGTGTTTTTCGGTCGATTCCCCGGATAAGGTGGAATTGGAAGCGCTGATTCCGGACGCCGCCGAAACGGTCGTGCGCCTTGACGGCGTGCCGGCGGAGTATTCAGTCGAGACGGGAGCGGCCGGGCGGTTGGCGGTCTTTTCCTGTCCGGCGGGTGTTCACCGGATTGAAGTGCGGTCCGAGCCGGGGGACCGATGATCGGTAAAAAGAATGGGCAGGGAGCAGGAAGTGACAAAAAGAAAAATGTGGTTGGATTTTTTTCCGTACGGAACCCAGTATTACCGTTTCCCCACTCCCCGGCCGGAAGAGTGGGAAAAAGATTTGCGCAAGCTTGCCGCAATCGGTTATACCCATGTTCAGTTCCGGCCGCAGTGGCGTTCGCACGAACGGATTCGCGGGCATTACGAGTGGGACGACATCGACCGGCTTTTCGAACTGGCGGAGCGAAACCGCTTGCGGGTGGTGCTCAAACCGCTGCTGGAGTGTGCGCCCGACTGGATTTTCCGGGACTGCGGCGGCACCCGGATCGGCTTTGGCGGAATGCCGCTGCCGCCGATCGCCCACGGCGCTTTTTATGTCGGCGGCTGGCTGCCCTGTTTCGATCATCCGGAGGTGATGGCGGCCGGCGCCGCCTTCGCCCGGGCCGCCGCGGAACGCTACAAGGGCCATGCCGCCCTCTGGTTTTACGATGCCTGGAATGAGCCGCGCAGCCGGCCGGCCGGGCAGTGTCACTGCGTCCATTCGGTTGCCTCCTACCGTCATTGGCTGGCGGATCGTTTCGGCTCGATCGAAGCGTTGAATCAGGCGTTCGGCAAAGCGTGGACCGGCTTCGACTATGTGATGCCGCCGGAATCGGCCAACGATTACGCCGAAATGTTCCTCTGGCGTCAATGGGCGGCCTGGGCGGTTGCCGAACAGGTCCGGCAGGTCGGCGAAGCGATTCACCGCGCCGACCCGGACCGGGCGGTACTGAACCACATCGGCGGTTCTTCGGTCCAGGCCGACAGCGTGTTCGACTCTTCGGATGATCTGCTGAATGCGGCGGCGACCGATTTTTACGGTTGCTCCTTTCCGGTACCGCTGCATCCGGCCGATCCGGTGGAGGAGGATTGCTCCGACCTGATCGGCGACTGGTTGCGTCGAGTCGATCCGGAATTCTGGATTCATGAGTTCTATCCGTCCTGGGGCGGCTGGAGCCGGCCCTGCGAACCGGAGACTTTGAACCGGCTGCTGTGGCAGGCGCTGGCTTCCGGTACACAGGGATTCACGTTTTGGCAGTATCGTTCCGAACGGGTGGGCAACGAATGTAACGGCTTTGCGATGCGGGAGATCAATGGCGATGAGACGCCGCGCAGCCGGATTTGCGACAAAATGGCGGAAATGATCCGGCAGCGGGGCGGCCGGCTGATCGGAACCCGGCGGCCGCGCAGCCGGGTCGCCCAGTTGTATAACAAGGAGTCGGACCTGATTTCCCGGATTCAGGCTTGTGGAAAACATTTCATGAGCGAGGAACAGCCGGAGACCGCGAATGATTTTTATAAACGGATGATCGCGGCCGGTCATGCACTCTACGACCGCTTGCCGGACGGCGTCGACTTCGTGGTGCCGGCCGACGACTTTGCCGGCTATGAGTTTCTGGTACTGATCGGCGAGGAAATGGTGTCGGAAGCGACGGCGCGCAAACTGGAAGCCTTTGTCGCCGCCGGCGGCACGCTGGCAGTGGAGTATCCCTTCGCCTGCCGGGAGCCCAACACCTGGATCTTCGCCGACCGGCCGGGTTGGGGATTGGAACGTTTGACCGGTTTCCGGGAACAGCTGCGCTTGACTCCGGCCGGCGAAACCGCGCGGCTTTTCGGCCGGGAATTCGGCAGTCAGCGCTGGATCATCACCGGCGAGGTCGCCGGTGACGCCGAGGTGATCGGCTACTGGTCGACCGGAGAACCGGCGGCGCTGCGGCGGAAATACGGCAAGGGAGAGGTGTTTACGTTGGCGGCGTCGCCCTCGTATGCTTATGCCGGAACATTTTCCGCCGCAGCGGAAACGGTAGCGGCGGAATTGCTGGAGACGCGTTTCCCGGGCGAGCTGCTGCCTTCCGGGCTGTCGTTGAAATTCCGGCTTGGAAAGGACGGGCGGAAGATTGCTTTCCTTTTCAACCTGGGACGTCAAAAACACACCTGGCCGTTACCGGCGATGGAGGTCTGGGATTGCGGCCGTTGCCGGCTTGACGGAACGGCGGTTGAAATGGAGCCGGGCGGTTTTCTGGTGGGCGAAGTGGAAAGGGAGGCGCGATGAACTCGGTGAAAAAACGGCTGCAGGGGCGGTTGGAGGAACTCTATTTCAATACGCTGAAGAGCCTGTTTGAACGGATCGAACCGGATGGTTTTTTTGCCGAATCGCTGACCGGGACCTATTGCGGAGAATTTCCCCGGACGGTAGGAGCGTTGGTGCCGCTGTGCCTGGAACTGGGACGGTTCGAAGCGGCGGAACGCCTGTTGGCGCTGGCGATCGAAGTGATGCGGCGCGGCGGCCAGGGATATGCGCCGCATGTGTTCCTGCCCCGGAGCCGCCGGGAGGATGGCTCCGAATTCTATCCCTGGCATTGCGATCTCCTGCAGTTGGATGCTCAGGCGCATCTGCTGGCGGCCTGGGCGCGGCTGGCGCTGGCCGGCCGGCGGGCCGGTTTTGAAGAACACACCTGGCCGGAGATGGCGCGATTGATGGCGCGCTGCAGCGGCCGCAATCTGTTGGCGTCCGGCCGGGTGCAGTTGTACGATCCCGAACGCGGCGGCTTCCGCATTTATGAGGGGGAAGGCTGGTCGATCGATCACGGCCTGGCCCGGAACCCGGCTTTCGAGCATTCGCGGGAAGGACGCATGTGGGACACCTGCGATCTGCTGACCCAGTGTTTTCTCGGCGCAGCGCTCGAAACGATGGCGCGAGTGGCGGAACGGCGCGGTGAACTGTCGCATTCGGCATTGTGGCGTGCCCGGCTTGAAGCGTTGCGCCGTGGCATTGCGGAACAGCTGACGCTGCCGACGGCAACCGGGCTCCGTTATCTGGAGATGCGCTTGCCGGATTCTTCAGGCGGCCGGATTTTCCCCGAAGTCAGTTGGGTTTGCCTGGCCCCGGTTGCCGCCCAATGGGAACCATTGGCGCCGGAGGTGCTGCGCCGGACCGTGGCCGAACTGCGCCGTCGGGCTTTGCGGCGGACCGGAGATGGCCTGGTTTGGCTGGCCGGGGACGTCGGGACGGACGGCCGCCGGAGCAATCTGGTGTTGGGCAAGGCGTTGGGCTGGGAGATCGAATTTGCCCGCCGGGAAGGCGAACGCGAGCGGCTGGTGCAATTGCTGGATTTTATCGAACGGGTCCATCGGGATGCTTCGATTTATATGGAATGGGCGCATCGGAGCTTTGCCGGTTCATGCCGGGGCCGGCGGTGGGAAAGCCGGGATTATTTGCCCCGTTTCTCCGACGCGGAAGAGGCGGAACTGGAGTCGTGCGCCGCCGGCTGGCGGCTGCGGGATTGCGGCAACGGGGAACAGGGGGCCTGGTGGTGCTGGGCGATGGCCCGGCTGCGCCGTGAAGCCGGGCTTCCGGTACAGCCCGCCGTCCCCGGAGATTGATTTCCGGTTCCCGCGCCGGTCGGGATATGGGATGGCGGCGAAATTCTGGCGCTTGATTTTGCCGTAAATGGAACATCAATTGGATGGAAGAGAGCGACAATCGGGCCCCGTCAACGCAGAACGACTTCCCGAATGACCAGTTCCTCCGCCAGTTCCGCGGGGAAACGGAGCCGGATGGCCCGCCAGTCGTGCCCCGGCAGGGAACATTCGGCCCGGCGGGCGTTGACCGTACCGACCCGGACAAAATTTTCGCCGTCCCGGGACGCTTCGATCGCGGCGCCGTACGGCACACCGTAGGTTTCCTCGGTCTTGCCGAAACGCAATACCAGAGTTGCGGCCGGTCGAGCCTCCGGCCAGAAAATCGCGAAATACGAAGCCGCCGACGGCTTCTCCGCACTCCAGGAATAGCAGTAACGGCTCGGAGTCAGGGCTTTTTCCGGAGGGAAGCCCGGATAATGCTTCAAATTGGTGTCGATGACCGCCTGCGGGATAACCGACTGGAACGGCCGTTCCGACAGTGGTTTGGCATAATGGATACCCAGCGAGTTGAAGTAGGGTTCCAGCCGGTCGGTTTTGGCTTTGAAACGATCGTAATCGTGCGGCGTTTCCGGCGGTTGCCACTGGTTTTCGGCGACGGCAAGCAGCCGGGGAAACATATATTGGTCGATTTCATAGGATTCGACCCAACTGGTCCACAGCGGTGCTTCGGTGCCAAGCAGTTGCGGCAGTTCTTCCGGGGCAAGCGTCGGTTCCGGCCGGTATTCGTAAACTTTACGCAGATTCATTTCCGGCAGCCATTCGATGCCCTGCATATGCGCATACGGATAATAGTCCAGATAAAAATACGGATTGTCGCTGCAGATGACCGGCCGTCCGGCGGCGGCGGCCAGTTTGGTTTCCGGGCCGCGCCACCCCTGGACAATGGCGTAATCGGGAATGCCGCGCTCCGGATTTTCCGCCCACATGATCGGCGTTTTGCCGAGTTTGTGCACTTTCCGGCAGATCCGGTTCATGAAATAAAGCTGCAGCATGATTTCGTCCGGCAGTTCTTCTTCCGCCATCCGCTGCCGGCAATGCGGACACTTCGACCAGAGGTCGCGCACCCGCTCGTCGCCGCCGACATGCAGCCACGGGCCGGGGAACAGCGCCGCGGTTTCTTCCAGAATGTGATCGAGCATTTCAAAAACCAGCTCCTTGCCGGCACACAGATTGCGCACATCGTCGGTCTGCCCGGTGAAGTGATAATGCCCCTGCGCGATTTCCCGGTTGCCCAGCGGCGTCCCCTGGCAGGAAAGCTCCGGATAACAATAGATGATGGCGTTGCTGTGGGCCGGCATTTCAATTTCCGGAATGATGGTGATGCCGCGCTCCGCCGCATAAGCGACGATGGCCCGGATGTCATCCCGGGAGTAAAAACCCCCTTCCACTTCGGTTCCCTCGCCGCGGACGGAGCCGACTTCCGTCAGCCGGGGATAACGTTTGATTTCCAGCCGCCAGGCCTGCGTATCGACCAGATGCCAGTGAAAACGGTTGATTTTGATCGCCGCCAGCCAGTCGAGGCACAGTTTGATCCGTTCGACGGACTGGAAATTGCGGGCGGAATCGAGCATGAAGCCGCGCCATTGGAAATGGGGGCAGTCTTCGATGCGTCCGGTCGGCAGCCGGTTGCCGTCCTGTTGCGCCAGCAGTTGGCGCAGAGTCTGCACCGCATAAAGGTAACCGGTGCCGGAAGAAGCCCGGATCAGAAGCCGGCCGGTTTCCAGATCGATGACATAGGCTTCCGGGGCCAGGGAATCGTCCGGTTGGAACTGTACGGCTGCCGCCGGCTGGCCGGTTGCGACCGGACCGGCGACTGCGCGGCGCAGTTCGGTGGCCGCAAATTCGGCTTCCGGCGGAAATTGATAGGAGTCCCGGTCGGTCAGTTGCAGCGTGCCGGCATCGAATGTACAGGATTGCGGGGTCGGCAGCAGGCTGTAGGTTTCCGGTGAAATGCGGTTCATGATCATCCTTTCGGTTGAAGGTTCAGCCGGTGCGGCGGTCAGCAACAGACCAGTCAACTCACCGGCATCATGATGAAAGTGGTCGTAATATTCCTCAATTGGCGGTAAAGGCGATGATGCGTACCGCGTTACCCCGGCAGCCGGCATTGCCGGCAATACGCATGATCAGACGGTGATCGCCGTCCAACAACTGATCGGCCAGTGTGGCAGTATAAGGATAATGCAGTGATTCGCTGAACGGATGCCGGAGTTCCAGCCGCTGCCAGTGGCCGTTGTCGATGCGGTATTCCACCATTCCGGCATCCGGGCCGGCCAGCAGATAAAGGCCGATTGCCCGGCCGGTAAAATCCAGCGCCAACTCGGCGCCCGGCACGTCCGCCGCCAACAACCGCAACTGCCTGAACCGGTTGCGACAGGAACCGGGAAGCGCGGCCCAATCCGGAATTTCGAGCTGCCAGTTGCCGTCGGTTTCAGCAAGCGTCGCCGGCAGCAGCCGGCCGTTGTCCAAAGCAAACGGGTCCAGCCGTTCCGGCATCGGCGCCGCTGCCGGCTGCTCTCCGGCGTCAAGGCCGGCGTATTGTGCCCTCAGCAATTCCGTGACGTCGTCGGCATAGAGGGCCGCACCGAACGGAGCGGGATGAACGCCGCCGAAGGTTTCCCAGTCGAATTCGCCGAACGCAATGCGTTCGGCGACATCGGCGGCGAAGTTGACCGACGGCAGACCGTAAGCGTCGGCAATTGCTTCATTGGCGCTGATCTCCTGCGGGGTCTTGCCTTGCCGATAACCGGCGAGGTGCGATTCATTGGCGCAGTAGAGCAGTACGATATCGATCAACGGATTATGGCGTCTGGCCCGACGGATGATGCCTTCGACGGCGCGCCGTGTCTTTTCCGGCGGGAAGTGGCCGTCCTGGTTGTCATTGACGGCAAATTCAACGAACAGCAGGTCGACTTTGCCGTTTTGAAGAATATCGCTGTCCAGCCGGTAGGCTCCGGTGTCGGAACAGGTCGATCCGATACCGGCATTGATGAAATCGAACCGGCAGTCCGGAAACAATTTCTGCAGGGAAGCTTCAATCCCGGCGCTGTAACCGTTCATTTCAGTGATTGATCCCCCGAGAAACGCCACGCGCCCGGTCGGGTTCCGGAGGAACTGCAGTCCGGAATTGCGCAGTCCCCGCCGCGGCTTGAGAAAGTCGTTTTCACCGAGCGCCCGGCCCTTCAGGAAGTTGACGATGACGGAAGGATTCGGCAGACTGTGCGGATGATGGCCGACTCCGGGCTTGCGGATCACTCTGATACGGCCGCCCAGTTCCCGGTAGCGCCGCTCCAGCAGGTCGGAATTTTCCGTCATCGGCACCACGGTGTCCGCCGTCCCGCAGACATGGAGAAGCGGCACGTCCGCCGCCGCCAGTCCTTCCAGGCCGTCGATCGGATTGTTGTCGAAATGCGGCAGTTCCTCAGCTGTCAGGTTGTATTGCTTCAGCGCGTTGGCCAGGTCGGCCGGCGAACCTTCTCCCTCGCCGAGGCCGCCTGGCCAACTGGCCAGATTGCAAACCGGCGCATCGGCGTAAACGGCGGCAACTTTGTCCGGATTCTGCTTGGCCCAGTTGTAGACGATCAGGCCGCCGCGGCTCATGCCTTCAAGG
>OJMH01002681.1_pt1 | contig 14433 bp, 8 predicted proteins | sample 1597111 | NCBI WGS metagenome assembly OJMH01 (sample SAMEA2452115, study PRJEB22498) | human gut metagenome | reverse complement strand
GAGCACCTGCCGGACCGGCTCCTGAAACGTATTGCGGATATCCGCCGGAAATTCCTGCAGCGTCCACGTCTCCGCGGCAAAATCGGGCGCCGCTTCATCGGTCACCTGCAGAAAATGAATCCGCCCTCTGGCATCCGCCGCCGCCACTCTGACCGGCAACGTCCTGAAAATCACCTGCAAACGGCGGGAATGCCGCTGCCGGCTGATGAGATGAAAGATGAAAACCAGCAAGGCGGCGATCAAAGCCGCCAAGCCGGAAGCGATTTCCAGTTTATAACGCGACCAGAAAGAGCGCGGCGGGTGCAGGAGCAAGGTATCCGCCGGCAGCATTTCCGGCGTCAGATGATAACGCGCCAACAAATCGTAGTCGAAAACTGGCCGGCTCGCGCCGGTCGCCACCGGAATCCGCTCCGCCGCCTCCCCGTTCAATACCCGTTCCGCCAGCCGTGCGGTCTCGTAACCGTGCGCGCCTCCCTCCACCATGACGCCGCCCGGAATCCCAGCCTCAAAGCCGCTGTCCTGGGTCATCAGGACCGACTTTGTCCGATTCTGAGCCATCTGCTCAAAAACCGAGCGAAGCAACTCCCGTCCCTCCGGCCGGCTCGAACGCCAGTTGTTGAAAACGACGAAAGAGTCGTCCGGCAGACCGGCAAGCTTCCGGAGCAGGTCCGCCGTCGTATCGTCGCGACCGTTGATCAATGTTATTTCCACCTCGGGCAACCGGACGGCGGCCAGTTGGTCCGCAGTGCTGCTGCCGTCGGTGATCAACACGATATTGCGGGTCCGCGGCCAGAGCTGCAATCCCAGTTCGATGTTGCGCAGATTGACTTCCGGCATCGCCAGGCCGGTGACATTGCCCAGCGGCGGCCGGGCGGTGGCGCGAAAGCCGTGATAACCGCAGAAAACCAGCGGCAAATCAGCCGGCAAGGTCAACACCCGGTCGAAGAAAAGATCGGCCGCAGGGTTGCCGGCCGCCACAACCAGGTCGTAAGCGGCGCCGGACAACTGGCCGCGCAGCCTCCCGACCTCGCGGGCCGACGGCGCCAGACCGGGGGCATTCAACACATTCAATTCCAGCGTATCGATGGTCACCGGCAGCGACCGGTCGTGAAAATACCGCCGGAACCCGCTCAGCAGATCATTGGTCCATCGATAAGAAGCATCGTAAGAGCTGATATATAAAATACGTTTGTCCGGCCGCTCCGCGTCAGTGTTTTCCACGCCCCGGCAAACGCTGACCCATCCCTATCAGAACCGCAGAAAACACTGCAATCAATCTTGCGGCCACCATATCGTTTCACCCCACAGTTGTGATCCGTCTTCCTTCCGGAGACTTTTTTCGGATTTGTTCGGGTTAATATATCACCGCTTGATTTGATTACAAAGAGTTGCCGGTTCGAAGCCGCCGGCCGCCGGCCTCAAGGCCGCGGCGCCATATCCAGCGCGGCGGCAGCCTCAAGCTGCACTTTCGCCCGGTGCGCGTTGACGAGCGCCTCGGCCAGTTCGTTCTCACTGACGACATAATTTTCCTGCGCCGCATTCAGCCGGACGATGTCCACTTCGCCGACCTGGTATTCCTTGACGACCAGATCACGCTGCTCCCGCATGATATCGCGGCCGGCGGCAGCCAGCTCGGCCAGCTTCCGGTTGTGCACGCAGGAGGAATAGGCGTCGCGGATTTCCTGAACCGCCTTCAGCCATTCGTTCGTCCCGGTCAAATAAGCCTGGTCGAGTTCCGCTTTCGCCTCCCGGCTTTTGTTGTAACGGCCGAACCCCTCAAAAAGATTCCAGGAGGCCAGCCCGCCGTAGTTGAATGAGTTGCCGGCCTCGTAGAAATTGCCGAAACCGGTCGGGTTGTTGCCGCTGTTTTGCGTCGAATTGGAACTGTAACTGTAATTGGTGAACACCGACATCGTCGGCGAAAAGCTGCTGTAGGAACGGTACAGTTGATACTTTAATACCGCCAGATTTTCCCGCACCGCATTCAAATCCGGCCGCTGCTGCAACGCACTGTCCAGCAGCACGTCGATCGGCAGCGGCGGCTCGACCTCCCGTTCCAGCGGCGCAAACTGCAACTGCGGAGAAAAAGTCCCCTCCGGATAGCCCAGCAGCACCGCCAGCGCATACAACCCCAGTTCATAGCGGTTGCGCGCTTTGACGATCTGCATTTCCGCCTGTTTGAGTCTGCCGGCAAAATTCAGTACGTCACTGCGGGACACTTCACCGACCCGATGGCGGATTTCCGCCTGCCGATACTGTTCCTGCTGGAAATCGGCGTCCGCCCGGGCGATCCGCTGCTGCGCCTGCGCAATCCGGATATCGTCATAAGCCAGACTGACCGCCTGCAGCAGCAGCCTTCCGGCGTTCTCACTCAAATGCTCCTGCATTTTGACGCCATGCCGGGCCGCCAGCAGTTGAAATTCCCGGGCCAGCCCGTCAAACACCACCCAACTGGCCTGTACCGTCGTAAAAGTATAGAAGACGGTGTCCTGCTGCGAAGAACCGTTGTCCCGGCCGTCATACAACTGATCGCCGATCGCGAATGCGCCGCTCAAGGCCGGCGAATAAGCCCCCATCGCCTGATAATAACGCATCTTTGCCGAACGGACGGCGAAGAAGGCCGCCTGGTAGGTCGGATTGTTTGCCAGCGCAATCCTTTTGGCGTCCGCCAGCGTCAAGGTCGAAATGCCGTCCAGCAGCTTCAGGTCCCCCGACCGGACGACAGCCGCCTGAAAACTGGTTTCCTCAATCAGCCGGCCGGCCGGCGGCGGCGTATAACAGCCGCCGAACAGCAGTATGCCGCCAATCAAACCACAGATCACCGTTGGCGTCTTCATTCCGCCGCTCCTCTCCCTTGCGCCGTACGGCGTTTTTTATACCAGTCGACCGCACTTTGGCAGGCGATGAAAAACAGCGGGATCAACAGCACGCCGCCGGCAATGGCCAGGATCATGCCGCCGACCACCGCCACCCCGATCGAACGCTGGCTGGCCGCGCCCGGCCCGGCCGCATAAGCCAGCGGCAGCGTACCGAAGACAAAGGCGAACGCCGTCATCAGCACCGCCCGGAACCGCAGTTTCGCCGCCGCGTGGGCGGCCTCGGTGACCGACGCTCCGGCATCGTGGTGTTTTTTGGCGAAATTGACGATCAGGATGGCTGTTTTGCAGGCCATGCCGAACAACAGCACGATACCGATCTGCGTATAAATGTTGTTGTCGATCCCGGCCAGCGACAACAAACCCAGCGCCCCGGCCAGCGCCAGCGGAATCGCCAACACCACCGACCACGGCAGCATCCAACTGCCGTAGAGCGCCGCCAGGAACAGAAAGATGAACACCACCGCCAGCGCAAACACCGACACCACGCTGTTGCCGGCCAACTGTTCCTGATAAGACATGTCGGTCCACTGATAGCTCATCTCCGCCGGCAGAATTTGTCCGGCCAGGCGCTCCATCGCTTTCATCGCCTCTCCGGAACTGCAACCTGGCGCCGGCGCCCCCTGAATCTGGGCGGCCAGCGCCAGATTGTAACGGGTCAGATATTCCGCCGACACCGCGGTGCGGATTGTCGCCAGCGAAGCCATCGGCACCATCTGTCCCTGCCGGTTGGGAACGTAAAGCCGCAGGATGCGGTCGGCCAGTTCACGATCCTGATCCCGCCCCTGCAATTCGACCTTGTACACCTGTCCGAACCGGTTGAAATCGTTAACGTAATTGAACCCCAGAATATTCTCCAGCAATTGATCGATCGCAGCGAGCGAAACGCCCATTTTCAGCGCTTTGGCCCGGTCGATGTCCAGAAACAGATAGGGACTGTCGGCATTGAAGGTTGAAAAAACGTTGCGCAACTCCGGCTGCCGCATCGCCGCCATCAGCATTTCATCCAGCACTTCCGCCAGCCGGGCCGGATCGGTCCCGGAACGCTGCTGCAAGACGAAATTGAAGCCGCCGGCCATGCCGATGCCGGGAATCGGCGGCGGTTCGAAAAACATGACCATTGCCTCCGGCAGCTCTTCCTGCATCGCCAGTTCTCCCTTGGCCATGATCGCCCCGATCGGCTGCCGCGCCCGGATACGTTCAGCCCACGGCTGCAGGACGACGATGACGAACGCATTGTTCGCCGACGGGACGCTTTTGAGAATGTTGTAGCCGGGGGAAGCGATGACGTCGGCCACCCCCGGCAGTTGCCGCAGCATTTTTTCCACCTGCGCCGTCACTTCCTCGGTTCTGGCCAGCGCCGTCCCGGACGGCAGTTCAACATTGGCGAAAAAAACGCCCTGGTCTTCTGCCGGCACGAAGCCGGTCGGCAATTTCGAATACCAGTAGCCGATCACGCTGGCCAGCAACAGATAAACCGCCAGCACCAGAGCGGTCAACTTCGTCAGGCCGGCCAGCACTTTGCCGTAACCGCCGGACAATGCGCCGAAACCGCGGTTGAACCAGCGGAACAGAAAAAATTTCGGCGGCGTTTCACGGCGGCGCAACAGCAGGGCGCTCAAGGCCGGGCTCAACGACAGAGCGTTGATGGCCGACAGCAGCACCGCCACCGACAGCGTGACGCCGAACTGGCGGTACAATTCACCGGTAATGCCGGACAAAAAGCAAATCGGGACGAACATCGCCAGCAGGACTGCCGTCGTCGCGACAATCGCCCCGGAAATCTGCGCCATCGACTTGCCGGCCGCCTCGGCCGGACTCAACTGCTCCTCCGCCATCAGCCGGCTGACATTTTCAATGACGATAATCGCATCATCGACGACGATGCCGATCGCCAGGATCAAGGCGAACAGAGTCACCAGATTGATCGAATACCCCAACAGCAGCAGCACCGCGAACGTGCCGACAATACTGACCGGAATCGCCAGCGTCGGCACCAGCGCCATCCGCCAGTCCTGCAGGAAAATCAGCACGACCAACGCCACCAGCAGCACCGCCAGGCACAGCGTCTGCACGACATCATGGATCGAAGCATGGATGAAATTCGTCGAATCGTATTGAAAACCATACTTCAGATCGGGCGGAAATTCCCGGCCGGCTTCCGCCATCAGCCGGCGGCATTCGGCCGACACCTCCAGACCGTTGGCATTGCTCAATTGAAAGACCAGCAGCATCACCGCCGGTTCCCCATTCAGCGTGCTGACGGTATTGTAGGTTTCGGCACCGAGCTCCACGTCGGCAATGTCTTTCATTTTCACCTGAGCGCCGCCGGGTTCGGCCCGGACGATGATGTTGCCGAACGCTTCGGTAGTCAGCAGACGCCCGCGGGTCTGCACATTGTACCGCATCAACTGGTCGCGGGCCGACGGCGCCGCGCCGACGGAACCGGAAGAGACCTGCATGTTCTGGCTCTGCAGCGCCTGCATCACCTCCTCGACGGTAATTCCCATGCCCGCCATCCGCTCCGCATCCAGCCAGACGCGCATCGCGTAATCACTGCCGCCGAAAATCATCACCTCCGACACCCCGCGAACCCGTTTCAGACGGTTCTGCAGATTGATCGCCGCATAATTGCTCATGAACAGCGTATCGTAACTGCCGCCGGGCGAATAGAGGGAAATCGCCAGCAGGATATTGCCGGTCTGTTCTTTGACGATAATCCCCTCGCGCTGCACCGCCTCCGGCAATTGCGGCGTCGCCCAGTTGACCCGGTCCTGGACATTCTGCATATTGCGTTCGCCGTCGGTGCCGATATCGAAGGTGGCGACGATATCGACCGAACCGGAATTGGCGCTGGTGGACTCCAAGTAAATCATGTCGCGAACGCCGTCGACCTGATTTTCGATCGGTTCGACGACAGTTTGCAGCAAAGTCAAGGCATCGGCGCCCGGATAAGTGGTCGTAATATTGACCTGCGGCGGCGTGATGTCCGGATACTGGGCAACCGGCAAAGCGACGATCGCCAATATGCCGCACAGCGTAATGACGATGGCGATGACCATGGCCAGGTAGGGATGCCGGATGAAAAGCGAATCATTCATCGGTCCGCATCGCTCCGCGCCCGGCCGATCCGCACCGGCAAACCGGGCCGCAAGCGGGGATTGCCGGCGATAACCGCCCGTTCGCCGCTTTTCAGACCGCGGCGAATCACCACCTGTTCCCCGACGGCCGGTCCGACTTCCACCCGGCGCAATTCCAGAACGTTGCCGGCATCGACGACATAGACGAACGCGCTGTTCTGATCGTATTGGACTGCCTGTTTGCCGACCAAAACCACCGCTTCCGGTTGCGGATTGGTCAGGATCACCGTGACGAACAATCCCGGCAGCAGCCGGTGTCGCGGATTCTCGAACAACGCCTGCAATTTAAGCGTCGCGGTCTGCGGCTCCAACTGGTTGCTCCAATAGGTGATTCGACCGGTTTTATCGAAAAACGAGCCGTCGGCAAACCGGATGCGCACCGGCCAATCCGGCGATTTGCCCTGCGGCAGCGTCCGCAGCAGTTCCTCCGACAAATAACGGTCGCTGAGGTCGAATTCCACCCGTACCTCATCAATATAGGCCAACTCCGTCAACGGTAAATCGGGTACGCCGATGTAATTGCCGACGTCGGTTCTCGTCAGTCCGACCCAACCATCGAACGGCGCTTCCAACCGGGTATAACTCAAATTCAATTCCGCTTGCCCCCGGGCGGCTTCCGCCGCCGCCACTTCCGCTTCGGCGGCCTGTAAATCCGCCCGGGCGCTATCGTAACGCTTCGGCGCAGTGACATTTTCTTCCAGCAGTTTCTCGGAACGGTCAAACTCCAAACGGGCATTGAGCGCCGCCGCCCGGGCTTTGGCCAATGTCGCCTCCGCCTGCTTGACCGCCAGCTCATAGGCAGCCGGCTCGATCAGATAAAGCAGCGTTCCCTGCTTGACATAGTCCCCTTCCCGGAAATTCCGCTGCTGCAGAAAACCGCTGACCCGGGCGACCAGTTGCAAGGTTTTCAACGGCTTGACTTCGGCGATCAACTCGTGGGAGGTCCGATATTCCCCCCCGACAACTTCCGTCACTTGAACCGTCATCGGCGGCAATGCCGGCGCCGGCGATTTTTCCTCCCGGCAGCCTCCCGGGACAACGACAGTCGCCGTGATGACGGCCAGCCGGCCGACCAGCCGACCGACTGCACCAAATTGCTGATTGCTCATTTTACCCCTCCTCCCGGGTCGTAAATTGCATGATCACGCTTTTTCGCCGCCCTATGTATTCAACCGTCAAGCGCAAAAACGATTCGAGGAGAGACCGGAAATACCGGCGATACGGTAAAATCATGTCGCCTTCCGTCTCCGTCAAGCCGGCCGAACCGCAGTCGGCGATTTTCCGGACACTTTCAGGCCAACCGACCGGCCGAACAACGGGCGAACCGTCAGCGCACCCTGACCCGGCAAATAATTGAAATTCTCTCCTCTATTGATAAAAATATGGCCAAACCGCTGAAAAGTCAAATTTTTTTCTATCCGGAATTGCCGGACACCGCAGACAACCACCTTTCGCAGCCGTTCAGAATATCTTTGTCTCAAGAAGCGCAACGATAGATGACTTCATCGCTCAGGACGTTACCGGGATATTGTTTCAGACGCAAGTTCTTAAACCACCGCATATCTCCCGCCAACGGCTGGCATGCGCCAGTTGGCAGAAGGCCATCGACACAAAATGTGTCCAACTGTCGAAGGTCTGTTTTCGCTTGTCATCATTGTGCTTCATAACTATTTCTTCAAATTCTCGTTCTGGAATCAAATCCGACACTTGACGGAACAGACTTATCGATATATTCTTCATCATGGAGCTTCCTTTGACTGTTCGGCTGTTTCATTCTCATTCTCTCCGGGAAATGATTGTTATCATCCAGGAAGCAAGTATGAATTACGTCAGTGTCATCCAATAGAAACAGGTTCAGGAAATCAATGTGTCTATGATGAGTATGGACAACTTCTCATAGATTATTATGGAGGAAGGACAACCGATTATGTATCTCCAGAGTACAATTTTTAGAGCATCAAAACCAGGACGTTGCTCCATTTAAGCGGTAATGCAGACGAATTGTATAACCAATACTACAAAGTGCGACCTATTATATATGAGGAAGAAGGAACTGTTTTTATACTTGATCCATTTGTTGCATCCAACTAATTCAATATAAAGGGAGAATTATGAAGCTGAATAAATTAATTGTAGGAATATTAATTATTTTTGCATTTATATTTCTATATGTTGGTTGTCCAAACTATAGTTATGAAAATACGGGTATTGGTGGATATGCTATAGGAACAGCAGAAGATCTTTATATATTTCTATTTGTCGGAAAAACTCAGATACTAAATAATATAAATGTTGGACATGCGGCATTCCGAACTATAGGAAGCATTATATATTTGGTTCATATTAATAAAAATGGCGACAATGATGGCCGAATCATCAGTATACCTAATAATAAACTCAATTTATCCGATTCTGCAATTATATATGATGAAGGAGACTTTTATCTAATTAACAGGACGGATAATGTATATTTCTTGGAGAATGACCAATTCAGAAGAGTTCACAATGAAAAACAAATTATATATGCTATTACTCGCGATATTCATATCGATACTATTTTTTTAAACACAAAAATAGTGAATCATTTTAACCTCAATCATGGTGCTATTTTTTCAAAAAAACTACAAGGAATTTTAACGTTTAATTATAAATTTACCTGGGATGATCAAGATGTTTTAATTAATCAACTTCCCGGACCAGAAATGATGAAGGATTCAGATTATAATGATGTATTAATTGAGATAACGCCATTACTAAATACACCGATAAAAATTGAAATACCAAAGGATTATATTCCGGTTAGTTTTCAAAAAAGTGAACCAATTTTTTCCGAAATAAAATACTCTCCTGGGATAAAATAACAATTAAACGGCAAGCTTTATTTATTGTCTAACTCTATTAGATCGGCTGCTGTAACTTAATTGCATTTTTACGCTTGCTGCAGAAAAAACCATTTAGATTGAAAATCTCGATCCGTTCCATCAGGGACGTGGGCACTCTTTTCATCACATCAAACTGTGATGATCCAGACAGCCAGAACAACCTGCACGCCCGTTGAGAATCACGGTGCCGCTTTGTCAATAATCTGTTTTATACACGAAGTAATTCCGAGGCGTACTCAAATTCCATCAATATTGCTCAAAACTTCTCCAGAATGGTCCGGAATGAGTTTCCTGACATCTATTTCGCCTTTTTTCATAGCTTGATACAATGTGGTTCGTGAATATCCCGGAAAGAGCTCAGCCTCTTTCAATGCAACCAATTATAATGTAGGAAATTACAAAGTTTAATTCCATAGAGAATGAATTTGAGTTTCCAGTCGTAGCCATGAGGAAAATTAGAGATTTTTCGGTATTATAATTTAAAAAATGATAATTTTTGATTTTTTGATCAATGCAAAGTTAATGAGCAAGGATAGACTTGAAACTCTACATTATTCCATCCTTTGTCCGGGAGAAATTCATGCAGTATTCAGGTAAAAAATAATTTTTTCGCTTTTTTTCATCCCTGGGGATTGACATCGTTCCCAAAATTTGCTATACTATTGTTGGTACAAGTTAACAATGGAAGAAGCAATGATACCAACCACTACAGATACCAAGTATAAATATCAGGAACTCAAGAGCTGCCTGATCGACCGGATCAGGAACGGGGTCTACCACGACGGCAAAAAAATCTCCTCCGAACCGGAATTGTGCAGAGAGTTCAGTCTGTCGCGCAATACGATCCGCCAGGCCGTCAAGGAACTGGAGCAGGCCGGGTTCCTTTATCGCGTACAGGGCAAAGGGACGTTCGTCCGCAACCGGACGCCTGAACAATCACGGAAAATCGCGCTGATCATTTACGACGTCTCCTACGCCACCCACCCGCTGACCGCCGGTTTGATCCGCGGCCTCGACGCGGTTTTGAGCGAAAACGGCTACCTGCTGGACATTCTGGCCAGTCACCGCAACTTTCAGGACGAAAATTTCGCCCAGTTGGCCGCTCATTATGCCGGATTTCTAATTGGCGCCTATCAGATCGACCCGCTGATCCTGCAGGAGCTCCGCCGGCTGGAAGTGCCGCTCCTTTTTGTCAAGAATTACCAGCCGGACTGCTTGAACGACGCCATCCGGATCGATTTTCACCGGGCCGGCTATCTCGCCGCCGAGCACCTGATCAAGCTGGGCCGCGGCGAACTGGCGCTGGTTTACGGCGGCGATCAGGCCGCCATTTCCCGGGAATACCGCGCCGGCGTCGTCGATTGCTGTCTGGAATACGGCGCCCGGCTGCGCGGCAGCCATATTTATGAGGTGGATTTTCTCAACAGCGGCGGTGCGCTGCCGGCAATCGCCGACTGTTTGGCCGACTCTCCGTCCCGGCCGGACGGACTGCTGGCCATCGACGACCAGATCGCCGCCGAACTGATCCGGCTTCTGCAGGCCCGGAATCGGCGGGTCCCGCAGGATATCGCCGTGGTCGGCTGCAACAACAGCGAAATCGCCAGCCTGAATTCGCCGTCGATCACCACCATCGAAATCCCGACCTTCGCCCTCGGACAACTGGCCGCCCGGGAAATCATCAGCCGGATCGGCGGGACAGCGGAAAATCACGCGCCGCTGGAAGTAAAGCTATTGGCAGGAGAGTCAACCGCTGTCGCTGCAAAGTGACAGTTTTATAACAACCATCACTCAAGAAAGGAATGAAACCATGAAGCAGAAAAAATTCACACTGATAGAATTACTCGTAGTGATTGCAATTATAGCAATTCTCGCCAGCATGCTGCTGCCGGCACTCGGCAAAGCCAAGGCCAAAGCGGTAGCGATCAAATGCACCAGCAACCTCAAGCAGATGGCGCTGGCAGCCAACATGTATGCCGGCGACAACAACGACTCGGCGCCTTTGGCGGTCGCTTATTCTTACAACGGTTACAGCGTAGTGGGCCAGTGGCTCTGGGATCTGGCGGATTACACCGGAGTCAATATGAAAATCTGGGCCGACTATCAGCAGGGAGATCACGCTCCGCTGGAGTGCCCGAGTTATTCCGGTGACAGGAGCTTTTACGCATACGGCATGAACTTATGGATCGGCGGCGCCTGGGATGGGGCCAGCGGCGCTTACACCTCTTTTCCGCCGTGCAAGCTCTCCAATGTGAAAAATCCCACCCAGGCGATTCTGTTCAGCGATGTCGTCAATAATTCCGGCTGGACCGGCCAATGGAACCAGCGGCTCACTACGTGGCCGGAAGCGGCATTCCGTCACAGCGCCTATCTCAACGCCGCTTTCGCCGACGGTCACTGTGAAGGAATTTCGTACCGGCAGGCGATCGAACCGGCGCAGCGTTTGTACGATTTGAGCTATTATCCGGTCAAAGGACTCGACATCCCGTAAGCTTCCGTCCTCTTTCCGCCGACCGCGATGAGCTGAACAGCCACTGACCGGCCGGCGGAATTGCTGTCGAACCGGCATTTTTTCATGCCGCCAATTGCTTACCCATGCCATCCACAATCTTTCGGAATCCGTCAAATGTATCGACTTGCCAATGATAAAATCATCTTTGAACTCGCCCAATCGCTGCAAACGGCCGAATTGAAAAGCGCCGCTACCGGCCGCGGTTTTCGCTGCGACAAAGTTTTCCAGTTGGTTTACGGAAATTATTACCGTTACCATCTGCCCGAACAATGCGAAAGCGGCGTATCGGCCGACGGCGACTCGCTGACCGTCACTTTCTCCCGCCCGCAGTTCTGGTCGCGGTTCCGGACCAACGGCTACCATAAACCGGAACCGGGGCCGGACTTGAAAATTGCCGTCCAGTTCTCACTGGACGACGACCAGTTGATCATCCGCCTGGCGCCGGTCGGCAACCTGGCCGACGAGGAGTGCCGGCTGATCGTCGCGCAGAATTTTCTCGCCTTCGACAGCGGCGAAACGGCCCAACTGGTTTTTCCCTACGGTTTCGGCGTCCAATTCGATTTTCCGCGCCGTGATTATCTGAAACAGCAATATTCAGCCGGCTGGGGATATTCGCTGCCGTGTTATGGACTTTTCCGGGATGACGGCGGCCTGGGCGTCTATCTGAAAACGCCGTACGACGCGGTCACCGAACTGGACTTCAACAGCCGGCAGCGCGGCCGTTCCGGCGTCGAAACCCAATTTCTATTCGAAAAAGAACTGGCCAATGCGCCGCGCGAAATGCGCCTGCGCTATTTCGAACCCGGCGGCGATTTCCGGACTCTGGCCAACTGGTACCGGGCCATCGTCCAGGCCGAAGGACGTTTTCGCTCACTGGCCGATAAAATCGCCGCCGCGCCGGAAGTGGAAAAACTGGTCGGCGCGGTCGTCTGGAAACACAATGTCTATTCCGCCGAACGACCGGAACACGTCTCAAAGGGTTACAGCCTGTACATGATGGCTCCCGATCAAAACGAATGTGAAGGGCTGCCGAACAACTGGACCGCCCGGGAAGTGTTCGACACCGCCAAAGCCAACGGCTTCGACCGGGTCTGCGTGCTCAACACCGGCTGGAACCGCTTCGGGTTCGACAGCGGCTACCCGAGCCGGCTGCCGCCCAATCCGGAACGCGGCACGCCGGAAGAATTCAGCCAAGCGGCCGCCTACGGCCGTTCACTGTCGGACGGGTACCTCTATTCGGTTCATGATAATTACATCGATGCCTACCGCAATTCCCCCGAATACGACGAAGCGCAACTGATCCGCAACGCCGAAGGCGCAACGGAAAAAGGCGGCATCTGGCGCGGCGGCCGTTCCCGGTTCCTCTGCACATCACAGAGCGTCGAATACGCCCGGCGCGACCTGCCGAAAGTCGCTGCGCTGGTCGGCCGCGGCTGCATCTACCTGGATGTGCTCGGCACGGTCCAGCTGTTTTCCTGCCATCACCCCCTGCATCCGCAGGGACGGCAGCAGGACGCCCTGGCCCGGCGGCAGGTGTTCTCGCTGGCCAAAATGTTTTTCGGCGCCGTCGCCACCGAAGGCGTTCCCGGCGACAGTTTCGCCGACCTGATCGACCTGGGCGCTTACATGCCGATCCACTTTCTCGACGGCACGCCGCTGACCGATCCGCAACCGGTGCCGGTTCCGCTGTGGCAACTGGTTTATCACGACTCGGTACTCAATTACTGTTCGGAAAGCACCTACCGTTTTTACGGCAGCGAATACCGGCTGCTCCAGTCCGCCTACGCCCTGCTGCCGACCCAATTCGACGCGCATTCACACCGTTTGAGTTTCGAACTGCGCGACGCCTACCGGGCGGCGATGACCGATTTCGAATTCCTGGAAAAACCGGAAGTCCGCCAACGGCCGGACGGCTGCTTTCAGACCGATACGGTCACCCGGAGCGTCTTCGCCGACGGCACCATAGTCATCGCCAATTTTCTGGACCGGAAATACCGCTGGGGCGAACACCTGATCCCGCCGCGGGAGTTCATCATTTTAAAGGAACAGTCATGAACAAATTCTGCCATATCCTCGGCTCGCTGGCGCTGGCGCTGACGGCCGCCGCCGAAGTACAATTCGATCCGGACCGTACCATCCTGTTCGCATCGTTCGATCGAAACGCCAATGCCGACTTTTACCGGGACGGCAATAAGACGGCCGCCCGTGCCGATGGGCACCTCGTGCCCGGCCGGAATGGAACGGCGATCCGGCTGGCCGACGGCGAAGAAGTAAAATATACCGACGTATCGCTGCCGGCCGCCGCCGGACTGGTGGAATTCGATTTCAAACCGGAATGGAATGGCAACGACAACGCAACCCATATCATTTTCCGGCTATTGGCCGGCAAAGACAATTACATCGAAATCAACAAACTCGGCGGCACGCACGGCAATGTGCTCGGCGGCGCTTTTCTCGCCAGAACCGATGGCGAAATCCAGGCCCGTTACTGTGCCATCGCCGACGCCGACGGCCAACGCTTCGATATCTCCGACTGGCGGGCCGGCCAATGGCACCGTTTGACGCTGAGCTGGAGCGGCGGACAATTTCAATTTCAGGTCGACGGCACGCCGGTCGCCGCCGGAACGCTGACCGCGTTGCCGGACCTCCAAGCGGCCACACTGCTGTTGGGCCGGGTCGACGGCGCAGCGTCTTATGACAATCTGCGCATCGGCCAACCCGTTCCAACCGGCTTTGTCTACCTGAGCGATCTGGCCGAAAACGTCAGCAAAACGCCGCCGCAGCTCAAATTCGGCAAGGATTGTTTTCCGACCAGTTGGGGCAACCGCCTGCCGTTGAAACGGCAGGGCAAATTCTATCGCAAGGGCCTCGCGCTGCACGCCCCCGGCATGGTCGAATACGCCCTGAACGGCGAATACGCCAGGCTGGTCGCGACGATCGGCATCAACGAATTGGCCGGTCCGGCCGGCAGCGTCGTCTTCGTCGTCAACGGTGACGGACGGGAACTTTTCCGCAGCCGGGAGCTG
>OJMH01002675.1_pt1 | contig 14465 bp, 12 predicted proteins | sample 1597111 | NCBI WGS metagenome assembly OJMH01 (sample SAMEA2452115, study PRJEB22498) | human gut metagenome | reverse complement strand
GGATGGCTTTTAATTCGGCGTAAAGCTTAAGGTTTTCGCTAATGCTTAAGTCTTCATATAAGCCGAATTTCTGCGGCATATATCCCAGGGACAGGTTTAATTCTTCTTTGTCCGTCAGGGGATTGAGGCCATTGACGTCTATTGTTCCTTTTGAAGGGAGGAGAAGGCCGATAATCGTGCGTATAAGCGTTGTCTTTCCGGCGCCGTCAGGCCCGATAAGCCCGGTTATTTTTCCCCGGGCGATGGTACAGGAAATGTCGTCAAGAGCGGTAATGCCGCTGTCCGGGAAGCGCTTGCTCAGGTTTTTTATGGTGATGAAATCAGAGGTCATTCCTGTGCCTTTACTGCTGTCGGGGCAAGGTTTATTTTTATGGTGACGGGCATGCCCTGCTTGAGATATTCGTCAGGGTTGCTGACATAGACGCGGATGCGGTATACCAAGTCTGTTCGCAAGTCGGTTGTTTCCACGGTTTTTGGGGTGAATTCGGCAACCGGGGAAATGTAGCCGACATAGCCGTTATAGGCACGGGCTTGCCCGTTGTCGGGATTGACGCTGTCGGTTATGATTTGGGCGGCAGTGCCGTATTTGACATTTGCGAGCTGTGTTTCAGGAATATAGGCGCGAATCCACAGAGGTGTTTTTTTGGACATGGTATAGACGGGCTGTGCGGCGCCGACGACGGCTCCCGGTTCCTGAATGCGGGTCATAATTATACCGCTGTCCGGGGCGTACATTTTGGTGTCGTTGAGGTTGTTACGGGCATGCTCGTCAGCCGCTAGAGCGGCATCAAGCGCGGCCTTGGTGCCGTTCATGGCGTTCAACAGGTCGTCGCATTCCTGTTTGGACACGATGTTTTTGGTGCAAAGCGGGGCGTTGCGGTTATATTTTGAAACGGCGTTATTGTAGGCTGCCTGGCTTTGCGCTATTTCAGCAGCAGTTTGTGCTGCGGTCGTTTTATAAGGAATATCGTCAAGGCTAGCCAGGAGGTCGTCTTTTTTGACGGAATCGCCTTCTTCAAAATACATGTTTTGAATCCGTCCTTCAACCCGGAAGCTCAAGTCTACCTGGCGGATTTCGACATTGCCGTAGAGTGTCAGGCTGTCCCGGGACTTGATTTTGTTTTCGTAAGACAGGTAGCTGAAAGCGGCGGCGCCCAAAAGGGCAACTAAGCTGAGAAGGAGAAGTTTTTTCATTATTATTTCCTTATAAAATACCGTTTACGGCCAGTTTATACCGGACAATCTTATTAAAGATTTAATAATCCTTATTATTATCTTCAATTAAGCGCTTGTATTTGTTTTTATCTTACGCTAATTTAAGCAGGGCAATAATTATTTAAAAGGCACGATTATGAAATCTTATTTTATTCAGAGGCTTAAGCCGTTTTTTATCAGCTTTATTTTGCTGGAAATTTTGTTCCTTTGCGGAAAGGTTTATCAAAGTTTTGAAGGCTTTGATTTTGCACCGTGGGAGTTGGTCAAGGTTTTGGGAATTTTGCTCTTGACCGCATCTATCGCTTTTTTATACATGATGCTGCCTTATGTGCTGTATCTGGTCTTTTTGCCGGCAAAGAAACAAAACGGCCGTTTAGATAAAATTGTGACCACCGGCGTTTATACGGTTTTTATTTATGCCACGTTGTTTCAGGGCGCCTCTACGCAGATTTTCTGGGATGAATTTCAGGCCGCCTTTAATTTTATCGCCGTTGACTATCTGGTTTATACAACCGAAGTGATTGACAATATTTATCAGTCTTATCCGGTGAACTGGATTTTGCTGGGGCTGCTGGCGGCGACGCTGGTTATTGTGAAGTTGTCATATCGCAGTCTGTTTCCTGAAGTTCCGGTGCCGGCTTGGGGCAAGCGTTTGCTGCAGCTGGCTGTCTATATTCTTGTGCTTGTTGCTTCTTACTTTGCCGTTGATATGTCGCGTTTGGAAATATGCAAAAACTATTATAACAATGAGGCGGGCAAGGAAGGAACTTACAGTCTGTTCAGCGCTTTTTTGAAAAACGAACTGCCATACGACAAGTTTTATCTAACTCAGAATCCGGCGGAGAATCTGAAAATTCTGCAAGAGAAGCTTAAGGGGAAAAATGTTGCTTTTCTTGAGCCGGATAAAAATATCCGCCGGCGGATTACTGCCGATAAACCGGAAAACAAGGCGAATGTCGTGATTGTGCTGATGGAAAGCATGAGTGCCAAATATATGAACGAGAATCTGCCGGAGGGGCATATTCCCCTGACGCCGAATCTGGAAAAGCTCTCCAAAGAGGGATTGTATTTCAGTAACACTTATGCCAACGGCACGCGTTCGGTTCGCGGCATTGAAGCTTTGACGCTCAGTGTGCCGCCGCTGCCGGGGATGTCTATTGTCCGTCGCCCGAATAATGAGAATCTGTACAATATCGGTACGATTTTTAAAGAAAAAGGATATGACAACAAGTGGATTTACGGCGGGTACGGTTATTTTGACAATATGAATTATTTCTTTGGGCATAACGGTTTTCAGATTGTTGACCGTGCGGTTTGGGACAAAAGCGAAGTCACTTTTGCCAATGCCTGGGGTGCGGCAGATGATGATACCTACCGCAAGGTTATTAAAGAAGCGGACAAGTCTTATGCTGCCGGAAAACCGTTCTTTACAATGTTGTTGTCGATTTCCAATCACCGTCCGTACACGTATCCGGAAGGACGAATTCCGCTTGAACCGGAAAAGTGGGGGCGCTTGGGCGGCGTTATGTATGCTGATTATGCCATAGGCGAGTTTATTAAGGAAGCCAAGGGAAAGCCGTGGTTTGACAATACACTGTTTGTCTTTATCGCCGATCATACGGCCGGTGCATCCGGTAAGGAGGAGATTAACCTTGAAGGTTATCATATTCCTTTTATTATCTATGCGCCGAAGTTGGTTAAAACGCAGAGAATCGACACGCCGATAAGCCAGATTGACGCTTTGCCGACGATTTTGGGAATTTTGAACTTTGATTATGAATCACGCTTTTATGGGCAGGACGCATTGTCTGAAGATTATGAATCCCGTTTCTTCGTCAGCAATTATCAGAAAATCGGTTTTGTTAAGAACGGGACGGATGTTATTTTGAAACCTGTCCGCCAGTATTCGGTTGAAGGGCCGAAAATTTCCGACAAGGCATTGGCTAAGCAGAAGAGCGAGGCAATTGCCTTTTATCAGCAGGCTGATAACTGGGAGGAAAATCTGAAAGAGTAATGTCATTTCAGCAAGAAAGCCCGGAATTTTTATTCCGGGCTTTCTTGCGTATTGCAGGCTTATTTTTTTGAATCATTTTAAAGAGTTAACCCAAAATTTAGAATCAGGAATCTATGATGACGGCATAATAAAAAGAATCACCTGTTTTTGAGGTGGTTATGTTTATTGAATTTTGGTTTAACAATTAAAGGAATTTAGGAATGTCAGCTTTGAAAAGACTAAAATCTTTGGCTCTGGCCGTGTTTATGGCAGCAGCTGCCGGGATGTCTCAAGCTCAGGCTTCTGAAATCGATCTTAACATTCCGAGCCTTGATGTCGGATATAATATTTTCGGCCTGTCTATGACCGGAAGCGAAATTCTGATGTATGGCCTCGGTATTTGTATTTTGGGCATGTTGTTCGGTTTGTATGAATTTTTTAAAATCAAAAAGATTCCCGCTCACGAATCCATGCTGAATGTTTCTCATACGATTTATGAAACATGCAAAACCTATATGAAACAGCAGTCAAAGCTTTTGGTGGTTTTGGAACTGTTCATTGCTGCCTGTATCTTTTATTATTTCTATTATCTTAACGCAACGCCGATGCCGAAAGTGCTGACTATTCTGATGTGGTCAGTTTTGGGTATTCTCGGCTCTTATACCGTTGCTTGGTTTGGTATGCGCATTAACACTTATGCCAACTCGCGTACGGCTTTCCTTTCTTTGCAGGGAAAAGCCTTTCCGGTTATGAGCCTGCCGCTGCGTTCGGGTATGTCTATCGGCGTTTTGCTTATCTGCGTCGAACTGATTATGATGATTATCATTTTGTTGTGGGTTCCGCGTGAGAGTGCCGGTGCCTGCTTTATCGGTTTTGCCATCGGCGAATCCTTGGGTGCTGCCGCTTTGCGTATTTGCGGCGGTATCTTTACCAAGATTGCCGATATTGGTGCTGATTTGATGAAAATTATTTTCAAAATTGATGAAGACGATGCCCGCAACCCGGGTGTGATTGCCGATTGTACCGGTGATAATGCCGGCGATTCAGTCGGGCCGACCGCTGATGGTTTTGAAACCTACGGCGTAACCGGCGTGGCTCTTATCAGCTTTATTGTTCTCGGTGCAGGCATGATGTATACGCAGAATGGCGAGCTGGCTTTAATGAGCGGCGGCATTGATATTCAGGCGCGTTTGATTGTCTGGATCTTTGCTATGCGCCTGTTGATGATTGTTACGTCTTTGGTGTCTTATGCTCTTAACAACGGTCTGTCTAAATTGCTTTACGGCAATAAAGACGAATTTGATTTTGAAAAGCCGCTGACCAGTTTGATTTGGCTGACGTCCGTTATTTCCATTCTGGTTACTTTCGGTGTTTCTTATGTGATGATCGGCGATATGGGCGAAGATTTGTGGTGGAAGCTTTCGGTTATCATTTCCTGCGGTACGTTAGCCGCGGCTTTGATTCCTGAATTTACCAAAATCTTTACTTCTCCGAAGTCGCAGCATGTTAACGAAATCGTTAATGCCAGCCGCGAGGCAGGCGCTTCCCTGAATATTATTTCAGGTATTGTTGCCGGTAACTTCTCCGCTTTCTGGCAGGGAATCGTTATGGTAGCACTGATGGCGATTGCTTATGTTACCGCAAGTTCGGGACTGGACGCTTATATGGTTTATCCGTCAGTCTTTGCTTTTGGTTTGGTGGCTTTTGGTATGTTGGGTATGGGGCCGGTCAACATTGCCGTTGACAGTTATGGGCCGGTTGCCGACAATGCCCAGTCTGTATTTGAATTGTCACAGATTGAAAATATCAGAGGCATTAACAAAACCATTGAAAAAGATTTTGGCTTTAAGCCTGATTTTGAAAAAGGCAAACATTATCTGGAAGCTAACGACGGTGCCGGAAACACCTTTAAGGCAACGGCAAAACCGGTGCTTATCGGTACGGCGGTTATCGGTGCGGCAACAATGATTTTCTCTATCATTCTTTTGCTGAACCTGAAGTTGTCATTGCTTGATCCGGAAGTTTTGTTTGGTATCATTCTTGGCGGCGCGGTTATCTACTGGTTCTCCGGCGCTTCCATGCAGGCGGTTTCGACCGGCGCTTATCGCGCGGTTGATTTTATCAAAAAGCACATTAAGCTGAACACGAAGAAGGCTGCTTCGGTTGAAGACAGCAAAGAGGTTGTTCGTATTTGTACATTGTATGCACAGAAAGGTATGTTTAACATCTTTGTTGCCATATTCTCGTTTACGTTGGCTTTTGCCTGCTTTGATCCGAACCTGTTTGCCAGTTATCTGATTTCAATTGCCGTCTTCGGTTTGTTCCAGGCGCTGTATATGGCTAATGCCGGCGGCGCATGGGATAACGCCAAGAAGGTTGTTGAAGTTGATCTTGGTGAAAAAGGAACAGAACTGCACGCAGCTTCGGTTGTCGGTGATACGGTCGGCGATCCGTATAAAGATACGTCATCCGTAGCTTTGAATCCGATTATTAAGTTTACGACTTTGTTCGGTTTGCTGGCTGTGGAAATTGCCGTTTCGGCGCCGCGCAATGTGTCTTTGACGCTGGGTGCGGTCTTTATGGCGATTGCTTTAGTCTTTGTATGGCGGTCGTTCTATGCGATGCGTATTCAGACAAAGGCGTAAAAATCGATATAATTGCTGAAATTTATGCAATAAGTTATAAGGAAACGCGAAAGCGTTTCCTTTTTTACTGCAAACATGAAAAAAAGTTCTTGATTTATTGCACGGAGTTGTGTATCAAAGAAAACGCAGTTTGGTTAAACTGTGTTTTATAGGGGTATAGCTCAGTTGGTAGAGCACCGGTCTCCAAAACCGGGTGTCGTGAGTTCGAATCTTACTGCCCCTGCCAGTCAAGATGAAGGCGCTGAAAAGCGTCTTTTTTCTTTATATATCAAGCAGTTAATCGAGTCCGTGTGAGATGTGTTTATCCGAGCCATTTCCCGCTCGTTACACGGACCATTCCAAATAAAATCCTTTATTTTACAAGTATTTAATGAAGTTCTAATCCTATTGCCTTTTGGGATAATCAAATGATTCAATATTTTGTCATTAATGTTATAAAGTTATCTCGTTCTTTCAATAAACCATTTTAATATGTTGAGTTGAATATCAATAATTCTAGACATTTGGGCTTTTTATAGCATTGAAAAATATTTATCTTTACTTTGATATTTTTTGTTTATAAAGTTTGTATGGGCAGGATGATAACTTGCCTGAGGTGTGGTAACCTCTTTATAGGCGTCTATTGTGTAAAGACGAAACTTTTGCACGCTTTCTGGTTTATGAGACTGGAAGGCGGCAAAATACGCTATTTCAGTCAATATGTCGCACTATTCCTATAAATAGTTACCAACTTCCAGTCGCCTCTCATCAAGGCGATTTAGTTTTTTATAAAAGAGAATAAGTAAGTTTTAGATTAGTTGGAGGTATGTTAATGGATATAAAATATGAGGTATTGAAGGAGATACAGGCAAGAGATTTGAAAAATGGTCTTATGGATATTTGTTTGAAAAGTGCTAAAAATATGTCTACTCAAAAACGGAGGGAAATTCTATTTGAATTAGCAAAAGAGAAAAAAATAGTTATTAAAAATACATATCAAATATATGATGAAGCGTTTCCGCTTTTGATAGTAGATTGTATAAAATAAAGCTTATATATCGGAGGCAAAATTAATGAAAAAATCTTTTGTTGTTTTATGTGTTGTTGTTTTATGTGTAGGCTGTGCTTCATCGACTCATTATGATTTTAGTTTTGATGAAAATAAATCAATTGTAAAAACAAAATATTATGAGGCTAAAATTTCTATTAGAAGTACAGGTGGTTTGTTTCCTATGAATTCTTATAAATTAGATATTATAAATCTTTCAGATAAAGATATTGAAATAGATTGGAATAAAACTCAATTTATTATCAATGGGCAAACAGATGGAGGTTTTATGTTTGAAGGAGTTCGATACGTTGCTCGTGAAAATGTAAAAAATCCATCATTTGTACTAGCTAAAAGTTCATTTTCTAAGTTTATATATCCAAATTATTTGGTTTCATATTATTTACGGGGATGGAGGAATATGACAATTCCTGATGGTGAGACGGGTGTTCTTGTAACATTGAAAATTGGAAACAATGAAGTTAGAGAAAAATTATTTATAACAAAAGTAACAAAGATAGTTCCTAACATATAGTCCGCGGATTGTCTTGTTGCCCCTGCCAGTCAAGATAAAGACGCTGAAAAGCGTCTTTTTTCTTTATATATTAAGTGCTTAACTGAATCTGCGAGAGGTTGCATTGATGAGGGCTTTTTTGTATTGCTACGAAAGTTAATGCTTTCTACTTGCGCGAACAACTAAGCTTTGTGCGGCTAAAGCTTAGCAATACTAAGAGAAGTTTTTGGGTGTTATACGGACTTTTTTTTTGGGGGGGAATCTATATTTACTTTGTCGCAGGATTTATGATAAGGTCATCATAAGTTTGGAAAGATGGTTTGTATGGGGTAGAAAATGAGAAAAATTTTTTATTTATTGTTATTTTTACTGATAGCTTCTCCAGCGCCAGCGGCTCATGACCAGCCGGTAGTTATGAATGTAAAAACATATATCTACCACAATCCAAGCTGTAAATGGGCTAAAAAATGCATAAAAAACTGTATCATAACCACCAAACAGAAAGCACGGGCTCAAGGGGCAAGGCCTTGTAAGGTCTGCGGTGGGTAGAGAGCGGTTTATCTTTTTCGAGGTTATATTCTTGACACGTCATGTTCTGATTTTTATACTTCGGGTATGTTTTTTAAATTATAATGAGGTTGATTATGAAGACAGTGATTGTTGGCGGCGGTGCTGCCGGAGCCAGTTGTGCGGTGAGACTGAGACGTCTTGATGAAACTATGGAAATTATGATAATTGAACGCACTAATGAGGTTTCCATTGCTAATTGCGGTCTGCCTTATTATATCTCTGGCGTTATTGCCGAAAGAGAAGATATTCTGGTTTCAAGTCCGCAGAAGTTTAAAGGCTGGTTTAACATTGATGTTAAATTAAATGCGGAAGCAGTGTCCATTAATCGCCGAGACAAGACTATAGCGCTCAATAACTCTGAAATCATTGCTTATGACAAACTGGTTTTGGCAACCGGTGCAAAGCCTATTGTCCCTGATTTTGAAGGGCTTGACCATAATAAAGTTTTTGTTGTCCGCAATTTGGCGGATGCCGATAAGTTGAAAGCTTATGTTCGGGAGAATAAGCCGCAAAAAGCGGTTGTCGTCGGCGGCGGGTTTATCGGTGTGGAAGTTGCTGAAAATCTGGTGAATATGAAATTGGATACGACATTGATTGAATTAAGCAATCAGATTTTGGCACCGGTCGATAAAGAGATTGCCCTCTATGCTGAAAATGCCATGCGTGAAAATGGTGTAAAACTCATTCTTTCTGACGGTGTCAAAAAATTTCATCAAAATAAGATTGTTTTGAATTCGGCAAAAGAAGTGGATTTTGATTTTGTGGTTATGGCTATCGGCGTCCAGGCGGAAACCCACTTGGCTCAGGCTGCCGGCTTAGCGGTGGGCAGAGGTGTTATTATTAATGAACATATGCAGACCTCCGATGAAAATATTTTTGCCGCGGGTGATTCCGTTGAGGTTAAAGATGCCGTCACCAATAACCAGACCCTTATTCCGTTGGCCGGTCCGGCCAACCGTCAGGGGCGCATTATTGCCGATTATATTTGTGGGATAAAGTCATCTTATAAAGGTTCTTTGGGGGCCTCTGTTATCAAGGTTTTTAATTTGACCGTTGCCTGTGTCGGCAATAATGAAAAACAGTTAAAGCAAAATAATATACCTTATCTTAAAACCTATGTTGTCGGCGCCAGTCATGCCGGTTATTATCCGAATTCTAGGCGGATTGTTTTTAAAATGCTGTTCAGTGATGACGGGAAGATACTTGGCGCGCAAGCTGTCGGACCGGAAAATGTTGAAAAAAGGATTGACGTTATCAGCACAATTATGCGTTTGGGCGGCACGGTTCGGGATATGATTGACAGTGAATTATGCTATGCGCCGCCGTATTCTTCTGCGAAGGATCCTGTCAATATTTTGGGAATGAATGCAGACAATATGTTACGCGGATTGTTTAAACCTGCGTTTTTAGACGACTTGGGCGATGACTGCCTTATTGATGTTCGACCGCCGGAAATGTACAGAAAGAAAACAATAAAGGGTGCGATTAATATTCCGATAAGTACCATCCGGGGACGTCTGAACGAAATTCCCAAGGATAAAAAGGTTATTTTGTTCTGCAATACCGGATACACCAGTTATTGCGCGGCCAGAATTTTGCTGCAGCACGGGTTTGAAAATATATCTTCCCTTGCAGGCGGTATAGCGATGTATAATGAAGCTGAAAAACAATTGTAGTCGTAAAGAGGGGGGAAGTGATGGAAAAAGGTTTGGATTATATTTTTAATGAACGAACAAAAATGATTATTCTGGGAACATTTCCCAGTATTCAATCTCGGGATATCTGCTATTATAATAATCCCCAAAACCAGTTTTGGCGAATTATTGCCGATGTTTTTCAAGATGATGAGATTATTACCGGAGATAAAGACAGGCGCTATGCCTGTTTGCTTAGTAACGGCGTTGGTCTTTGGGATGTTATACAGACCTGTCAATTTGAGCAAAAGTCCAGTTTGGACAGCAAGATAAGCAAAGATAGTATTGTTTATAATAACTTTTTGTTATTGCAGCAAAAGTGTCCAGCGTTAAAATGTCTTGTTTTTAATGGCAAAAATGCAAAAAAATTATTTGGTTGTTACTTAAAGCAAGAAACGAATGAGGCCGTTAGGATGTGGTTATGGGGATTAACCAATAACGGAAAAAATGTTCTTCCTTCGACCAGTCCAGCCAATGCGCGTAAAAAGCCCGAAGACAAATTAAGGGAATGGAAGGCGTTTATAAAGGAGCACATATCCGGCGTTTAGCTGTATTGGTGCAGCCTGGTCTTTAGTTTTCCCGACGTAGATTTTGACGCTGTTTTTGCCGTTGTTTAGTCGGAGCACAGAAAAGCCGGGAATGTTCCCTGATTATTTGTATATACAAAAATATAGTTATTGACATATAAAAAATAATTTAATATGTTGGCGACATTAAGCTAGGATGTGTCCGGCTGTTTGTATCAGCTTGTGAGGTGCAAGGCGCGTCCTGTCATTTTGCCCCGACGGGGCGGGTGTTTAAATCTATTTTTTATGGATAGGATCCATGGCAAAAGTTAGTCCAATACAGTTTTTCAGACAGGTTAAGCAAGAAGTAAAAAAAGTGACCTGGCCAACGAGAAAAGAAGTCGTCCAGACCTCCATTATGGTTATTATCCTGGTGGCAATCGCGGCAACATTCTTTTTCTTTGTCGATCAGATTATTGGATGGGTGATGAAATTAATATTAGGTCTTGGAGTTTAGGTTTATGGAAGCTCGCTGGTATGTTGTAAATGTTTACTCCGGTTCGGAGAAGAAAGTTGCCGAATCGATTAAAGAGCAGGCTATACTTAAAAAAATGGAAGATAAGATTTTGGAAGTTCTGGTTCCGACGGAAGAAGTTGTTGAGCTGAAGAAAGGTTCTAAAGTCAATTCTGAAAGAAAGTTTTTCCCGGGTTATGTCTTGGTTAAGATGGTTATGTCCGACGAATGCTGGCATGTTGTCAGAAACACACCGCGCGTCAGCGGGTTCTTGGGCAGCCGCAATAAGCCGCAGCCAATTTCCGAGGCAGAAGCCCAGCGTATTATCAAACAGATGACAGAAGGTGTTGAGCGTCCGCGTACCGCTGTTGATTTTGAGGTTGGCGAGCAGGTTCGCGTTAATGACGGTCCGTTTGCTTCTTTCATTGGTTTTGTTGAGGAAGTTGATACGGAAAAAATGCGCTTGAAAGTTTCTGTTTCAATTTTCGGGCGTTCTACGCCGGTTGAGTTGGAATTCAGTCAAGTTGAGAAAATTAAGTAGTTTTCTTGTTTTTGTAAAAGCCCCGGGTGTTTTCGGGGTTTTTTCGTAATTGCGCGGTTGAATTTTTTATATCGCTGTTTATTATAGTGTTAGTTAATGTTTAGGAGGGTATATGATTAAAGGTTTTATTAATGAATTTAAAAAGTTTGCCGTACGCGGCAATGTGATTGATATGGCTGTCGGTATTATTATCGGTGCGGCGTTTGGTAAGATTGTCGACTCTCTGGTTAAGGATATCATTATGCCGCCGATTAGCATTTTGTTAGGAAAAATGGACTTTTCTAATCTGTTTTTTGTGTTGCGTAACGGGCCTGATTATACGGCACCGTATGTTTCTTTGCAACAGGCGAATGATGCCGGTGCGGTGACGTTAAATCTGGGGAATTTTTTGAATGCCTCAATCAGTTTTATTATTGTTGCTTTTGCCGTGTTTTTGCTGATTAAGGCGATTAACCGTGTTCAGGAGGCGATTGATGCGGGAGAGAAGGTTGTTCCTACCGTGAAGAAGTGTCCTTTCTGCTGCACAGATATTCCGGTTAAGGCAGTGCGTTGTCCGCATTGTACGTCAGAATTGTCTGAGAAATAGCAAAGAAACGATACTCCGAGGTGAGTATCGTTTCTTTTTTAGGCTATGGCTGAAATTATTAAATCCTGGTTGCCGGGATTGTAGCTGCGAATTTGGCAGGTTACGGGCTGTCCGACTTCCATTCCGGGGAGAGCCATGTGTTTGCAGCCGATGCCATAAAGACTGATTGTCGCCACTTTCCCTTGGATAATTTCAACAACTTCGCCGCTGACATAAGAGCCGACGGGGAAGGCGTTTACAAGATCTTCCGCTGTTCTGATATTGACGATGTCGGCAATATAGAATTTTTTAGATTTGCGGTTGATTTTGACGGTCAGCCTTTGGCCGATTAGATAGTTTCCGGTATCAGGGGTGAAGATTTTAATACTCAATCCCTGATAGGATAGGGTTAAAGCATTAGCACTGATTAATCTTACAAATGCACTGACAGTCTGTTCTTTTCTTAATCCTGTTGTTTTCATAATTGTAAATTTATATGTTAATAATATTTCATTGAGGGATAATCTATCATATTTTTATGATGTTGGCAATAGCTAAAATTGACAAAAATGCAGGGGCGATGACGTTTTTGTGAATCGAATCAGCGGGTTAATGTTAAAATTTTTGAAGAAAATGCTTGTAAAATAAAATAAATGCTGTTATATAAGGGCGACTCTGAAAAGGATATATGTGTATCTGAAACAGACGAATCGTGAATTTTAATGTAATTTCGTGGGAGACGAGCCATCGTCTGGAAAAACCACGAACCTAACAAAGAAGGTTTTGAAATGGCTAAGTCTAAAAAGAAGATTTTAGGATTAATCAAGCTTCAAATCCCCGCTGGAAAAGCTAACCCTTCTCCTCCGGTTGGTCCGGCTCTCGGCCAAAAAGGCTTGAACATTATGGATTTCTGCAAACAGTTTAATGCAGCTACCCAGAAAATGGAGCCGGGTATTCCTGTTCCTGTCGTTATTACGGCTTACGAAGACAAGTCTTTTGTTTTTGAAACAAAGCTGCCTCCGGTATCTTACTTTATCAAAAAGGCTGCAAATATTAAGTCCGGTTCTAAAGAACCGAGCAAAGTTGTTGCCGGTCAGATTACTATGGCTCAGGTTAAAGAAATTGCCCAGTCAAAATTGCCGGATTTGAACTGTTCAACAGTTGAATCCGCCATGAATATGGTTAAAGGCCAGGCTGTTTCCATGGGCGTTAAGGTTGTGGAGTAAGGTTATGCAGGGAAAAAGAATCGTAAACGCATATAAAACAGTTGACAAATTCAAAGCTCATTCTTTGAAAGAAGCTGTTAAGATTGTTAAAGAAAATGCAACTGCAAAATTTGACGAAACAATTGATATTGCCGTAAATCTGGGTGTTGACCCGAAATATGCCGACCAGATGGTCAGAGGCGTTTGCGCTCTGCCGCATGGTAACGGTAAGACAGTCCGCGTTGCTGTTTTGGCTCAGAACGAAAAAGCAGAAGAAGCTAAAGCTGCCGGTGCCGATATTGTCGGTGCTGAAAATCTGATTGATTCTATTTTGAGTGGTAAGATTGAATTTGACAGATGTATTGCTACGCCGGATATGATGGGATTGGCTGGTAAGGTTGCCCGCGTTCTCGGTCCGAAAGGCCTGATGCCGAACCCGAAATTGGGCACGGTTACCGTTGATGTTGCCAATGCTGTTAAGAAGGCTAAGGCTGGTGAAGTTCAGTATCGTGTTGAAAAGAATGGTATTGTTCATGCCGGCGTTGCCAAGGCAAGCTTCTCTGAAGATCAGATTTATGACAATGCGAAAGCATTTATGGATGCTATCATTAAAGCCAAACCGGCCGGCGCCAAAGGAACTTATGTTAAGAAGATTTCTTTGAGCAGCACAATGGGTGTTGGCATTAAGGTTGACGCATCTCAACTTTAAAAGTTTTGGGTGGGGTATTTTGCCCCGCCCGCTCTTCAAAAATGCGGGCATTTTCTTGTGCCGGAGCGTTTTTGAAAACTGTCCAAGACCGTAGGTGATTGAGGATTTGAGAGGGTGGTTTCTTTAAATTGAAGAAACTGAAAGCCGATTGAATTTTTGTTCTTAAATATCCTACGCAGACGGGAGTAGAGAATTTTTTATCTTTTTTCTCCTGGACAGATTAGGTCCTGCCAGTTTTGGCAGAAAGTGTTAATGACACGGACGTTTGATGCGGGTGACCGTTGAAAATGAAAGTGTTTTTATTGGAGACAACAAGTGAATCGCGAAGAAAAATCACAGTTACTCAGCGAACTGAATGAACTGTTCTCTAATTCAGAAGTTATCGTTGTATCTCATTACAAAGGTTTGACGGTTAAAGAAGTTTCTGAATTGAGAGACAGAATCAGAACAGCAGGTGCTGGTTTCAGAGTTACTAAGAATCGCATTACTCGTCTTGCTCTTAAAGGTACAAAATTTGAAGGTTTGGCAGATTTGTTCACTGGTCCGACTGCTATTGCATTCGCCAATGATCCGATTTCCGCCTGCAAGGCTTGTGTCGAATTTGCAAAAGAAAATGAAAAGCTGATTGTTGTCGGCGGCGCTATGGGAACTGGCGTTATTTCCATCGACGAAATCAAAAAACTGGCAAGCATTCCTTCTATGGACGAACTGCGCGCCAAAATCATCGGTCTTTTGCAGGCTCCCGGTGCTCAGCTGGCTCGTCTGGC
>OJMH01002669.1_pt1 | contig 14484 bp, 10 predicted proteins | sample 1597111 | NCBI WGS metagenome assembly OJMH01 (sample SAMEA2452115, study PRJEB22498) | human gut metagenome | reverse complement strand
GCTCGGTTCGTCCTCGTCATTTTCGCCGTAAGCTTTAATCGGGGGAACGTCTATCGGGCTTGGCAGGTAGTCGACAACCGCGTTTAAGAGCATCTGCACGCCCTTATTCTTCAAGGCCGAACCCGGAATAACTGCGACGAACTTGCGCGACATAGTTGCCTTGCGGATACCGCGGCGGATTTCGTCTGCCGTAAATTCTTCCTCACCCTCGAGGAATTTTTCCATAATTTCGTCATCAAAGTCGGCGATAGCTTCTATCAAACTGCGGCGGTACTCCTTGGCCTTTTCGAGGTACTCTGCGGGAATTTCAACCGTGTTGTACTTCATGCCCTGGGGGTCGCTCTCGTCATATACATATGCAACCATATCGACCAAGTCGACGAGGCCCTTAAAGTTGGCCTCTGCGCCTATTGGCAGATAAATCGGGTGCGGATTGCCGTCCAACTTTTCCTTGATATCATTCACAGCACCGTAGAAGTCGGCGCCGGTTCTATCCATCTTATTTATGAAAGCCAAGCGAGGAACATGGTACTTGTTCATCTGGCGCCATACGGTCTCAGACTGTGGCTGAACGCCGGCAACTGCGCAAAATGCTGCAATAGCGCCGTCGAGAACTCTCAGAGAGCGCTCAACTTCAGCAGTGAAGTCAACGTGCCCGGGGGTGTCGATGAGGTTAATCTGGTGATCGATGCCTGCGAACAGACCAACCCTCGTCTTCCAGTTGCACGAAACTGCCGATGAAGTTATAGTGATACCGCGCTCGCGCTCCTGTTCCATCCAGTCGGTGACAGCCGTGCCTTCGTGCACTTCACCTATCTTGTGAACAAGACCGCTATAAAACAAAATACGTTCCGATACAGTCGTCTTACCTGCGTCAATGTGAGCAGAGATACCGATGTTTCTCGTGTACTCGAGAGGCCTTGGCCTGTTCGGAGAATTTTTTGATGTTAAATTAGCCATTGTATTATCTCACACTACGGGGATTACCAACGCAAGTGCGCAAAAGCCTTGTTAGACTGCGCCATCTTGTGTACATCTTCGCGCTTTTTAACAACCGTGCCGGTGTTATTGTAAGCATCTACAATTTCGGAGGCCATAGCTTCAGCCATGGGAACGCCCTTGCGGTTCTTGGCAGCTTCAATCAGCCAGCGGAAAGCCAAAGTTTGCTGGCGCTCAAATGAAACTTCAACGGGAACCTGGTAAGTTGCACCACCTACGCGGCGGCTCTTAACTTCGAGCTTGGGGCGTATATTTTCTAGTGCGCCCAAAAGCAAATCGATGGGGTCGCCCTTTTCGAGTTTTTCGCTTACGCGCTCTATTGCCGAATATACAATGCGCTCTGCCAAAGACTTCTTGCCGCGCTCCATAACCATATTTATCAGGTGGCTTACAAGCGTGCTCTTATAGCGCGTATCAGGTGTGCGCTCTCTTTTTTCTGCTCTGTGTCTGCGTGACATTTTGCTTAATCTCCAAAATTATTTTTTAGCCGCTTTAGGACGCTTTACACCATACTTTGAACGGCTGCGGCGGCGCTTTTCAACACCTGTGCAGTCTAGAGCGCCTCTTACGATGTGGTAACGAACGCCAGGCAGGTCCTTAACACGACCGCCGCGCACCATTACTACGCTGTGCTCCTGCAAAGAGTGGCCTTCGTCGGGTATGTAGGCGATAACTTCGTAACCGCTTGTCAAGCGGACCTTCGCCACCTTACGAATTGCCGAATTTGGCTTTTTAGGCGTGCGCGTCATGACCTGGACACAAACTCCGCGCCTGAAGGGATTTGCCTTCAAGGCTGGCGCTTTTGTCTTTGATACGACCTTAACGCGAGGCCTGCGAACTAATTGATTAATTGTAGGCATATTTCTTAATCTTATTATATAGAAAAGAGGGAAAATTTATATCTTGCCTTCCCGTTAGCAAGTTTATTTTTACTTTTTTTTAAAAAAATTGGCTCCGAAAAGCGCTCAAAACGCATTCGGAGCCAAAAATTTACGTTTTATTGCTGCGGAGCCTGAGAGTCTGCAACGTAGTGCTGATGCTCTTCGGACTCAGCTTCTGAATTTGCAGCAGTGTAATCTACATTTCCGCTGTCGCTGCCGTTATCGGCAAATACCTTTAGCTTTCTGTAGGCCATGAGCCCCGTACCGGCAGGTATCAGATTGCCCATTATTACGTTTTCCTTGAAGCCGTCGAGATTGTCTATCTTGCCGAGCGTAGCAGCCTCGGTCAATACTCTCGTCGTCTCCTGGAAGGATGCGGCACTTATGAAGCTTTCAGTTTCAAGGCTTGCCTTTGTGATGCCAAGCAGAATCGGCTCGCCCTCGGCGGGCTTACCGCCGGCTTCCTCGATGCGCTTGTTCTCTTCCATAAAGTCGTACTTGTCAACCTGCTGGCCCCAGAAGTAGTCTGAGTCGCCCGGATCTGTAACGCGAACCTTGCGCAACATTCTGGATACGATAACCTCTATGTGCTTGTCGTTAATTGTAACGCCCTGCGAGCGGTAAACCTTCTGAATTTCGCTTATCAGATATTCCTGAACTGCCGAAGCGCCCATAATTTCGAGCATCTCGTTCGGGTCTGTGCTGCCCTCGGTTAAGGGCTGGCCCTTGCGAACTTCGTCGTCGGGGTGCACGGTAATGTGCTTGCCGTGCGGAATTAGGTGCTCTTCTGCGCCCTCCTCCGTTCCCTTGCGGACGGATTCAATCGGAACTACTCTCAAGAGCTTCTTGCCGCGGCGGGTAGGACCAAACTTTACGATACCGTCAATCTTAGACATCTCAGCCGATTCGCGAGGCTTGCGAGCTTCAAATAGCTCTGCAACTCTGGGCAGACCGCCCGTAATGTCGTGCGTTCTAGCCGCCGAGCGCGGGGTCTTTGCCAAGAATGCGCCTGCCTTAATCGGGCTTCCGTCAACTACCGAGACCTGCGCGCCAGTCGGTATTGCGTACGTCTTGATAGGGTCGCTGTCATCCTTATTCTCGTAAACTGCGATGGTCGGGTTCAAATCCTCCTTGTGATCAATTACGGTTGTGGCGTGGCGGCCCGTAGATGGGTCGAGATCGCTCTTTACCGTAACGCCCGGTATCATATCTATAAACTTCACAAAGCCTCCGACTTCAGAGAGAATCGGAATGTTGTGCGGATCCCACTGGCACAGTAGCTCGCCCTTCTTGATGTGGGCGCCGTCCTTAAACATCACGACAGCTCCAGCAACCATCTTGTAGTTTTCAAGCTCCTTGCCCTCTTCGTCGACAATGGATATTGAACCGGTCTTACTCAACACTACATTTACTCCGTCAGAAATCTCCACCGGGCGCAAATTGTCGTACTTTACGATACCGTCTGAGTGAACCCTGATTTCAGGAGCCTTCGTGGACTGCGCGATACCGCCAACGTGGAAGGTACGCATCGTCAGCTGCGTGCCGGGCTCGCCGATTGACTGTGCCGCTATTATGCCGACAGCCGTTCCGCGCTCAACCATCTTCTGCGTCGAGGGGTCTATACCGTAGGCTCTCGCGCATATCGAATTGCGCTTCAAGTGCGTAAGCGGGCTCATCACCTTTACGCGCTCTACGCCGCTATCGACAACCTTCTTTGCCATATCCTCAGTGATAAGCTCCCCGGAGCGGACAAGTATCTCGCTGGGATTCTGCGGATTTCTGATATCCAAAGAGGAGCAGCGGCCAACTATGCGGTCGAAGAGCGGAACCATCTCGTCGTCGCCGTCGAATATGGATTCCTTCCAAATGCCGTCGCGGTTGCCGTCGTCGTCTTCAGTTATGATTACGTCCATGGCCACGTCGCAAAGCTTTCTTGTCATGTAGCCTGCGTCAGCCGTCTTTAGAGCCGTATCGGCCAAACCTTTGCGCGCGCCGTGCGTTGAAATGAAGTACTCCAACACGCTCAATCCCTCGCGGAATGAAGACAAAATCGGGCGCTCAATAATCTCGCCATTGGGCTTAGCCATCAAACCTCTAGCTCCGCAGAGCTGGCGAACCTGAGCCTTGTTACCTCTAGCTCCCGAATCCATCAAAACGTAAACAGGATTTATGTACCTGCGGCCGCTTGCGTCTTTCGGAGTCGCCTTTGCCAAGTTTGCGAAGGCCTTCTTTGCTATGGCGTCGGTTGCGACGTTCCAAATATCGATTACCTTGTTCGAGCGCTCGTCCTTTGTGATGGTACCCTTCAAGTATTCCTTCTCGACTTCCTTTACCCTTGCGCGAGCTTCCTTTACTATTCCCGCCTTTTCGCTCGGAATATTCATATCGCCTATACCGATTGAAATACCCGCCAGTGTAGCGGTTCTAAAACCTAGAGCCTTGAGCGAGTCCAGAACAGGAGCGCTATCGCGCTTTCCGCAAATCTTAAATGTATTCAAGATTAAGTCGCCGAGCTTGCCCTTTGCAACTTGGAAGTTTACAAAACCCATCTCCTTGGGCCAAATCGTGTTGAATATCACGCGGCCCACTGTCGTGCGGATAATCTTTTTGTCGGGATTGCCGTAAATGGTCTTTCTTCCAAAGTCAGGATTTACAAAGTCGATCCAATCGTGCCAGTGCAAGAGCCCCTCCGCCTTTGCGTATTCGACTTCCTTTACGGAACTCATAAGCGGAACTTCGCGAACCTGAACTTCCTTGCCTCCGCGGTTTACAAACAGGGCATTCTCCTTTTCCGGCGGCTCGTAAGTTAAGAAGTACACTCCTAGGACGATATCCTGAGAGGGCGTCAAAATCGGCTTTCCTGAAGAGGGCGAGAATATGTTGTTTGAAGCTAGCATCAAGAGCTTTGCCTCCATAATCGCCTCGAGTGAAAGCGGAACGTGAACAGCCATCTGGTCGCCGTCGAAGTCTGCGTTAAACGCTGCGCAAGTTAGCGGATGCAAGCGGATTGCATCTCCCTCAATCAAGACCGGCTCGAATGCCTGAATCGAAAGTCTGTGCAGAGTGGGCGCGCGGTTTAGGAACACGGGGTGCCCCTCTGTGACCTCCTCCAAAATATCCCAAACTTCGGGCGAGCGCTTCTCTATCATCTTGCGGGCCGAACGGACAGTGTGGACAAAGCCCAACTCCTTCAAGCGGCGAATGATGAAAGGCTCAAACAAGACCAGAGCCATCTTCTTTGGCAGACCGCACTGATGCAATTTCAAGTGCGGGCCGATGACGATAACCGAACGGCCGGAGTAGTCGACGCGCTTGCCGAGCAAGTTCTGGCGGAAGCGCCCCTGCTTGCCCTTTAGCATATCGGATAGACTCTTCAGAGCGCGATTTCCGGCACCGGTAACCGGCCTGCCGTGGCGGCCGTTGTCAAACAGCGCATCGACGGATTCCTGCAACATGCGCTTTTCGTTGTGAATAATCACGTCCGGAGTCTTCATGTGCATGAGGCTCTTTAAGCGGTTGTTGCGGTTGATTACGCGGCGGTACAAATCGTTCAAATCGCTCGTTGCAAACCTGCCGCCCTCCAAGGGAACTAGCGGGCGCAAATCCGGCGGGATAACCGGCAAAACCTCCAGTATCATCCACTCCGGGCGAGTGCCGCTTTCTATAAAGCCCTGTATGAGCTTGAGGCGCTTTGCCAGCTTCTTTTTAATCTGCTTTGAGCGCGTCGCCTTCATCTGCTCGTCAAGCTCTGTGGCAAGCTTGGGCAAGTCTAGTTTTACGAGCAAGTCTCGTATTGCTTCGGCGCCCATCTTCGCCTCAAATTCGCTGCCTGCGTCAATCTCCTTTTGGTACTCCTCCTCAGTCAAAAACTGCATGTACTCAAGGGAGGTCTTCATCGGGTCAATGACCACGTACTTCTCGTAGTAAATTACGCTTTCGAGAGCCTTTGCAGTCATATCCAAGACCAAGCCCAAGCGGCTCGGCATGCTCTTTAAAAACCATATGTGAGCCACCGGAACCGCCAGCTCTATGTGCCCCATGCGCTCGCGGCGAACCCTGCTTGTCGTAACTTCTACACCGCAGCGATCGCAGACCTGATCCTTAAAGCGTATGCGCTTGTACTTTCCGCATGCGCACTCGTAGTCGCGTATAGGTCCGAAAATTCTCTGGCAGAACAAGCCGCCCGGTTCGGGCTTGAAGGTTCTGTAGTTTATGGTCTCGGGATTTTTTACTTCGCCTCTAGACCACGAACGTATCGTGTCCGGAGAAGCGAGCCCTATTGAAACATAGTCGAAACCCGAATCCTTGGAAATGCCCATTACCTCGCGCATCTGCGCTGTGGTATTTTCAGCTGGCTGCTGAGATGTCTGTTCAAAATTTTCCATGTCAGAATTCTCCTAACTTTTTATTCGTCGCCTTTAACGTGGGGTTGGACGTTCAAGCACAAACCCTGCATTTCCTTCATCAAAACATTGAAGGACTGCGGAGTGCCCGCCTGCAAAGAGTTGTCGCCCTTTACGAGCTGTTCGTAAATCTTGGTTCTGCCCTGAACGTCGTCGGACTTCACAGTGAGAAGCTCCTGCAGCGTGTAAGCCGCGCCGTAAGCTTCGAGAGCCCAAACTTCCATCTCGCCGAAACGCTGACCGCCATACTGGGCCTTGCCGCCCAAGGGTTGCTGCGTAATAAGGCTGTAAGGACCAACCGCACGGGCGTGAATCTTATCCGCCACCAAGTGGTTTAGCTTCATCATGTAGATGTATCCAACCACAATATCCTGGTCAAAGTACTCGCCTGTCAGACCGTCCAAGAGCCTGCACTTGCCGCTCTCAGGAAGCCCGGCCTCTTTCAAGTAGCCGCGGATTCTCTCCTCGCTTATGCCGTCGAATATCGGGGTTGCAATCTTAAAGCCAAGCTTTTTGCAAGCCCAGCCCAAGTGCGTCTCCAAAACCTGCCCCACATTCATTCGCGAAGGAACGCCCAAGGGGTTTAGGCAGATTTCAACGGGAGTGCCGTCCTCCAAGTAAGGCATATCCTCCTCGGGAACTATGCGCGATACAACACCCTTGTTGCCGTGGCGGCCCGCCATTTTGTCGCCAACTTGAATCTTGCGCTTTGCTGCGATGTAAACCTTTACGTTTTTAATCGTGCTCTGCTCGGCCGTGAGGCCGCTTGTAACGCTATCTTCGCGGCGCCTGCGCTCCTTTTCAACTTCGTCAAAGCGCTTCTGGTGAGACTCTATTATCTCCATTATCTTTATGCGAACCGGAGACGGGTCTATGTCTATATTCTTTGAAATTGCAGACAAGCGGCGCAAGAGAGTCTTTGTTATCTTGCGGTTTGCGGGAATTATCACCTCGCCGGTCTCCGAATTGCGAACATCGAGCGGAATTTTTTCGCCCAATAGGACGTTGGAGAGAGCCTCGGTGAGTTCGTCCTTCAGCTTCTCAGTCATCTCGCGGCACTCTTCGCGTATTTTGCGAATCTGGCGCTGCTGGTCGCTAGGGCTCATCTTTTCGTCTTCGCCGTCGATTTTTGTCGAGACCTTGACGTCCATAACGATACCCTGCGTGCCGGATGGAACTACCAAAGACGTGTCCTTTACATCCGCAGCTTTCTCGCCGAATATTGCGCGCAAGAGCTTCTCTTCCGGAGCAAGTTCAGTCTCGCTCTTCGGGGTGATTTTGCCCACCAATATGTCGCCGGGCTTTACCTCTGCTCCAACGCGAATTACACCGTTTCTATCCAAATTCTTCAAGGCGTCTTCGCCCACATTCGGAATATCGACTGTGATTTCTTCGGGCCCGAGCTTTGTGTCGCGAGCCGTAACTTCAAATTCCTCGATGTGAATTGATGTGAAGACGTCGTTTTTAATGAGCTTTTCGGACAGCAATATAGCGTCCTCAAAGTTGTATCCGTTCCAAGGCATGAAGGCCACCAAGACGTTCTTGCCCAAGGCGAGTTCGCCGTCTTCGGTTGCAGCGCCATTTGCCAAAACGTCGCCAGCCTTAATTTTCTGCCCCTTTGCAACTGCGGGCTTCTGGTTAAAGCAGGTGGCTGCATTGGAGCGCATAAATTTGCGGAGCTGATAGACGTAAATGCCCTTGTCGGGATCGTGCTTAAATTTGCCGTCAACCTTCTTGGGAAGTTTGCCGTCTGGAGTAATTATTATCTGAAGAGCATCTACGCTTGCGACAACACCGTCGCCGTCTGCAACCAAGACTGTCTTGGAGTCGCGGGCAACCCTGCCCTCAATGCCCGTGCCGACCAAGGGAGCCTGAGTCGTCAAAAGCGGAACACCTTGGCGCTGCATGTTTGAACCCATCAAAGCGCGGTTAGCGTCGTCGTGCTCCAAGAAGGGAATAAGGCCTGAAGCCACCGAAACCAACTGCTTGGGGCTTACGTCCATGTAGTCAACTTGACTTGGGTCGGCTTCGAAAACTTCGTCGCCTTGGCGGGCCGTCACGCGGCCGACCAACTTGCCGTCCTTAATTTCACTGTTTGCCTGGGCAACAATCTTGCCCTCCTCAGCATCGGCCGACAAGTACTCTACCTCGTCTAGCACTCTGCCGTCCACAACCTTGCGATACGGCGTTTCTATAAAGCCGAACTCGTTTATGCGAGCGTACGATGAAAGAGAATTGATAAGACCGATATTCGGACCTTCAGGAGTTTCAATCGGGCATATTCTGCCGTAGTGCGAGGGGTGAACGTCTCGAACTTCAAAGCCCGCGCGCTCTCTGCTCAAGCCGCCCTGGCCCAATGCGGACAAGCGGCGCTTGTGCGTGAGCTCCGAGAGCGGATTTATCTGATCCATAAACTGCGAGAGCTGATTTCTCGCAAAGAAGTCGCGTATGACAGTCGTCATTGCCTTCGCGTTTATAAGGCGCGAGGGATTTGGTATCTCCGAGGGCTGCTGCTCTGCCATATTCATGCGGTCGCGTATGATTTTCTCCATGCGCGCCAAGCCTATGCGGCACTGGTTTGCCAAGAGCTCTCCTGCGGTGCGCACGCGGCGGCTCGACAAATTGTCTATATCGTCAATTACGCCCTCGCCCCTCTTTAGGCGGCACAAATACTTGGTGCCCTCCACTATATCTTCGCTTGTGACCACGCGCTGATCAAGCGGGGTATTTAGCTTCAACTTCTGGTTTAGCTTAAAGCGGCCAACCTTGCCCAAGTCGTAACGCTTGGGATCTTGCATAGTGCGGCGCAATAGCGACGTGGCGCTCTGCAAGCTCACGGGCTCGCCCGGACGCAACTGCTTGTAGATAAATTTCAAGGCGGCGTCCTTGTTGCGGACGGGGTCCTTCTTCATGGCGCGAACTATCGCACCCTCGTCAACGGTCGTGTCGATGACCTTAAATTCTTCTATATTTGCGTCCTTAAATTCCTGGACTGCCGTTTTTGTCAAAGTCTCGTACTGCTTGAGCAACACCTTGCCCTTCTCAGGGTCGGTAACCGGTTCTGCAAGCACGTAATTTGATATGGAATCAAGGGACAACGCGCGCTTTACGCTCATGTCTTCCACATCGTAAAAGAGCTTCATTATATCCTGATCGCTCGAGTGGCCCAGCGCGCGCAGTAAAGTTGTAATCAAAAACTTGCGGCGGCGACGGCGGCGGTCTATATAAACGTAGAGAAGGTCGTTTTGGTCAAACTGAACCTCTATCCAAGTGCCCCTGTCGGGGATTATGCGAAATGAGTACAAAGTCTTGCCGGAAGTGTGCATGGTCTCCTCAAAGCATATTCCGGGACTGCGGTGCAACTGGCTAACTATTACGCGCTCTGCGCCGTTTACGATAAAGCTTCCGCGGGTCGTCATCATGTTGAGCTCGCCCATGTAAATCTGGCTTTCCTGCGAGCGGTCCTCCTCCGTCAGCCTCAGCGTGACATACAATTTGACCGCGTAAGTCGAGCTTTCCTTTATGCATTCAACCTCGCTTTTGTCCGGCCCCTGCACTTCGTAGGAGACGTACTCGAGTTTTGTTTTTCCGTCGTAGCTTTCAATCGGGAAAACTTCGCTGAAAACCGCGTGCAGCCCCATCATCTTTCTCTTTGAAGGCGGCACATCTTTTTGGAGAAAATCAGCGTAGGACTTCACCTGATTTTCAATGAGATTAGGCAAAGGAATTATCTCCTTTAGCTTTCCAAAGTTTTTTCGCTCAGACATATTTTTCGGATTTTTTTAAATTTTCCATCAGGCGCACACCCTCGCGCAGCCAAATGGGAGTGTTTTGTAATAAAACGGAAAAAACGGACAGCAGAACCCTCGGATTGAGGGTCCCACTTTCCGTGAAAAAATTGAAGATTTGTTAGCCAAAAGCTTACTTAATCTTAACGGTAGCGCCTGCAGCCTTGAGCTTCTTTTCAATCTCAGCTGCTTCATCCTTTGTAGCGCCTTCCTTAACGGGCTTCGGAGCACCTTCGACGAGTTCCTTAGCTTCCTTAAGGCCCAAACCTGTAATTGCGCGAACTTCCTTAATCACGGCAATCTTGTTTGCACCGCCGCTTTCGAGGATTACGTCAAAGGAGGTCTGCTCTTCAGCAGCCGCTGCAGGACCAGCTGCAACTGCAACTGCCGCTACGGGAGCCGATGCTGTTACGCCCCATTTTTCTTCAAGTTCCTTTACGAGAGCAGCAGCTTCCAATACTGTGAGCCCGCTGAGGAATTCTATTACTTGTTCTTTTGTTACATCTGCCATTTTATTATTCTCCTTGAACTCTTAGCGCCGAACTTTCGGCATTTAAGGGGACTCTCCCCCTAAGTTGGTTCATTGTTGATTTTATTGTTTCGCCCGCTCCCCTCAGTTATCGGAGAGCGGAACTAAAATTACGCCTCCTGCGGAGCCTCCTCTTTTTCGCTCTTTGCCTTCAAGACATTCAAGATGCCCTGAGCAGAAGCAATGAGGAAGAGGCTTAGCATCTGAGCGCGCATACCTGCCAAATTCGGCAACTTGCTCAGAGCCTCAATTTCGTCCTTGTCCAAGAGCTTCTTGTCGAGAACCGCAACCTTGATGTCGCTGCGCTCGCGGGTCTTTACAAAGTCGACTATGATTTTCGCAACCTCCGTAACGGAATCGCCGCCGCTAATTATTGCAGTTGGCCCTTCCAAGAAAGACGAAACATCGGGAAGCTCGCGCTCCTTAGCCGCTATGTTTATTATGGAATTCTTTGAAACGTGGTATTCCGCTCCGCAAGCCCTCAAAGAAGCCCTGAGAGATGCCGCGTCGGCAACCGTCACGCCTGTGAAATTCATCAAAAATACGAAGTCTGAAGCCGATAGACGGGCAATCGCTTCGTCAACGAGATACTTTTTTTCCGGTCTCATGATTTAATTTACCCTTTCTTATTCGCCAACTTCGCTCAGAGCAACCTTAACAGCCGGGCTCATTGTGGAGCTCAAAGTTGCAGACTTTACAAACTTGCCCTTGATAGATTCCGGCTTTGCCGCAACCAAGGCCTGCAGGGCTGCCTTTGCATTCTCCAAAAGCTTATCGGCACTGAAGCTGCGCTTGCCGATTACGATTGCCAAATTTGCAGTCTTGTCCATCTTAAACTCGACGCGCCCGCCCTTTACTTCCTTTACGGCGGCTGCTATATCGTCAGTAACAGTTCCGCTCTTGGGATTCGGCATAAGTCCCCTCGGTCCCAATATGCGGGCAGCCTTGCGAACGTCCTTCATCGCGCTTGTAGTAGCAATAGCCACATCAAAATCGAGCCAACCGCCCTCAATCTTCTTCAACAGATCTTCCAAACCGGCTTCGTCTGCGCCAGCCGCCAAAGCAGCCTCTGCGTTTTCCGTGAATACGACAACGCGTACCTTCTTACCGCTGCCGTTGGGAAGGCGAACCGTGCCGCGAACCATCTGATTGCTCTGCTTGGGATCGACCAACAATTTGAAGGAAAGTTCCACAGTCTCGTCAAACTTTGCCTTTTGCGTATTTTCAAGCGCCTTCACAGCATCGGAGAGCGTTAGTGCCCCCGCCTCCAAAGCCTTTGCGGAGCTTGCGTATCTTTTACTTCTTTTATTTGCCATGACTTTTAATGTCTCCTGCTTATGCAGTGTGGTTTTGAGGGAAACTCTCCCCCACTTTAAAAAATAAGTCAAAAAGGTTCTCAACCTTTTCGACGAATGTCAACATTTTATTTTGTATAAACTTAAAAAAAAATGCGGCGCCCGAATGGCCTTGCCCGGGCGCCGCAACAAATTAACTAGTCTACGACTTCAATGCCCATCGAGCGAGCTGTTCCCGCAATGATTTTAGCGGCAGCCTCAGGCGTGATTGCATTCATGTCCTTTTCCTTGATCTTTACAATCTCGGCAATCTGAGCCTTAGTAACCTTGCCCACCTTATCGACATTGGGCTTAGCGCTGGCAGTCGCAATTCCGGCAGCTTTCTTTAGAAGCACCGCAGCCGGCGGCGACTTCAAAATAAACGTGAAAGACTTGTCCTGGTAAACCGTAATAACTACCGGCAATACCATTCCGTTTTGATCCTTTGTGCGTGCATTGAACTCCTTGCAGAAGCCCATGATGTTAACACCGGCAGCGCCCAGAGCCGGACCGACCGGCGGCGCAGGATTAGCCGCTCCCGCAGGAAGCTGCAACTTAATCTGCTTTACAATTTTCTTAGCCATTTTCTTCCTTAATTATTTCTTAGACATTTTGAGGCATCAATGTGCGTAAATTAATCCTCAATGCGCGCAACCTGACTGTTGTCAAGCTCTACGGGGGTAAAGCGCCCAAATATAGAAACGCTCACCTTCACCTTTCCCCTAGCCGCATCGAGCTCCTCCACAACTCCTGTGAAATTCATAAACGAACCGTCCGTTATCCTGACCTGCTCGCCGATTGCAAAATCGACCGTCGGCCTTACAGTGCCCTTGGCCTTTTCAATCTGTGCGAATATTTCGTCGACTTCGTTTTTGCGAAGCGCCGTGGGCTTATCGCCACCCATAAATTTTATGACTCCGTTTGCGCGACGGACAAAATACCAACCGGCTTCGAGGAACTTGCCGTCCTCATCGTAGAGCTTCATCTTGACAAATATGTAGCCGGGGTAGAGCTTGCGCTCGCGGACAAACGTCTTTCCGTTCTTAACTTCAGATACCGATTCGGTTGGCATCAATATATCGTCTTTCGATATTATGGAGGACATATCCTCCAAATCTATAAGAGTCTTGAGCGACTCAACCGCCTTGTTCTCCATATTGGAGCGAACCTGTACGGCGTACCACTTTTTTAAATCCGAATCAGACATCGCCAAACTCCCAATTAATTACCGCTAACTAAAGCCGTGCAAAGGCTTACAACATTGTAAACTGAAAAATCGGCTATGGCGATAAACGCGCCCAATAGAAGTATCGCAACAAAGACTACAACCATGGAAGAGCGAATCTCACTGCCATTGGGCCAGTTCGCCTTCTTTAACTCTACGACAGTCTCTCTGTAAAACTGCCTAACCCTTGTGAACGGATTTGCCATAAAAACTTTCTATTGCGCTTTCTCTTTCTTTAAAATGGCAGGGGCTGAGGGACTCGAACCCCCAACACGCGGTTTTGGAGACCGCTGCTCTACCAATTGAACTAAACCCCTGTAATGAAATTTTATTAAAAATTCAGTGCCGAAGACCGAATTTGGCCTCCGGCACAAAATTCGAGAAAATCAGTTACGCGATAACTTCGCTTACGCGGCCGGCACCGATTGTGCGACCACCTTCACGAATTGCGAAACGCTGACCCTTTTCCATAGCAATCGGCTTCTGCAGCTCAATTTCGATGGAAACATTGTCGCCGGGCATAACCATCTCGACACCCTCGGGCAATGTGCAAGTGCCGGTAACGTCTGCAGTGCCAAAGTAGAACTGCGGGCGATAGTTCGAGAAGAACGGAGTGTGACGGCCGCCTTCGTCCTTGGTGAGAACGTAAATCTCAGCCTTGGCCTTTGTGTGGGGCTTAATTGTGCCGGGCTTTGCAATAACGTGACCGCGCTGAACCTGATTTTTTTCAATACCGCGGAGCAACAAACCTACGTTGTCGCCAGCCTGACCCTGTTCGAGAAGCTTGCGGAACATTTCAACGCCAGTTACTGTAGTCTTCAAAGTTTCGCCCAAGCCGACGATTTCAACTTCTTCGCCAACCTTTACAACGCCGCGCTCGATACGACCTGTTGCAACAGTACCGCGACCTGTGATGGAGAATACGTCTTCAACGCTCATCATGAAGGGCTTGTCTATCGGACGTTCCGGTTCGGGAATTTCAGTGTCGATAGCGTCCATCAACTGATTGATGGAGTTTACGCCAAACTCGATACCTTCGAGAGCCTGTGTTGCAGAACCGCGAATGATCTTGATATTGTCGCCGTCGTACTGGTACTTGCTGAGCAAGTCGCGAACTTCCATTTCAACGAGCTCCAAGAGTTCCGGGTCGTCGAGCAAGTCGCACTTGTTCAAGAATACTACGATCTGGGGAACGCCAACCTGGCGAGCCAAAAGGATGTGTTCGCGCGTCTGAGGCATCGGGCCGTCAGCAGCACTTACTACGAGGATAGCACCGTCCATCTGTGCGGCACCCGTAATCATGTTCTTTACGAAGTCCGCGTGGC
>OJMH01002668.1_pt1 | contig 14488 bp, 14 predicted proteins | sample 1597111 | NCBI WGS metagenome assembly OJMH01 (sample SAMEA2452115, study PRJEB22498) | human gut metagenome | reverse complement strand
CAAGGATTGGTACGACAACGTAATGTGCATTTACGAGTTCGAAACCTACCAGAAGAAGCCGGCTCGCGCTTTCTATCAGGTTTTGACCACAACAGCTATGGGTGGTTACTTTGAGCAGTTCATGGGCACGGAAGGCACGATAAGGATGTCTGAAAATCCGGCGCTTACGAAGATTTACAAAGAGAATCGCCCCGAAATTGAGGAAAAGTGGAATGCCTTGGTTGCTGATGGCACTCTAATCAAGAAGGCTATGGTTGAGGCTAAGGTTGCCGACGCTCGCGAATCCAAGCCACCGCAGGAATACGGCTTTGAGTTGAATTTGACAAAGCCTATTCACATGCCGCACTTGGAGAACTTCTTTAACGCAATTCGCGGCAAGGAGAAGTTGAACTGCGACGGTGAGCATGCATTTGAGGCTGAAGCTGCAGTTTACAAGGTAAATGAGGCTGTAGAGGCAAAGAAAATGCTTTACTTCAAGGACGAAGACTTTGTAGCATAACATATAAAATCGATAAAAGGGATTTTTTATTATGAAGAAAATTACAGCAGTATTTGGTATTATGGCGCTGTTTGCCGCGGCTTTGAGCGCGGCGGACACTAAGGTATTGAAGCTTCAGGTGCCTCCGTCGGGTTTGGAGGGAACTCCGGTTCCTGTAAACTTGGCAAACCTCGACAGGTCCAAGGCTCCGAATCCCACGCCGACAGTTCCCGCCGATGTGACAAACATCGCCTTGAATAAGGAGGTAAGCGCTTCTGACGACTTCCCTATAACCGGAGAGCTAAGGCAAGTTACCGATGGCAATAAGGGGGCTGGCATGGAGTCTGTCGTTGAAATTATGGGCGGGGTTCAGTGGGTTCAGATAGACCTCGCAAAGCAGTCCGAAATTTTTGCGATTGCAATCTGGCACTATCACAGAGAGGAGAGGGCTTACAACGATGTAGTTGTGCAGCTATCCGACGACCCTGAGTTCAAGAATGGCGTTACTACGGTATTTAATGCCGACCACGATAACTCTTCAAAGCTCGGTGCCGGTAAGGACAAGGCTTGGATAGAGACAAACGAGGGCAAGCTCATAGTTGTAAATCCGCCTGTAAAGGCACGCTACGTTCGCTTGTACTCAAACGGCAACAGCACTAACGAGACAAACGCCTACATTGAAGTCGAAGTTTTCGGCAGATAATTGTTGCTTAATTTCAAGAAAATTTAAGAGCCCTGAGAGGGGCTCTTTTTTTTGTCTATAAACCTTCTATAAAATATATAGTTATAAAGTTCTTGAGCCCTCACATTATATTAAATAACTAAATCCTATACTTGCGGGCCTCTTATATTCTCAAACTTCTCTTGTTTTATTCTCAATTTGATAGGTTTTTTTATAAATACACTAGATTTATGCTATGCGTAATTTCTGAAAATTGAACTAAAAAACTCTATATAATTAAGCTTGTTTTAACGTATTTATTGCGTATTGCATTTAATCTGTTTTTTGTAACATTTTAATTGTCAAATAGTAGAGCATCTAAACTAAAAAGAATTATAATGCTCTTTTTCATGTTACGTTAATATAAACTTTGATTTGAAAATCCTGCTTTATGCAATTTAATATAGAACAGTTCTAATAAGAGAAAGGTATATTATGAAGAGTTACATAACAGCAATTCTGGCGGCTTCAGCCATTGCCCATGGGGCGTTTTCTGAAGTTGTCACCGTTGACTTAAACACAAAGCCCGAGGAGAAAATAACCTATGATGAGGGCTATTATTACTTTGATCTGACAGATGTTTCGCCAGATCAAGAATACAAGCAGTTCCCCAACGTAAATCGGGAAGAGGAAGGTGTGATAATTGGCACTGCCAACGCTCTATTTGAAATCGGTTCTAATTCTCAGATAAATTTTGAAATGTGGGAATTTTTTAACGCCCTTAGCGCGACTGAAAATTCGTATACCTCAAATGAAGAGTTTACGGGAATTGTCTGGAAATTTGATATGGCTGAAGACGGATCTACCGGATATATTAGCAATAAGCGCCACGGCGGTTTTCAGAATTCTCAAATACAGGGCTTGAAGCTCTTTGACTTTACTGATTTTGATACCTCAAAAAGTGTAGAGCACACTCAAGAGATTTTCAACCTCGGATTTTGGTCTAGCTTCAATAACAATTCTTCTTGGGAGGCTTTAATAGCGGGTACGCGGTATGATCTGCAGTATAACGGAACTGTGACAATAGAAACTGATGAGGGGATTTTTGAAATAACTCTCACTGAGAGTGACACAAATACTAGCCCTAATGAAGAAGAAGGGGACTTTAGAAAACTTGAATATTCTTTGTCTTTTAGCTCAAACGTTCCGGAACCGGCAACTTACGCCGCAGTACTTGGTGCGCTAGCCCTGGGCTTTGCAGTTTATCGCAGGCGCAAGTAGTATCTTTTTATTATCTAGTAAGCAATTATTTTGGCGGTGCTTCATTTTGGAGTGCCGCTTTTTCTTTAATTTTACAGGCAAATTTAGAAGTTTAATTCGCCTTTATAGTTGTTGCAATTTCGCTTAAATTTGTATGTTCGCTCAGAACTTTGCTTAGTTTTCTTAAAATTTATACTCATTTGCCTAAATGTACGGCAATCAGCCAATTCTCAGAACTTATCACTGTTTTTTGCAACTTGAAATTGGATATGCTTATTTTACAGACTTTGCAATCTTTGAGGCTAGAAACCCCGATAGGCTTAACTTTAGTAAAACGCTATCGGGTATCTTTTTATAGCAAAAAAAAAGACCGCCCAAGAGCGGTCTTAAAAGTAGTCTTTGAGCCTCAATTACATCAAAGCTTTAAGCTTTGCCACAATTGCGTCTTTAGTGGTCAGACCCAGGCCCATATCGGCAACCTTCCCATTCTTAAAATATATGAGAGTGGGAATGTTTGATACGTTAAATTGCGCCGCCAAGTTCGGCGACTCGTCAACATTTACCTTCGCAATAACGGCCTTTCCGTCGAGTTCAGTGGCCACTTGTTCGAGCACAGGCCCTAACATTTTGCAAGGTCCGCACCAGGGAGCCCAAAAGTCAACAAGGACAACCTTGCTTGAGTTTACAGTTGAGTCAAAGTTTGATGAATCTATATGAATTGTTGGCATATTATCCTACATTTCTAAAAAAGTCAAAACCGCGAATGCAACGGCAACAACCGCACAGAGCGCGTCGACTGCAACCATCGCCGCACTTTCCTCATGAGAGGCACTCTGCATTGTCCCAAAGTCGGCAGGCCTTGAACTTGCAAAAGATGGAACTGTCTTTGGGGCTTCTTGCTCTCCAAAGCGGACTGTCGGCGCGGCAGCCTTTGGAAGTTCAAAACTTGGAATATTTGTTGGTGTTGAATCTTTATTGTCTTCTGACATTGTGTTTCCTTCTTTTACTTTGATAAATTAGCGCTGTGTAAAAATCTACCAACAGTATTGAGTACTCTTGCAATTTTTCAAGATAAAAGAGTCGCTCTAGACACTAATCGGCAAATTTTTTGTGTTTTTTTAATTTTCTAATGTATTTGCAATAAATTTCAGATAGTTCAGGTTAAACAAATTTTTTAAGTTACTAGCACATCAAATAGTAAAAAAACTTGACTCAACTGATATTGTCTATAACACTAGCTACAAAGCCTGTGTTTTTTCTTACACATTTTGTGTGGCGCTCGGCTTATTTAATCAAACTATTACTTATCTTAATTACCCATGAATACCAAAAAATTACTGTGTTCCCAGCTTCTGCCGGCCTTGTTTGCCGTCCCAAGCTTGCTTGCGTTTACCGCCACCTTCACGGAGTCAGATAAAGCCTACGATTGGTCCGATTCCTCAATTTGGGATGCCATTCCCAATGCGAGCGGAAGCGTTGTAATAGACGGAGCTGCAACTTCCGGAAGCTCCATAAATATAGACGGCTTGGATCTGTCCGCATACATGCTAAAAACTTCACTAAATAACGCCACTTTAAATATTGTAAACGGCGCATCCTACAATGTTGGAGATGGTGGAGATTTGTCGCTTCCTGCAAATAGGACGCTCGAATTACTGGGAAATTCAAAGTTCTTGATGAGCGATTCCACCCTTACAATGGGTAATTTTTGCTCGTTCTTTGGCAGCGGTACTTCCGAGATTGTCCTTACAAATTCTACAGTTAACGCCTCATACGCGGCATTCAATTTTTCCGACCAGTCAAAATTTGTCTTGGATGCTACATCTTACGAAGGACGCATAATATGGTCTGACATTAAATTTGCAAATTCCTCCCAGCTAAATTTGCAAAATGGGGCAAAGTTTGGCTTTGTAGGCCTTTGGGACGCCTCAGCTGAGATAGTATTTAGTGGAGATTCTCAGGCAAATATTCTCTCGGGCTCAACATTCTCAACTTACAATTCTGGCCCCATATATCTCGAGGACAATGCCCAGATAAACCTGAGCGGCTTGGGTTCAACCCTAAATGCATTAAGCGGCGTTGAAACTAGAACCTCGGAAAGCGGAGCTGCCGCAAACGTTAAAATAAACGTTACAAACGGCGCAACCTTCTCGGCCTCCTCGCTGGTTTTAACTGGGACTTCCTCTCTAAATTTCACAAGCCAACCCGGCGATGAAAATCCTACGAGCGGATCTCTGACCGGCCTATCGCTCGTCGACAAAACGTCTATAAATATCAGTGGCGCGCAGACAACACTGAGTGCTACGGGCACATACACGGGTGTTGAAGGCACTACTTTAAATGTGTCTGACGGAGCCTTGTTTGAAAAGGGCGCAACTAGCGTTACTTTAGCTGGCGATATAGTTGCAAACGTCTCTGATGGTGCGAGATTCAATATGGGGCACCGCGACGGCCTCTACATACAAGATAATGCAAAACTGGTTGTCGATGGAGCGTATTTGGGTCTTGCAGATTACCCTGTAATTACTGCAAGCGGCGGAGAGTTGGTACTAAAAAATGGCGCAACGTTTACTGGAAATGATACAAGCTCAACCGTTGGCAGGTTTGCTCAATTTGCCTTCTCCGGAAATTCAAAGTTTACTATGCAGAACACCTCTGTATCCGTCGGTGTTGTTAATGATTTAACAGATGATAATACATTCTCGGGAACTTCGGTTTGGACCTTGGATAATTCAAGCTTTACCGACAATGGTTTTGCTACTTTTGCAAACGGACTTAAGTTTTCTAATTCTGCCTCTTTAGTATTAAAAAACAGTTCCTCTCTGACTTGGAAGAGCATAGAGGGTGCAACTGTATCCGTAGTTGATTCCGCCTCAATAGACATTTCAGGCTACTCCACTTTGAATGCCTACGAGCTTTCAGTGGGCGGCGATAGCGGACAGGCAAAGTTAATTTTGCAGGGCAGTGGCAACAGCGTGACTGTAACTTCAAAATTCAGCCTAATAGGCGCAAGCGGCACTTCTATTTCAAATCAAATGGGCGGTATTCTGAGGCTTGTTGCGGATATAGATGGTGTTTCTTCCATAGATATAGCCGAAATTAGCGAGTTTAGCGGCCTTATTGAACTTGATTTTTCCGCTTTTAACCAAGAGGGAACTTTTGATTATCTGCTTATAAGTTCGGCTTCAGATTGGAGTCAGTTTGGCGAGGCCTACAAGGCAAGTAGCGATAGCGAGAATTCTCTCGTAAACGTCATAAAGGCAAACGATGGCGATTCTTGGTCGCTTGATTTTGTTGATAATAATCTCGTACTTACCTACACCCACGTCGTTCCCGAGCCGGCAAGCGTAGCGATGATATTCGGAGCTGCAGCAATGGCTCTTGCGCTTGCGCGCCGCAGATTCGTGAGGCGCTAATATTTTTAGGAAAGTCTAAGTCAAAGCGCCGTTTTTATTGCGGCGCTTTTTTGTGTGGGTGCAAGTTCTTGCATTTGTGTTGCGGCGGCTTCTGTTAAAAAATACTCAAGGAATTGCAGGCACTTGGCAGATTTTCTTTTTAGGAATACGACATTTTCCATTTGCTGATTTTACTTTTAAGAATATGCATTAGCTTAGATAGTCAGGCTATTTATACTTGCCCTTATTTAAATAGCCGCTCTTTAGCTTGGGAATAATTAAAGAAACTTATTGGGGCTTGTAGATGTATGTATAAATAAAATGCCCAAGTATCGCTTGAGCTTTTGGGCAAAAGTACATCAGGTAAATTCAAGCCAAGCCATCAAAAATAGCTGCAAGATTATCATAATAGCTACAAGTATGTAGCTAAATACCATGAAGCGCGAAACGCGCATCTTGCGCTCTTGAGAATTCTGTTGCATGGGGTGTTTCTCACACAAAGCTTAGGGAATGTCAAGCCATGGATTTAGCCTTTTCAAGAGCTTTGCCCGCAAGTTTTGCCGTATCTTTAAGCCCGCAGGATTGCGCGCAAAACAAGAGGTTTTTTAGCGCGGGAACTACGTATTTTAGATATTCCGACTTTCCCCTATTTTTATATAAAAAGGCAAAAGCGCCTAGTGCTTGCATAAGCCGCTGGCTCGATAGCTCCAAGAAGTTATTGCGCTCTAAGTCTGGATTTAAATTTGAGAGCTCGCAGTAAAATTTAAAGAGCTTTTCTCTGAGCTTAGGTTCCAAGTCCGAGTATGGGTCGAATATAAGCGAACCTAGGTCGTACCAATTTACTCCTATTCTCATTCCCTGAAAATCTATTAGGCTTGTTTCAAGAGTTTCGGGATTTACTATTATATTTTGAGACTGAAAATCGCGGTGCAGCAAGCATTGCGGAAGGCTTAGAAATTTTGCTATCATATCGCGCCATTCCTCTTTCGGGGCTTGCTCTTTAAGACCGAGAAGTTCGCAAATTAAATTTTTATAAAAGTAGTCATGCTCCCACTCGTAGAGCTTTTCATCAAAGCCCGGCATGAGTTTTATGGGCCTAACTTTGAATGAGGCGCTAGCTTTAGTGTGTATTTTAAAAGCTTCTTGCAAGGCGTTTTTGTAGGCCTTTCCCTTAGAAAAATCATCGGCTTTCTTTGAGAAATCAAGAAGGTCAAGTTCCCCCAAATCCTCCATTATTAATATTCTTTTACCCGTGTCGTGGAGGGCGATACCGCAGACGTTCACTCCGTTTTGCTTAAGGAAATCCGCTATGCTAGCGTACAAAAAATTTTCCTCTTTTTCGGCGGAATATTCGCAGAATATGTAAGGCTTTTGCCCGCTTTCAAAGCGCAGAAACGAGCGCATGGAGCCGCCCTTTGCTATTGGCTTAAGAGAGTTTGGCTCGGGGGTAAAGCCCAGTTTTTTCAGTTTGTCTTCCGTATCGCAAATCATCTTAATTTCTCGTAGACTTCTATGCTTCCGATGTCGTTCCAAGCGGAGTTGTCAAAGTGCGCGCTAATCGAGCATGGTGAAGATTTTATGAGGCTTAAAAATATATCGACGCTTGAAAATATTGCCTCACTTTTGCTTTTTAAAAGTTCAAAAAATTCTCCTCTTGCCGCAAAAATTCCTGTAAATTGCGCGGTCTTATCGAAGCTTGCACCGAGCGCAAAGCGCATGTCGCAAACCCAGTCGCCTTTTACGGACACGTTTTTATTGCTCCCGCAGTCTCTCAAAACTAGGCTGGCAGGCTCGTTTGAAAGCGCAAATTTTTCTAGAAAGGCGCTTATGTTTACATCGCTTAGGATATCTCCATTATAGACCAATACGCCTCTGTGTTCGTCCAATATGGGCAGGGCGTTTTTTAGAGCTCCACCCGTATCTAATAGCGTGGGTTCGTGTATAAATTGCAGCTTTGCGCCCCTGTAGGAATCGCCCTTAAAATATTCGGCGTAAACGCCGCTTGCATGGTGGGTGTTTACTATGATTTTTCTTACTCCGGCTGCCAGCAACTTGTCAAAAATTATTTCTATCAAGGGTCTGCCGCCTATCTTCAACATTGGCTTTGGGGTATTTTCAGTAAGCGGCCTAAGCCTTGTTCCGAGTCCAGCCCCGAGTACGAATGCCGTGTCTATCTTTTGCATCTGCTTGTTTAATTTGGCTTATTTATACCGGCGATAATAGCCGAAAATAATTTTTCAAGACAACAAAAAAGAAAGGTGAATTTGTTTTGACAGCTTTAAATCAAATCTTTAGCTTCTGACGCTTAAATTTTTATAAACATTTATGATTACTTGGATTCAGGTTCTATTGCAAAAGCACCACAAGGTTATATTCTCAGTGCTTTTATTTGTGATTATCGTGGCCTTTGTATTTACCATAGGCTCTTCGATACCCTTCTTTGGCGATAACGTTCCGGCTGCAAGAGTTACAAGCAGCGATTTTTACGGCTACAATCTAAATAGCCAGGCGCAGATGCGCGAGCTTCAGGAGCAGTCAATTCTTGAAATCCGCCTAAATGGCGAAACTCCCACCCAGCAGAGCTTGCAGTCGACGATGTTAAAGCAGGCCTTCCTGCTAGCATTGGCTCGCGATTTGGCTATCAATAAAGTATCAGACGCAGAGTTCAAGGCCTACATACGCTCTCGCCCAATATTTAAGAATGCCGACGGTTCCTTCAACGAGCAGGCTTGGTCTGTGTTTGTAGATAACTTTGAAAAGCAAAACAGCTTGGGGCGCGACGCGTTCAATATGTTGCTTGTGCAAAATGCCTTGGTTGACAGAATGCAGAATTTAATACAGGGCCCGGGCTTTGTATTGGACGAGGAAGTCAAGCAGGCATACAGCGATGCTTACGGGCTATGGAACCTTGCGATAGCCAAGATGGAGTACTCAAAGTTTAATCCTGAAATCAAACCCACAGACGAGCAGCTTTTGGCTTTTTACGATGCCAACAAAGAGTCTTTCAGGGTGCCTGAGGCTGTAGCGGTTGACGTTGCCTTTATACCGGCTGAAAAGCTCGACGCTTCTAAGTTTACGGAAGATGAGATTGCCGGGCATTACCGCAGCACAATGTCGAAGTACCTATCTTACGTTGACGGCAAGCCACTTATAGCGGAACTAAAGGACGTTCGCCAGAAGGTAATAGACGATTTGAAGCGCGTATTGGGCGTTAAGTCGGCTTTGAGCAAGGCCGATGAAATCGTCACAAATATATACGACGCAGACGCAAAGTTGGCTTCAGATGAATTTAAGAAGATTATATCCGACGCAAAGCTTGAGCTAAAGAGCTTGCCGCTTGTCCGCCCGACCGACAAGGAGCTGCCAAAGGGTGTTCCCGCCGCAGTTTTTAAGGCTTCGTTTGGGCTTAACAGCCAGCAGTTTTACACTGATCCCGTCGAGACTGAAGACGGCGCATGGCTGGTCTTCTTCCGCGAGAGCAAGCCTTCATTTATACCGGACTTTAATTCGATAAAGCAGGCAGTTGCCGACGCCTACAAGGCTCAGGAGCGCGCAAAGCTCTTTTCTGAAAAGGGTCAGGCTCTGTCAAAGAAACTCGCGGAGTCCGTAAAGCAGGGCGGAATAAAATCCTTCAAGGAGCTCTCCAAGGCCGATGGCTTTGAAACTTCCGAGATTGAAAAATTCTCCTTCGCCAACGAATCTTTCCAGACGCAGGCCATGTTTGCCACTTTGGATGTTCTATCAAACGTCCTTCCCAAGATGAAGGCCGGCGGCGTTTCCGATATGATTACCGTCGGCGGCAGCGGCTACATAGTTTACGCAATCTCCTTTACTGTTCCCGATCAGAAGGATAAGTCAAAGGAGCTTGAGAATATCGCTAAAAGCGCAACGAACTTCCTCAGAAATATATCTGCAACTACGGTAGTTTCGGACGCTATAAATATTGCCCTGCCAAAGGAGCAGGAGCAGTAGTTAAATTTCAGTACTTTGATAAAGCGCAGGCTCTTTGGCTTGCGCTTTTTTGTGGCTTTAAAAGGCTGAGCTTTCGGTTGATTTTGTTTATTTCTAATTCTTGTTTTGAGAGCAATTCTTTTTTGTTCTATAGTTAATTTTGCAAAATGCAGCAGTCATTTTCCTTAGATTTTTTCTGAGCAACTTGCTGTGCTAATTGCCTTGGGGGTATTAATTTCTTTTTGTGGGCTTATGCTTGCGAGCTTTAATTTCATAGAGGAGCAAGTTTTGCGTTTGGGCTTGCCTCGGAATTGCCGCTATATCTCCCTTGCTAAGTAAGCTAAAAAATTAGAGGACGGGCAATCGAGCCCGTCCCCCAGTACCCCATTTTTGCGACTGGCGCACCTTCTACATTCCGTATATAGACGTGTCGTAGTCGTAAAAGTCTGCATTGAAAGATTCAAGCTCGGCGGCGTAGGTGTTGAAATTTGTAATTTCGCTGTCAAGCAGAGCAAATTCATTTGCGATAACCCGCTCATTTATTCTAGGTCCGGAGTAGAAGAAGGCCGTGTAGGATATCGCGATACTCGCAGCAAAAGCGCCCACAAAAGAGCAGAAGCGCTTTAGGGCCTCCGCGCGCTTAAACTTCGAAATCGCGCCTAAAACTCCGGCCGAAAATGCACTTGAAACCTTAATTGGCTGTGCCGATACAAAGTCGTCCACTATCGAATATTTGAAATTTTCCGAGCTTAATTTCTCGTTTAAAATCTCGCAGAAATCATCTGATGCGGAAAGGCTTTGTCTTTCCAAGAAATCATCTATCAATGCGTTTGCAGTTTTGTTATTCATAAAGTCCGCTCCTTTCCAAAGCTTCTTTTAGAGATTGTCTGGCCCTGTGTATCCAAGTTTTAACTGCGCCAACAGAGCTATTCATTGTCTGGGCGATTTCCTCGTAGCTGAGCTGCTGCTGCTTGTAAAGCAGTATGGCGGTGCGCTGGTTTTCGGGTAGGGCCTCTGTGGCGCGCATAAATACCTCCTCTATTTCGTTTATTTCAAGACGCCTGTCGGGATCTGCCGGCGAATCTATCCGGTCGTTTAGCTCGCACATCGCGGGTGCTCGCATAGACTTGCGGTAGTCGTTTATGAGCACGTTGCGAGCTATTTTAAAGAGGTATGTGGAAAATTTCGCCCTGACCTCGTAGTAGTTGCGCGCCTTGTAGAGATTTATAAAAGTTTGCTGCGCCAAATCTTCGGCGCTTGCCGCGTTTGAGACTGAGCGGTAGAAGAAATTTATCAGTGAATTTTTCCACTTTTCAACTAGCATTCTGAATGCGTGGTCGGAGCCTCTAGATACCTCGAGCATGAGCAGAGAATCCTCGTCCTGCGGCTGCGAGGCGCTTAAATTCGATGCCGGAGCACCGTCTTGCTTTTTGTAGTTGCTCATCATTGAAGGGTTTAACAAGTGTTTTTTTGAAAAGTTGCAATTTTTTTGAAAAAAAAACTGGAATTGTTTGAAAAAAATGATAGCTTCGCACATTTAATTTTCAAATAAAAAGCTAAAAAGGAAGAGAAATGAGCGGACTAATAGCATGGACATCTAAAGCGAAGCGCAAGCCAATTTGCAAGGCAGCCGGCAAAAAGCCAAACCCGACAAGACAACGTGCCGCGGCCTCGCGCAGCAGAAAGCTTAGGGAGCGCTTGGCTAAGGATGCTAACAAGGCTCGCAAAGAGGCTATCGCAAAGGCGGTTGCCGAAAAGAATGCGTAGGCTTTGTTTGTATCTGTCAAAACAAAATAGTTAAAAAAAACTTGCAAAGCTAAAACTTGGTGCTACCTTGTTTTGCTTTCGATTTTACAAAGAAGTATATAGGAGCAGAATTTATCATGGCAAGAGTATGTTCAGTAACAGGCAAGCGTCCGGTAAAAGGTCGCGTAATCATTCACAAAGGTCAGAGCAAGAAAAGCGGCGGTATCGGTTTGCAGCTTGTTAAGCAGAATAATCGCGTTTTCAAACCCAACGTTCAGCGCATTCGCGTTCGCCTTGCAAATGGGCAGGTAAAGCGCATGTGGGTTTGCGCCAAGGCCATAAAGGCGGGGCTCGTAGAGAAAGCCTAAGCTTCGCATCTTTTTTAACAAAAAAGCTCCCTGGGTTGGGAGCTTTTTTTGTTAGATTCTTTTCTTTGGTCTTTTTTTGGGGGAAATGCGGAAGATATTTTAAAAGGCCTTAAATTGCCTTAAAGTTCTATTTGGGTCTTTCCGCTCCCTTGCTTTTTCTTTGCGAGATTTTGGAGCTTTGTGGATATTTCTGCCCTTTCTCTTGGGAATGCTTAATTCAGCATAATTTGGAGAGTTTATGCTACTTTTATAGAGTTTTTTTGAGGAACTTTTCCATTAGATAATTTTTTAGGATTATTCCCCTCCTTAATACTTGTCGCTCTTCTTTCAGGCAGTATCCTCTTTTTTCAAAAAAAGCGCGGGCTGTTATTGATGCATGTGTGTACATATACTCCGAATTTGAGAGCTTTTCGAGCATGTCGCATATATTTGTAGCAACTCCCATTTTCTGAAAATCTTTATGAACGTATAGCCTGTCGAGATAGCCGTCTTTAGCGGCGTCGCCAAAGCCCACTATGAGATTGCCTTCCAGGGCAACTATTGTGTCGTGTGCGCTTAGGGAGCTTTGCCAAGAATCTAAATCTATTTTGCCGCCGGCCCAAGCGTCGATTTGTTCTCTTGTGTAATCTCTCGAATTTACAGCGTAAACTGTATCTTTAAACAATTCTACTATAGGGGCTAAATCGGACTTTTCGTATTTTCTCAGAATCATTTTTTATTTTGCCTGCCATTTGTAATATTTAAACAATCGTCAATAGGGGCTTCTAAGCTGCGAACTTCAAAAACAAAAAAAAATCCCGGAGAAAATAATTCTAGGGGATTTTTCTTTTAAAGACTCAAGTAAGGACGCGCAACGGGCGCAGCGTAACAAGCTTATTTGAGGAATTTAAGAATAATTGGCTCGATAGCCTTAAAGCCTTCGGCGTTCGGGTGAACTCCGTCGGGGGAGTACTTCAAAGGCAGACCTTTGCGCTCGTCAACGACTGCTGAATAGAAATCTGCGTAGGCTACATCATTTTCCTCCGCGTATTTCTTTAACATGGCGTTTAGTTCCGCAATTGGTTTTACAGGTTCAATTTCCTTCCTCCACTTATATTGATGCGCCGGCAAGACCGAGCAAATTATGGGGGTGATTCCATTGGCCTTTGCAATCTCGCACATGCTCTTTATATTGCCTGCTATGTTTTCCAGGCTAATTGGGCCCTGATTCCTAGCGATGTCGTTAGTGCCCGCTAAAATTACAACGTACTTCGGCTTTAGATTTACCACATCGGGCCTAAAGCGAATCAGCATTTGCGATGTAACTTGGCCGCTTATGCCTCTGCCAACGAAGTTATTTGACTTAAAGAAGTCGGGGCGTTGACCTATCCAGCCCTCTGTTATGGAGTCTCCCATAAATACGGCTACAGGTGCGTTTTTGATTTCCTTATTGGCTTTTTCGTACCTGGCAAAGTTAGGCCAGTCCTGAGCGTTTGCAAACGTTAGAGAAAAGGCCAACAACAGTAAAGTGATGAATTTTTTCATGCGCACATTTGAATATTATTGTTCGGATTTTTCAAGAGCATTTTTGCGGGTTCATTTATTTTACTGTAATTGGAAAGGGGTTGTAAATTGCAAGGAAATTCTTGTGGTGCTCTTTTTTTAGAGCATACATGCAACTACTATTTCGATTTTTATTTTGAACTTAAATAAACGGCTCACTTCTCTTAGGGGGAATATGTCTCATTAATATTTAAAATACTCAAACTTTGGAGTTTTAGATTTAGCTAGATAGTTAAATGGAGAGAAATCGACAAATATATGCCACTGCCTTGAGCTATGGCTGCGGGTCTTGCAAAAATCTCGCCTCAAATTTGTGAATAGACTTGCGTTTAAATGTGGGCAGTTATTTACTTTCAAAATTTGAGATATGGCAGAAGCTTATCAAGTCATAGCGCGCCGCTACCGCCCAAAGCAGTTTGACGAGTTGGTCGGGCAGGAGCATATTGTGCGCACGCTAAAAAATGCCATAGAGTCAAAGCGCATAGGGCACGCCTACCTATTTGTAGGGCCGCGCGGAACGGGAAAGACTACAGTTGCGCGCATATTCGCAAAAGCCCTAAACGCAAAGGGCGGCCCGAACGTGCACCCAGATGACGACGACCCTATAGCAAAGTCCATAATGGAGGGCACCTGCATGGACGTAGTCGAGATAGACGGAGCCTCCAACCGCTCTATAGATGAAATCAGGCAGCTGCGCGAGGATTGCCAGTATTCGCCGACAGTGTGCACGTATAAAATCTACATAATAGACGAAGTGCACTCGCTAACTCAGGACGCCTTCAATGCGCTTCTAAAAACGCTGGAGGAACCGCCGAGCCACGTTAAGTTTATATTTGCCACTACCGAGGCTCACAAGGTGCTCGGAACTATAACTTCCCGCTGCCAGCGCTTTGAATTCCGCCCGATTCCGGAGGAGCTCATAGCAAAGCATTTGTCAAACATAGCAAAGAAAGAGGGTATAGACGCAAGCGACGAAGCCCTCACTGCAATAGCGCGGCTTGCGAACGGAGGTATGCGCGACGCCCAAAGCATACTCGACCAAATGATATCATTCTGCGGAAATAAACTTTCGGTGGAAGACGTCATT
>OJMH01002664.1_pt1 | contig 14516 bp, 10 predicted proteins | sample 1597111 | NCBI WGS metagenome assembly OJMH01 (sample SAMEA2452115, study PRJEB22498) | human gut metagenome | reverse complement strand
CACTAATACTCTTTTCATAATACATCCTCCCGTTCTGCCACTCACTGTTGGCCGCGTCGTATGCTTTAGCAAGGTAAATTGCTAACACGGTGTCATAGTAACACAACGAGAGGTATCTTGTCAATTCTTTATCGGTCGTACCGCTCCACCATGGCCAGGATCTCCTGGGCATATTTCGGATAGGTGGCTGCGATGTCTTTTACTTCGTTTCTTGCACTCTCCGCTACTTCCTGATTGTAGTCCATCTGTTTACGGAGCACCTGTCTTCTCTGGATCAGTTCGTGACGGATCTCCACCATTTCCCGCTTGTCCAAAAGCGCAGCTGTCTGGCTGATCCAGCGCTCCGGCATCTGCACACGGTAACCGGCCAGCTGCTGTACCAGCTGCTTCTGGTAGTACTCGATCTTAGCTTCCGCCTCTGCGAACTGCTTCCGCTCTTCCTTTTCGTCCTGATACATTTTCCACTGTTTTTCCAGCTTTGCTGCACTGTCCGTATTGTACTTCAGATACAGATATTCCATCAGCTGACAGTTGTTCACATAGCGGATCTTGACTTTATTCTGCAGCTGGATGATCTTGTTGATGGTCTTCTCCACCCGCTGCAGTTCCCGTCCTGCATCCATGTATCGGATGCAGACATAGGAGATGGCTACAGCTCCTGCACCTACTGCCAGAAAAAGTCCCACATAGACATCCATTTCTAAAGCATACTGCAGGATCACCAGCATGATCACACAGACGATCAATGCCGTAAGGAAAATGACAGCCATGCCCCGTTGGTTGTTCATCAGATTCTCCAGCTCATTTCTCCGGTATTCGTAGGCATGTCGTTCTCCGTCCAGTCTGTGCAGATCCTGCCTTATCAGATTGCCGTATTTCTCGCCGTCCCGAATCTTCTGAATGCCTTCTTCAATCTCGTTCTCTCTTTTGCGGATCGCATAGAAGTCCGCATCCCGCATACGGTTCTTCTTTTCCCGGTATCTGCTACGTTCCTGTTCCAGCCCGGCCAGCTTGCCGGCCACCCGGTTGACCTCTTCTCTCTGCTCTGCTGGCAGTGCCTCAATCTCATCCGTATCCGTCAGATAAGAAGTCACCAGCGTATACTCTCCCGTCAGGAGGTCGATCTCCTTGGAAGCCTCTGCGATCTGCTCCAGGCAATTTACAATGTAACGTTTTCTCTGGTCTTCCTCATCAAAATTCACACCGTTGCGGGTATAGACCAGCTGTTCCCAGTCCTCTTCCTGCTGTATCGGTTCTTTTTTCTTAAATAAACGGTTCCACCACGCCATAATTCTCTCCTGCTGTCTTCTCTATACGCTGACACTTGTCCGGTAACTGTTTTTCAGTGCCTGAGTCAGTCTCTCATTTTCCGCATCGTATTTCACCCTGTCGTTCACCCGCCAGTCACCACGCAGCCGTAGCTGTCGGTACTCCGGCTGCTGTTCCCATTCCCGTTCAAATTGCTCGATCCGCTTTTCCAGTTCCAGGGACTCCGTATAATTTTCCGGATTCTGCGCTGCAAATGCCACATAGGCATCCTCCGTCAGTTCCATTCTCTTTGCCGCCAGATAGGCATCCAGGTGTTCTCTGTCCGGATCGGTCTTCCAGGCTTCGTTAAAGTAATATGCCGCCTTGTCATAAAACATCAGCCCTGTCAGCGCCACACCCTTATTGTGCAGGATCGCCGCCCGGACTTTTCCCGCCGGAAGTTCCTTTCCTTCCTGTTCCAGATGGTTCCAGGTCTCCAGCAGCATATCATATCCACGGATGGCTGCCGCATATTTTCTTTTTTCCACCATATAGTCGATCTGGCTCTTGCGTTTCTCCAGATTGCTGAGTCCGGCTCCCTGCTTCAGTACCTGCTCCACCTGCAGGATTTCTTCCGGATCGTACATCCCCACATATTGCAGGATCGTCACCACGAACACACTTAAGGATCCCTGCTTATGTACCATGGGGTAGAGCTGTTTTGCCAGTTCCCACACTTTACATTCTTCTCCGATCCAGTCCACCAGCTTATCGTTCATGATGGACAGGTCTAACAGGAATGCATTCTCCTTTAGGCAATAGCACAACTCTTCCATACTATAGACCCGGATATCCAGGCCTTCCACATTATAGGCATTCTCGCAATATTCTCCTACACACAGACTTGCCTTCATTTTTCATCCTCATTTTCTCTGCCCCGGGCAGATCTACAACTCTATTTCTTCCTTCCAGATATGATGCGTAGCTGTTCGGAAGCTGCCAAAACCAAGATCCTCCAGTTCCACCTGCAGATGTGTTTCATCCTTCATCTCCACCTGAATCCGCAGTCTGGTGATTCCTTCCTGCAATTCTTCCGGCACGATTCTGGCGATCCGGCTGCCCTTTCCCGTCAGGGACGTGATCAGGATCTCCACCGCTCTTCCTTCCAGCAGGTAAAACTCCATGGTATTCTGCGCCTCATACCAGTTGATTCCGGCGTCTAACAGTGCCTGATAGGATTCCTCTCCCTGTCTGCGCACTTTCATACCGATATTGGATTTCAATTTATCCTGTCCCAGATAGACATGATTTTGTCCGTTTTCACTGGGATGCAGTCGCTCCATCATGCTGTAGCAGGCACCCTTGCTGAACAGGTTGTTCCCCTGAAAGACTCTCCGTCCACGGCACAGATAGCGTAGCGATTCTTTCATCCATTCTTGAGAAAACTCTTCCCCGATCAGATATACCGAGGACACCATCCGGTTCTCGCATAGCTGTGTGGCGATCTCCAGGAACTTTTCATCCGATTTTTCCACCGGAAAAGGGAATTCCCGCTCTTCGATGTACGTTACCACCGGCATCGTATGGCGGTTGCATTCCATATAATAAGTCTGGATGGAACTGTCCCTATACTCGCACAGCACGCTCCCCTGCTTCCACAGATTTTCCGGCTGATACAGATTGTAATAATAAAAGCTCTCCCGATGGCTCTGAAAACAGACAGCATCCGTCTTCAGGTGTAATGCCTCCACTGCCTGCGTCAGCACCTCCAGCATTCCTGCATCCAGTTCCTCGCAGGTGATCATCAGGGCCCCGATCCGCTCTGTGGAAGTCATCTGGGACAGCATTCCCAGACTACGCTTGAGAAAAAGAGTCAGTAGTGCCACCGGATCCAGAGTCGTTCCATCGATCTGCACCGGTTCCCCATCTTTTGCCAGCTTCAGAAGATGCTCCACCAGGATTCCCTCTTCTTCCTCCGCATGCCGGAGGGCTTCACTTCCATAGAACCACTGGTTGACTCCCTGTCTCTTGCTCAGGACCAGGGGAATCGTATAGACCTGTGAGCCTGCAACGGAAGACAATGTGGTGATCTCTTCTTCCTTGCCTGTGACATAGCAGCTGATCTGCGCATAATCCTTCCCCAGGTCATAACCCACTATAACTTTATCACTTCCCGGCAGTCGCATGTTCTTCCGCCTCCTCTCCTGCTGTCTTTTTTTATTTTTACTGCAATGTGAACAATCTGTGATCCAGATATTCCCTGCGGTAATATTCCTCGATCAGATGATCCAGTGTCGTATCGTCCTGCAGTGTCATGCTGATCATCATATCATTGATGATCTCGTATTTGCTGTCCGGACTTTCATTCATAATATCGCTCTTCTGCAAGCTTCCGCTTTCTGTCAGCTGTTCTTCGTTCTCTGATTCTTCCATAATGTAATATTGAAGATTCTCCCCGAAAAACAGGACGAATTCCTTGAAAAATACACCGCTGTATACTTCCTGCATATATTCCGACAGGTAATCCTCCGCCTGCCCGTTCTCATGCATCATCACATAATGAATCCTTGCACGGACGCCGCCTCTTGTGTGATACTCCACGATAGTCTTGTCCTTCATCTCCTGCAGCTGTGGCAGGCAGTCCTGATATTCCCTGAAAAAGTTCAGATGAATGTGGTCCTTCATCATTTCCTCCAGGAAATTCCGGACCAGAGTTTCATCTTCCCGCTCCAGCTTGTCCTTATTCTCCGCATAGAATTTCAGATAAGCCAGCTTGCAGATCCGCTGGGTCTCTTCTCCCCGCAGATAGCAGTTACGGATCTCCCGGAATACATATTCCTCCGTGATCTTCTCCCGGCAGAAATAATCATAAGAGCTCTGTACAAGCACAGCTTCCTCGATCTCCTGTCTGGCTCCCTGGGATACATAATAACGGAAAATATCCATCCGCTCTCCCACAAATGCCCCGGAGAACAGCATCTGCAGCAATATCTTTTCACTTAAGCTGTAGCAGTCTATCTCAAAGGATCTTGCCGCTTTCCAGATGTCACGCAATTCCTTCGTGGTACCGGTGGCATAACGCACCAGATACTCTAAAATTCCACCGTTGTATTTTCCCTTACGGAACGCCGTCAATGCCGCCGCATACAGGACTGCCTCTCCCTCATGGACCGACTGCGTGATCACACCGTCCGTAAGCCGCAACAGGATCTTGGCCTCCACAAAATAAGGGGTATATGCTTCGATCCAGGCATATGCCTTCTCATAATTTCCCCGCAACACCAGAAAACGCAGGATCAGTTCCCGCTGTTCCTCCGTAAAGCCGTCCCCCTGCAGCTCCTGCAGGTATTCATCCAGTGCCTGCAAATTATCCGCGTCGAAATAGGCCTGTACCAGCTGTACCGCAATCTCACTGCGCAGCTTCGGCTCCACGGCATCGCTTTCCACCAGTCTTGCCATCCGCATCAGCTTTGTGGAAGATATGGTCTCTTCTGTTCTGCCGTTCTCCATAAAATACAGATCCAGTTCCGCCGTATCCGGCACATAATGTTCCAGAAGTCTGAGATATTTCCCCGGTACCAGCAGTTTTTCCAGGGTATATTCCACATTTTTAAGGAACCTGTTACCATATGCATCCTCAAAGGCAATGGTATAATCATTCCCGTAGACTGCTACCCAGGCCGTGCCGTTTTGCAGAGACGTCTCGGACAGTATCAGATTCCCCGGCTGGCTGACGATCACCTTACGCATTCTGCTGTCATCCACTCTTACCATATGGGCAAACAGCAGACGGGACAGAGGCTTCGCCATAGCTTCCGTTACAATGGCCGGAGACAGGAATTCCTGATACAGTATTGCCAGATGTCTGTTAATATGCTGCTTCTGGATCTGGTCAATGACGAACCGCTCCATTCTCGGCTCGTAATGTTCGTACAGTTCCTCATAATCTTTCCGGTGTTTTAACAGATACGCATACAGGAACGCACTATGTTCATAATCCAGATTGCTCTGGAAAGAAAAATACATCAAAATCACTTTCGGAAGCTCCAGCACAGCATCCAGATCTACCGATGCCATATAATATTCATAGAGATTCGTGATCCTCAGATGGCTTTCCACACCCATCTGATACCACGTGAAGGCATCCGGTCCCGTCTTACTTCCCTTGATCAGAAGGCTGCACACCTCCTGCAGGATCCGCACATCCTTCTTTTTCTCATACAGTCTTCGTAAAATTCTGCCCAGTAGTGGAGAATACTCTCTGACTCTTCCCGACAGATACAACAGCTGTTCGATCAGGCTGTCGTTTACCGCATCCTGACGGACACCGAAGTTCAACACCTGCAGTTCAAAACTGTTCAATTTACGTAGCAGCGCCGGATTGCCGTTCAAAAGGGCCAGTGCTTCCAGGTAGATCACCGGACTGGTGCAGCCGTACTGGTACTGTTTTTCTAAGAACATCCATTTCCCGGAGGTTGAACGATTGTATTCCTCCGACAGATACAACAGCAGCCATGCCACACGCCAGCGGGTCCTGTCATAGCGGTAGATCTGTTCCACCTGCTCCGCCATTTGCAGTGTATACTGGGGATCCCTGTGGATCAGTGTGGTCAGATACAGATAGTAAGCCCACTGTTCTCCGCCGGTAGCTCCCTGGGCTTCCAACATGTCCGCCGCGTGATCCAGGATCCATCCGGCTTCATTGTAGCGTTCCTCTGTGATCAGAAGCTGTGCCTGGAACAGTCTCGCCGGCACATCCTTCTCATCCATGGTCACCATGCGCTCCACCAGTTTGCCGGTCTCCGCGAGCCAGGTTCCCGTACCGATCTTTTTCAGTCTCGATTCTTCATAATATTTCATGATCTGGGTGATGCACTGCATATGACTGTGATCCGCATGCCGGGCCACTACACCGTCTCCCAGCTGTACCATGACCGGGATCTCCAGTGAAGTATAAGCATTATATATGTAGACTTTACCGAAATTTTTGCCAGGTCTGCACAGGCTGCTGTCGATGTAGACCGGCAGGCGGCAACGGTTTCCCAGAAAATCATCGTCTGTAATGTTTTCCTTTTCCGTAAAGACAAATTCACCCTCACACTCGATCTGGAGATTCGTATATCCCCAGCCGTTCCTCACGATGGTCAGATTGTTCTCCGTGACGCCGTAATTATCTGCGCTGCGAGGCAGTTTTTTCACCAGTTCTTTCTCTTCCGTCAGGAATTCCAGCTGTTGCTTTTTATTGATACAGATCAGGAATTCTTCCACATTCTGTTCGTTGCCCTCATAAGTGGACAGGATCCGGTAACTGTCATAGAAATGGGCATCGTTCCCCTGGAACAGCCGCAGAAATTCCGGATCATAGAACAGCCGCACAGCTTCCTTCCAGTTGTTCTTCGCCAGGTTGGCAAAATGGAACAGATTCCGGATAGCTCCGATGGAAGAATTCAACATCCCATGCTCCACCGTCACCACAAAAGGAAGATTGTATTCTCCTCTGTTGCTGACTACGGAAAAAGAGCCCTTGATCACATCCCCTTCCTCCAGATCTTCTCCGTGGAAGCAGTAAAAAATTTCTGCATCGGAGCCGGTAAACTGATCCGTCATACATTCCATCCGAAGATGGTCCGAGATCACGGATCCTTTTACATAGCCTTCCGACGCAGAAAGAATGTGAAAAGAGCCCTCATATATTGTCCCCTGTGACAGGGAAATCTCTATTTTAGCGCAGGAGAATTCCAAAGAACCGTTCTCATAATCGAAGTTTCCTCCTAAAATTCTATCAATAATCTCCTGCATGTACCTTCACCCGTTCCCTGTTGTCATTTGGATTTATTATACCAAATTTACCAGTTGAGAGCAAGCTGTAGACCCGGTTAGTCCAGGTTTAATTTTCGGTTCATGATGTAATAAGATACGCCGTACATGATGGCCGCAATGAGCAGACTGGTGATCCCGTTAATATCATAGGCGGAATTGGTGCTCACCGTGATTCCACTGGCACTGTTTGCGACATTGGCACCAAACATGAATGCGCTCTGTACGGTGCTGCCGATGATGGACGACAGGATCGTCAGGCCGGCATATGCCAGAATTCCCATCAGGCCTTTATGTTTGGAGGAAAGCTGTCCGATGGTCAGCGCTCCGAACAGAGTGACCATGGTAATGAACGGTCCTGCCACATAGGTTAAGAGCAGCGTGATCCCATAATGCAACAGATTGATCCCCATCTCTTCTTCGTATGTTCTGCCAAGTTCATAAAAAGCATCTGCCAGAAATTCCCAGATATTCCCATTATATTGTGTCAGTACACTACTCAGTTCACCGATATTTAAAAGGCCTGTCATCAGAGACACGATCAGTGCCACCACTGAAATACCGATGCCTATCGTAATGAACAGATACCAGACACCGGAGACCAGTACCTTGCTTAAAAACAGCTGGTTAGCTGTTACCGGCAGGGTGTGGGACAGATAGCCTTCATCCGTATACATACTGCGGTAAAAGCGGATGCCCAAAAAAATCAGCATTCCCCAGGTGGATGCCAGCAGCATGATCACATACAGGATCAGTGTTGCCACAAAGGAAGAGAGTACAAACCAGCTCTGTGTCGCATTCATGTTATTGCCGTCCGCAATCTCCGTTACCAGTCCTCCCGGCATGCGTAATACCACGCAGCCAATCACGGTGACCACAAGCATTCCCAGAAGCATCAGTGTACCGGCTTTCCAGATATTTTTCCATTCATATTTCATTAACTTTCCTAACATGCGAACACCTCCCTGAAGTAAGCATCTACAGACTTACCTTTCTCTTCTCTGATATTGTCAACGGATGTATATAACACCAGCTGACCATAACGCATGAAGATGACTTCATCCAGTACCTGTTCCACATCCTCGATCAGATGGGTAGAGATCAGTACCGTTGCTTCCGGATTGTAGTTGTTGATAATGGTGCGCAGGATGTAATCTCTCGCTGCCGGATCCACACCGGCAATCGGCTCATCCAAAATATACAGGCTGGCATTCCTGCTCATCACTAAGATCAACTGTACCTTCTCCTTCGTACCTTTGGACAATGTCCGCATTTTCACTGCAGGATCGATCCCCAGACTCTTTAACATCTCTTCCGCACGTTCCCTGGAAAAGTCTGTATAAAAGTCCTGAAAGAAATCCAGAATCTCCCGGATCGTCTGATTCATGGTCAGATACGTGCGGTCCGGCAGATAAGCTACCTTGCTCTTGGTCGCCGGTCCTACATAATTGCCGTCGATCATAATAGTGCCTTCCGTCGGTGTCAGCAGACCGTTCAGCATTTTGATCAGTGTCGTCTTACCGCTGCCGTTGGGTCCCAACAGGCCAATGATCTTCCCCTTGGGGAGACTTACGGTCAGATTGTTCACAGCCACATTGGCACCATATTTCTTGGTCAGATTTACAATTTCTACCAGATTATTCATTTCTATTTCCGCCTCTCTTTATTTTCATCATAAATTTGCACCCCTGTCAGGCCTGTACCTTATCGAAGAGATTCCGGATCTCCTCTCTCTGATATCCCAGTTCCTGCATGTTGTTGATAAAATTCCGGACATGCCCGGCTGCCAGCTGTTCTCTGGTATTCCCGATCAGCTCAGTGTCCTCCGTCACGGCTCTGCCGCTGGTGCGCTGTGTCACGATCAGGCCGCTCCGCTCCAGTTCCGCAAAAGCTTTCTGCATCGTATTCGGGTTCACCGCCGCCACGGCCGCAAGATCTCTGACACTCGGCAGCTTCTCTCCCGGCTGATATTTGCCGGACACGATCTCTTTCTGGATCCGCTCCACCAGCTGCGCATATATGGGTCTGTCAGCATCCAATTCCCACGCCATTCCTATCATCCTTTCTTGTTTCTTATTTTCTGTTTCTTATTACCTGTCACGCATCGTTTCTATCGATGCCTCCCCGGGTCCCTCATTGTCTTGTTGTTTTACTGTATTATTTATTTAATACAATAATACGTTATTTATTTTTATCTGTCAAGCGGATTTTATGCTTGTCCGGGAAAATTGTTGGAATTACACTTGTTACAACATGGTAAATGGGAAGTTACGCGGCTCATTGCTCGCGTAACTTCCCATTTACTACGCATCCGGCTCCGAAATACGTGTCACCCCCACATAAATATCCGAGATTTCAAACCATGTAGGATAATCCACGATTCCGGTCTGAGGAAGATTAAATATCTTCTGGAACGTCCGGACAGCCTCCGCAGTACCGGAGCCATAGATTCCGTCGGGTGTCAACGTAGGAATCGCCGGATAATTTCTGGCGATCCGGTTCAACTGCTGTTGCAGCTGACGGACTTTTTCCCCGGAAGAACCGATAGTCAGATCATACCCCGGCCAGGAAGAAGGCACTCCCGAAATAATATCTGCGGAATTGATATACATATCATTGCCGTAATAATAATGAATGATATCAATAGCGGAATATCCCTGATCTGCCAATGACTTGGAGCCCCACTGGCTAAGCCCCCGGCAGGTAGTCCGATTACCGTCACAATACGATGTGAAAATGGGCTGTCGTACACCGGGCCTTGACAAATAGTTGGTAAAAATGGAATCTACCAGATAGTCGATCTCTTCGAACACATTTCTGCCATAGATCCATTTTTGATCATACGCCGTAGAAGAAGTTATCGTAAAATCGTATCCACGTCCCCTGTACCACTCCGTATATATACGGTTTAACGTAAATGATTGAATGACCAGAATATTAGCATAAATTGCACTCTCCGGCCAGGTGGAATAAATCTCGCTGGAGGCCACATTTTTAATGTAATCCTTATAGCGCACCCAGTAATTCCGGGCAGTGGGATCCTCCGGGACACCGTCATGTACGATCACATATTCCGGAATCACCACACGGCTCAGTACGATCTCCCCGGTCTCGTTCATAGGTTTGATTTCTTCTTCCGGAATCTTCGGAGGATACTCTCCGAAAAGCGTATGTGCAGGTATTACTACTACTTTTTCTTCCTCCTCTGTTACATTCAGCGGATTCATGCGGATCGGTTGTAGGGAAAATTCGCCTGCCAGAATTTCGGAACCAGATACCAGTACCGGTTCAAAGCCTTCTGCAGTCACCTGAATGTTGTACTCCGAATAGGGCTGTGCCGTAATATCCGGAGATAAAGAAAGCTCTCTCGGCGGCGCATCCAGTGTTATCGTAGGGGTTTGCCCGGATTCGTCAGTAGTCATCGTCTCCAGCGGGGAATCCGGATCCCCGGTATAGGAGACAGTGACGGTCGCGCCGGGTATCGGTGTCATCCCCAGAGCGGAGACAACGCTGATCTGAAGTGTTCCTATATAAGTAGTGTCCATGGACAGAGGTCCTTTCTGCCTATGCCGTTTTGTCTGTCTTGATCCGGTCAGGCAACAAATGTTCCTTACAGAATATGCAAAGTCAGAAAAATATGTGCATGTTCCCATATACTAAGCAGACTAACTTCTATCCGTTTTGTCTTCATCATACATCTACTTGATTAACAGACGGGTGATATGCATTCACTAAATACTAATTCCGGTACCGGTCTGCATCTGTCCCCGAGCCGCCGTGTAGCCCAAAAAAGGAACCACAAACCGTTCCCAGATTGTGATTCCCTTTGTTTTTAATCCGTCATTTTTATTTGGTCAACAGCATCATAATGTCATTGCTTCTTGCCACGAACTTGGTCATGGCGTCGGCGGACAAGGGTGCATGCTGGAGCTTTGCCAGATCGTACAGCTGCTCGCAGATCATTTCTGCGTTCTCGCCGTCCTGGTGCTCGGTGATGTACTGTACCAGAGGATGGTTGGCATTCAGAATCAGGGTCTCGCCCTCACCGCCGAAAGCACTCATATCCATGCCGGGCATGGAGTACATCTTCATCATATCCTGCATACGTCTGCTCTCTTCGGACAGCGTGATCATGGAAGAGATCTTCTTGTTCTTCAGCTTCTCTACCTTGACAGTGATCTTGTCGTTCTTCAGAGCCTTCTTCATCAGCTTGCTGATGCTCTCTGCCTGCTCTTCCATCTCTTTTTCAGCCTTCTTGGAAGTCTTGGACTTCAGGGCATCGGTCACATCCGCATCGATACGCTGGAACTTGATTCCCTCATTCTTCTGCTCTAACTGGGAGATGAAGGGCTGATCGATATTGTGGGTCAGGATCACAGCATCCATCTTGGCAGCCTTGAACATATTGATGTACTGGCTCTGCTGCTGTTCATCCGTTACATAGTAGATGGTCTTTTCCTTCTTCTCTTCCTCAGCATTCTCCTCAGAAGCCTCATCTTCAGATTTATCCCCTACGACCTCAGCTTCTACCTTGTTGCCGTTCTCATCTACAGCATTTTCCTTATTCTCTTCCTCGTCCTGAGGCTTGATCTCCAGACACTCGGGCAGAGTCAGATATTTGCCGTCCAGATTCTTGAAGAGGATATAATCATTCATCTTCTCACAGAACTTGTCATCCTTCAGGCAGCCGAACTTGATGAAGGGACTGATGTCATCCCAGTATTTGTCATACTCTTCCTTATCCGTCTTGCACATACCGGCCAGCTTGTCCGCTACCTTCTTGGTAATGTACTCGGCGATCTTCTTGACAAATCCATCATTCTGCAATGCACTTCTGGATACGTTCAGAGGCAGATCCGGGCAGTCGATGACACCCTTTAACAGCAGCAGGAACTCAGGAATGACTTCCTTGATGTTATCTGCGATAAATACCTGATTGTTGTACAGCTTGATGGTACCTTCGATGGACTCATACTCCATGTTGATCTTCGGGAAGTACAGGATACCTTTCAGATTAAAAGGATAATCCATATTCAGGTGGATCCAGAACAGAGGCTCCTTGTAATCCTGAAATACCTTGCGGTAGAAGTCCAGATACTCTTCCTTCGTGCACTCATTGGGATGCTTGCTCCACAGAGGCTGTGTCTCGTTGATCAATTCAGGACGCTTTCTGATCTTCAGCTTCTTAGGCTCTTCTGTTCCCTCGACAGCTTCAGCGTTTTCACCTTCTGCCGCTTCCTTCTTCTCCGGCTCGATCTCTTCCAGGACTTCATCATCGGGAAGCTTTTCCTCTTCCTTGATGATCTGGGTCTCTTTGGTGTTCGCCTTGGACAGATAGATCTCGGTAGGCATGAAGGAACAATACTTCTTCACAACCTCACGAGCCTTGTACTCATTACAGAACTCCAGACAATCTTCATTTAAAAACAGGGTAATGGTCGTACCGACATCCGTCTTGTCTCCGTCTTCCATGGAGAACTCGGTGCCGCCGTCGCACTCCCAGTGCACTGCCTTGGCGCCGTCCTTGTAGGACAAGGTATCAATGTGTACTTCATCCGCTACCATGAATGCAGAATAGAAGCCCAGTCCAAAATGACCGATGATCTGGTCGGAATTGCTCTTGTCCTTATATTTCTCAATGAAATCCGTTGCGCCGGAAAATGCAATCTGGTTGATGTACTCTTCCACTTCGTCGTCAGTCATGCCCAGACCGTTATCCTTGAAGGTCAGTGTCTTCTTTTCAGGATCCACGATGACATCCACACGTCCCTTATAGCCTTCAGGCAGGGCATATTCTCCCATCATGTCCAGCTTTTTCAGCTTGGTCACGGCATCGCAGCCGTTAGAGATCAACTCTCTGTAGAAAATATCGTGATCGGAATACAACCACTTTTTAATGATCGGAAATATGTTTTCACTGTTAATTGACAAACTACCGTTTTTTGCTGCCATTATTACCACATCCTTTTCTAAAATTGCACAGCCATGGCTGACTGTTTCCTAACTGATTCTAAGTGTAGGACTGTAAAATTGAAAAGTCAAGACAAATTTAGCACTCATTATAAATGAGTGCTAACAATCAGTCAAAAATCCAGTATTTATCAATATTTCCGTAATTCTAAAATTTTAATAAAGCGTGTAAAAAAACAGAAATTACTCCTCCGGAAAGTACTTTGCATACACATCAAAAAAGTTGTCCGTAGTCACCTGTTCGTCCATGATCAGCGTGATCTCGTCCCACAGCTTGTCATTGAGCTGACGCACCAGTGTATTCACAAAGCTGTCATACTCCTGCCCGAAGACTTCCCGTTTCCGCTCTTCTACAATCTTTAATTTATTAGCGTCCGTCTCTTCCCGATCCAGCGTATTGATGCATTTGATAATGTAATAGCCTCGTTCACATTTCACAACCTGGCTCACCTCGTCTGTTGCCAAATTGAAAGCCGCTTCCTCATAAGCGCTCTCCGCTTCTCCTTTGCCAAAGGAATAGGTGATCTCGGAATCGTCGCTGTATTTGGATGCCAGTTCCGTGAAATCGTGTTCTCCGTCCACCGCCAGGTCTCTTACCTCGCAGGCTTTCTCATAGGCACTCTGAATGGAGCTTTCCGAATAAGGCTTCAGGTTTCCGTCCATATCCGTGGATGCTGTTGCAAAAAAGATCTGCTGCACCGTAATTTTGCGAGCCTCGTCATCACTGATCTCCGGATTGATGTCCTGTATAATCAACTGATAGACCTTGTCTGCCATGGCATATTCCCGATACAGATTCTCCACAATCTCCTCCGTGGCACCCATAGCCTCGATCTCCGTATCATTTAAGGAAGAATAATACTCCTGTGCCGCCTGAACGACCTTTGCCTCCTCGGCTTCATCCAACGTGACCTCTTTCTCTTTTGCCAGCAGGTACATGGTCTTGATCTGAGCAATCCTTGCCAGCACTGTCTCCTTGACATTATCCTCCAGAGTCACTCCGTTCAGGGAAGTATTCCAGATCTCCGTCCCGTAGACATTCTCATATTGATTCTGGGTCGTGGTCAGGTAGATCATGATCTCCGCCTTAGAGCAGGACTCGTCCCCGATCCGAAATACCTCATTTTTCCCAAATCCTGTGGTAAATACCACTTTTGTGCCGTCACTGCTGCCGCAGGCGGTCAGTCCCGTCACCATACTTATTCCCAGCACTCCCGCCACCAATACCGCGGTGATATGACATCTATTTTTAAAAAACATAACATTTCCTACTTTCTCAAAGTCTCTAAATTCTAATTATACCCTATTTTTTTCTTCTGTGCCACGGTTTCTTGGAAGTTCAGAAAAATCTAAGAATTCTACAGACAAAAAAATGCGTGCGGATATTCTCCACACGCATTTTTAATATTATTCAATTTTGATACCAGATTACTCGATCACATGGATCCAGCCCTTAGGAGCTTCGATCCTGCCCATCTGGA
>OJMH01002663.1_pt1 | contig 14517 bp, 14 predicted proteins | sample 1597111 | NCBI WGS metagenome assembly OJMH01 (sample SAMEA2452115, study PRJEB22498) | human gut metagenome | reverse complement strand
AGGATCTGCCTGATCGTAGGAGGAGAGGCGGACGGCATTACCGACGAAGTGAAGAGCAAGTGCGACAAAATATTATCCATACCGATGACGGGGGATATCGAATCGCTCAATGCGGCGGTAAGCGGAGCCGTATTGATGTATGAAATAAACCGCAAAAGATCATACGAGAATAAACAAGTGAGGTAATTAATATGTCCGGACATTCCAAGTGGCACAACATACAGCAGGCAAAAGGTAAGGCTGACGCGGCAAGGGGCAAGATCTTCACAAAAATAGGAAGAGAGATCGCCGTAGCCGTCAAAGCCGGCGGTCCCGATCCGTCTTCCAACGCAGCACTCCGTGCCGTTATAGACAAAGCCAAAGCGAACAACATGCCTAAAGACAACATCAACCGCAGCATACAGAAAGCGAGCGGAGAACTCGGCAGCATAAACTATGAAAGCATCGTATATGAGGGATACGGCACGAGCGGCGTAGCCGTTATCGTGGAGGCGCTCACGGACAACAAAAACCGCACCGGAGGCGAAGTAAGGCATATCTTCGACAAAGCGGGCGGCAGTCTCGGAACGAGCGGATGCGTATCCTATATGTTCGACACAAAAGGCGTCATATCAATACTCAAAAAAGCAGATATGGACGACGATGAAATGATGATGGCTGCACTGGACGCAGGCGCCGAAGATTTCGACGTAGACGGCGATTATTACGAGATAGTAACGTCGCCCGCAGATTTTGCTTCCGTGCGCGACGCGCTTGTTTCAGCCGGTATAGAATACGAATCGGCAGAGCTTCAGCGCATACCGCAGAATACCGTATTCCTTGACGACGAAGCCCGCGATAAGCTGCTCAAAATGTTGGATGCATTCGAGGATAACGACGACGTCCAGAACGTATATCACAATGCGGAATACAACGAGGAGGAATAAACGATGACCGTCCGCGAGACCTGTAAAGCAGCAAAGGACAACGTGGCGTATCCCGCGCTCCTTTCTTCCGACGACAAAAACAAGATGCTCGGCGCGATAGCCGACGCTCTTGTCGAAAATTCGTCTGCTATACTTGCCGCAAACGCCGAAGATATAGCCAACGGCACCGATCTTCCCGCATATCTTATCGACAGACTGCGCCTGACCGAAGATCGTATTAACGGTATTGCCGAAGGGATCAGACAGATAATCGAGCTTGAAGATCCCGTGGGAAAAGTGCTCGACAGCTGGACGGCGGCGCAGGGGATAAAAATCAGCCGCGTGAGCGTTCCGCTCGGAGTCATAGGCATCATTTACGAGGCACGTCCCAATGTCACGTGCGACGTCGTCGCTCTGTGCATAAAGACGGGCAACGCCGTTGTGCTCCGCGGAAGTAAAGACGCTTACATCACGAATGCGGAACTTGTCAGAACGATAAAAACGGCGCTTGAAAAAAACGGTTTTGAAAGCGGATTCATACAGCTCATAGAAGACACTTCACGGAAGGGCGCCGAGGAATTCATGCATACTGACGAATATATCGACGTTCTTGTACCCAGAGGTTCAGCGAATCTTATACAGACAGTCAAAAAGAACTCTACGATGCCCGTAATCGAGACCGGCGCCGGAAACTGTCATCTGTATCTCGAAAAAACGGGATCGATCGACATGGCGCTCAATATACTCCTTAACGGAAAACTTCAGCGTCCCGGCGTCTGCAATGCGCTTGAAAGCATGCTGATAGACAGAGCCGTGATCTCATCCGCCGCACCCGTACTTATCGGAACGCTTATAGAAAAAGGTGTTACTGTACACGGCTGCCCGGAAACGATAGCGGCATGTCCGACATATGCTGACAAAATAATTCCGGCCACCGAAGAAGATTATTCGAAAGAATATCTCGGTTATGAGATATCGTGCAAAGCGGTTTCCGGTGTGGAAGAAGCCATAAGCCACATAAACAAATACAGCACGCATCACAGCGAAGTCATAATCACCGAAGACAAAGCCGCCGGAGACAAATTTCTCAAAGAAGTTGACAGCGCTGCCGTATATGTCAATGCATCCACTCGTTTTACCGATGGTTTTGAATTCGGCTTCGGCGCAGAGCTGGGCATATCGACGCAGAAGATCCATGCTCGCGGTCCTCTCGGACCCGCACAGCTCACGAGCTTCAAATATACGATCACAGGCAACGGACAGTGCCGCAAGTGACATAGCGGAGATCACATATGGCAAACGATAAGGGCGGAAACGAAAATATACACGCAGGGCACAGAGAACGTGTAAGGATGCGCTTTCTTGCGGATCAGGAGATGAAGACTTTCTCTCCTCACGAAGTACTCGAATATCTGCTGTTTTACGGCGTGCAAAGAAAGGATACCAATGCGCTCGCGCACAAACTGATACGCGAATTCGGATCGCTGTCCGCCGTATTCGAAGCGGACATACACGATCTCATCGCATTTCCCGAGCTGCCTGAGCGAGCAGCCTTTCTGATAAAGTCCGTTCTGCCCGTTGCCAACGCATACATAAAAGACGGCAGAAAGGAAACGGCCGTTATAGATACGTTTTCCGACGTACTCGATTTCTGCAAGCATTCGGCGCTTGCCATAAATCCGAAAGACGAACATGTCAGCGCGATATTTACGGACGTCAACGGCCGCGTAAGAAATTTCGCGCAAATAAGTAAGGGCAGCGCATCAAGCACGACTGTAGATATACCGAGGTTATATCGTCTTGCATCGGCATGCAGAGCATCAAAAGTCATACTCTTTCATAATCATCCGGGCGATACGATGTATCCTTCGCCGAATGATCTCATCACTACAAATGTGATAATCATCACGCTTGCATCACTCGATATATCGGTTATCGATCATATCATCTGCGGCAACTCCGGCAAATTTTTCAGCTTCTACCATAACAGTATACTCGATTCGCTGATCGAATTGTGTTCGTCGTTCATCAACACGGAAAGATATAAATACAGTCTGCGTCCTTTGATAGACGACGATCCGGCGCATTCCGTAGTACTCGGGGAAGCGGAAACGGAGCAGCTCCGGATCGAGATAGGTAAACTGATCGACGACGGCAAGATCGAAGCACGGATGCGCGACGCACTCGATAAACTTGAAGCGGCAAAGCGCAAGGACAGACAGTAATGATCGCGTATACTTTTCATCGTAAAGGACATGAACGGTAAGTATTTTGATCGGAATAACGTTCGAAGCAAACGAGAGACCGCGATCTGCAGCTTCCCGTTTGCTTTTTAACGATATATAAAAGATTTGAGGAAGGTGATGCTTTGTCTAAAAAATATATGGTCTATCCAAGGTATCTTATCTTTATTCTATTTGTATCGATCATAGCTGCCGTGGGTATCGTTTTGACTGCCGTATCACCATTATCCGATACAATGGGGAATAAATTCGTTGTTATGTGCGTGATTGTGGGATTATGGACTTGGGTTTCTTCTTGTATTCATTGCAATTTGTCAGCTTTTCGAAGGATAAGATCTATATTGTCAGCTACACTTGTTTCGGTATTCCCATAAGAAGCGAATATAAAACAGATAAAATAAATGAAGTAAACATCTATTACGGCAAAGATACTACTATTGATTTTTATCATATAGGTAAAAATGTATTGAACGTGCAGATCCGTAATGAGGTGTTGGAGACCGTATTAAAGTATATCCCGCATGATGTGATAAAAGTTACGTTACAATGTCCGCAACGGGTGAAAGGAAAGCAGCAACAACTTATTACTCCGTTACTCAGTGATAAGCAGAAAAAGGAGCTGCATTCAAAGGGCTTATTTTGGTGCGACGGTTAAGTCAAGCGGCGGCGATAAATATTTTCAAATCTTTTATCTTAAAAGCTTTTTGTCAATGGGGAGAAAACTTATCATGTCAAAAAAATTTATGATATGGCCAACTCATATAAAGCTTATTTTCGTTTTTGACGGATCTATATCTTTAGGCCTTGTAATTGGGATCATATTATATAATCGTGGAATAGTATCCGGCACAATAAAAGAAATGTGGATATTTGTTATTGTTATGAGCAGCGTCATGGTTATAATTACAATCGGCTTGCTTCTATATTCATTAACATTTGTAAACTTTAATGAAGAGAAAATAAAGCTTGTCAGCTACACTTGTTTCGGGATCCCCATTAGGAGTGAATATGAAATAAATAAGATCAATATTGTTGAAATCTTTTATGGTAAAAATAAATCAATTGATTTCTACTGTTTGAATAAATTAATATTAAATTTGGAGATCCGCGATGAAGTGTTGGAGACCGTATTAAAGTATATCCCGCATGATGTTATAAAAGTTACATTACAATGCCCGCAAAAGGTGAAAGGAAAGCAACAACAGCTTATTACTTCTTTACTTAGTGATAAGCAGAAAAAAGATCTGCATTTCAGAGGTTTCTTTTGGTGCGACGGTGAGGACGGAGACGGTGAACAATAAATAATGCGGTACACAAAGCGCCCCGGCAAAGGAGATATTCTCTTTTGCCGGGGTTTTACTTTTCAACTATCGACATCCGCTTTGTCGCGCAATATCCGCCTTATTTCACACGATCCGGATTGCGGTAAAGCTCCGATCATTTTATATTTTCAAGGCGCGTTCTCAAATTCGCCAATTCATTCTTCATCGCATCGGAAGATGGAGCGCCGGGCGCTTTTCTGCGCTCGATAGCAGTCTCGGGCTTTATGGCATCATATATACCGTCATCGAATCGACTGCTGAATTTGCAATATTCGTCCATACTTAACGATTGCAAAGTTCTGCCGTTTTCTATACAATATACGACAAGTCTGCCCACGATCGCATGCGCGTCGCGAAAGGGAACGCCTTTACCGACCAGATAGTCGGCGCATTCGGTCGCACTCGTAAAACCGCCGTCCGTACATTCGCGCAAACGCTTCACGTTGAATTTTGCTTCGCGCATAAGCCCGTCGAACACCGTAAGGCTGGCGTGCAGAGTATCGTATGCGTCAAAGACGCATTCCTTGTCTTCCTGCATATCCTTGTCATAGGCAAGGGGAATGCCCTTCATCACGGTGAGAAGCGTCATGAGGTCGCCGTACGCCCTGCCTGTTTTTCCGCGGATCAGTTCGTTCATATCCGGATTCTTTTTCTGCGGCATGATACTCGAACCCGTGGAATATCCGTCGCTGAGCTCGATGTATTTATAATCATCCGACGCCCATATGATGATCTCTTCGGAAAACCTTGACAGGTGCATCATAGCCACTGCGCAGGAATACAGGAAATCGAGTACGAAATCCCTGTCACTGACTGCGTCCATGGAGTTGGGCGTAATAGCGGGGAAGCCAAGCAATTCGGCTACGCGCATACGGTCTATCGGGTACGGCGTGGACGTACATGCTCCGCTGCCGAGCGGCATGACGTTCGTGCGTTCTTTCGTCTCCTTAAAGCGCGAGATATCGCGACAAAGCATCTCGGCATACGCGGCGAGATGATGAGCAAGCGTGGTGGGCTGCGCTTTCTGCAGATGAGTGAACGCAGGCATGACCGTGCCGATATTCTTTTCGGCTATCTCTGTCAGTGTAAGCGCAAATTTCCTGAGCAGCGCAATTATTTCATCGGCAGCGTCGCGAAGATAAAGTCGAATATCAAGAGCGACCTGATCGTTGCGCGAACGCCCCGTATGCAAACGCTTACCGGCAGCACCTATACGGGAGACAAGCTCATTCTCGACAAACGAATGTATATCCTCGGCATCCTTTATCTCGCATTTACCCGCATCGATATCGGCAAGTATATCATCCAGCGTCTTTACTATAAGTTTTGCTTCGCCGTCCGGAATGATACCGCATTCACCGAGCATCGTGCAATGCGCCTTGCTGCCTTCTATATCGCACCGATACAGCCGTTTGTCAAAGGACAGCGAACTGTTAAAACTGTCCGCTGCCTTATTTACGTCATGTTGAAATCTGCCGTACCAGAGTTTCATTTTTTGTTCTTACCCTCGAGACTCTGCATTTTAAGCCCGCGCACCTTGCTGGAAAGTCCGAACAGGGTTATGAAGCCGCTCGCATCGTGATGATCGTAAAGATCTCCGGTAGTAAAGCTTGCAAGAGACTCATTATAAAGAGAATAAGGAGAAGTCGTCCCGGCTCGGATGATATTGCCCTTATACAGCTTCATCTTAGCTTCACCCGTAACGTATTTCTGCGTGGAATCAACGAACGCACAGAGCGCTTCGCGAAGCGGCGTGAACCATTTGCCTTCATATACCACGGAAGCGAGCTTCCCGCCTATATTCTTTTTGTATTCTATCGTTTCTCTGTCGAGAATGAGCTCCTCAAGCTGTGCATGAGCCTCCATGAGAATGGTGCCTCCGGGCGTCTCGTATACGCCGCGAGACTTCATTCCGACGACGCGGTTTTCAACGATATCGACAATGCCGATGCCGTTCTTGCCGCCCAGCTCGTTAAGTGCGGTGATGATCTCGCTCACATTCATTTTCTTTCCGTTGAGAGCCACGGGAATACCGGATTCAAAGGAAATGCTTATCTCCGTCTCCTTATCCGGAGCCTTTTGCGGCGTTACGCCAAGGACGAGAAGATGTTCGTAATTAGGCTCGTTCGCGGGATCCTCGAGCTCGAGACCTTCATGGCTTATATGCCATATATTGCGATCGCGGCTGTAAGAGGAATCCGCAGAGAAGGGAAGATCTATACCGTGCTTACGGCAATACTCGATCTCCTCTTCACGGGAACTCATATTCCACTTATCGCTTCTCCATGCCGCGATTATCTTAAGGTCGGGAGCAAGAGCTTTTATTCCAAGCTCAAAACGTATCTGGTCGTTTCCTTTTCCCGTAGCGCCGTGGCATATTGCGGTAGCGCCTTCTTTGCGGGCGATCTCCACGAGTTTTTTTGCGATAAGGGGACGAGCCATGGAAGTTCCGAGAAGATATTTGTTCTCGTATACGGCACCCGCCTTTACACACGGCATGATGTAATCGTCGCAAAGTTCGTCCACAACATCCACGATATAGCACTTGCTCGCACCGGTAGAGATGGCGCGCTGCTCAAGCCCGTCGAGTTCTTCCGCCTGTCCGCAGTCTATGCACGCGCAGACGACATCATAATCGTAATTTTCCTTGAGCCACGGAATGATAGCTGTAGTATCAAGTCCGCCGGAATAGGCAAGAACGATCTTCTCTTTCATATGCACTCCTTTCAAATGTCATTCACTTGACTTTTCGTTGCGTTTTATTATATTATATTACGGTGAACGGAGAGCTTGAACGGGTCGGCTCCCGCCGCTCCCGACGACCGAGTATAATTATACTACGTATTGCATAAATAATCAACTGTTTGGAGCGCGTTTTGATAATTTTGGGTATAGATCCGGGATATGCCACAATAGGCTTCGGAGTCATAGAAAAAAGCGCGAGAGGACTCGCCGCAATGGATTACGGCGTGATAAAAACTCCGCCCGACGAAATGATCGCCGTGCGCCTCGCAATGATAGACGAGGCGATGACTTCGATAATGAACAAATTTCATCCCGACTGCGTATCCGTGGAAGAACTGTTTTTCAATACAAACATCACGACGGGAATAAAGGTCGCGCATGCGAGAGGTGTCATCCTTCTGAATGCGGTAAAAAAATGCGGAAAACTTTACGAATATACTCCGCTCCAGATAAAGCAGGCGCTTACCGGCAACGGCAGAGCGGACAAACACCAGATGCAATACATGGTAAAAATGGTGCTGCGTCTTGCCTCGGTTCCTAAACCGGACGATGCGGCGGACGCGCTTGCCGCGGCGATATGTCATGCCAACATGTCGGGAGCGAGCGAGAGAGAGGTCAAATAAGATGTACGCATACATAAAGGGAAGGATAACGGAGGCAAGCGAAAACACGCTTGTGATCGAAGCGGGCGGCATCGGATACGAGGTCGCCGTATCTTCGTATACCGCTTCCGGAACAAAACCCGGCGCTGACACCACGCTGTATACGTACATGTCGGTAAGGGAAGACGGGATCGGACTTTTCGGCTTTTCGTCGCGCGACGAAAGATCGGTATTTCTGAAGCTGATAAGCATCAGCGGGATCGGGCCGAAACTCGCACTCGCGATACTCGGAGGAATGCCGCCGAAGGACCTCGGCGTCTGTATCGCATCCGGCAATGCCGCGGCGCTCAGTTCGATAAAAGGCGTGGGTAAAAAAACAGCGGAACGCATAATCGTAGAACTGAAAGATAAAATGAGTGCGGAATATACTGCCGCCGCTATTCCGGAGCGCACCGATCTTAAAGGAGTCGCAAAAGAAGCGGCAGAGGTCCTCATCGCGCTCGGATACAAGCCGGATGCAGCGGAAAGCGCTGTAACTGCGATATACAAAGACGGAATGACCGTCAATCAGACGGTACACAAAGCGATCGGCGGTAAATGACAATGGACGGAGAAAGATTCATCACCAGTACAAAAATACAGCTTGACAGCGAACTCGACCTTACGCTGCGTCCAAAGACGCTGTCCGAATATATAGGGCAGGAAAAAGTAAAAAAGAATCTGTCCGTATATATCGACGCCGCACGCGGACGCGGAGAATGTCTCGATCACGTTCTGTTATACGGCCCTCCCGGGCTCGGCAAGACGACCGTCGCGCATATCATAGCAAATGAAATGGGCGCCGATATCAAAGTAGTCAGCGGTCCCGCACTATCATCCATGCTCGATATAGTGAGTATTCTTACAGGCATAGAAGAGGGCGATATTCTGTTCATTGACGAAATACATCGCATAAACAAAACCGTTGAAGAAGCGCTTTACTCCGCCATGGAAGATTTCACTCTCGATATAGTACAGGGAAAGGGACCGGGCGCCCGCACGATAAAACTCCCGATAAACCGTTTCACGCTGGTCGGCGCGACAACGAGAACGGGGATGCTGACCGGTCCGATGAGAGACAGATTCGGCGTCATATGCCGATTAGAGATGTACTCGAAAGAGGAGCTTTCCACTATAATCCGCCGATCCGCCGGCATACTGCGAGTAGAAATAAATGACGACGCATGCGAAGAACTCGCCGTACGCTCCAGAGGAACGCCCCGTATAGCAAACCGTATGTTAAAGCGAGTGCGCGATTTTGCTCAAGTGCTTGGCGACGGCAGGATCACGCTGGATATAACGGATAAAGCGCTGGACATGATCGGCGTGGATAAACTCGGTCTCGACGAAAACGACCGCACCGTACTCGAAGCGCTTACCGTAAAATTCAAAGGCCGTCCGGTAGGGCTGGACACGCTGTCCGCCGCCACGAACGAAGATCCGGGAACGATAGAAGACGTTATCGAACCGTATCTGATACAGCTCGGTTTCATATCGCGCACACCGCGCGGGCGAATGGCAATGCCTCTCGCATATGAGCATCTCGGACTGAATCCGCCCGAAGAAAAGTGAGGTAATATTGAAAACAACCGATTTTTATTACGATCTGCCTCCCGAACTCATAGCTCAGCATCCCGCCGAGCCGCGTGACTCTTCGAGACTGCTCGTATACGACAGAAAAACAGGGAAGATCGAGCACCGCATCTTCCGCGATATCACCGAATACCTTACCGAAAACGACGTACTCGTAATGAACGATACCAAGGTCATCCCTGCGCGAATATACGGCGTAGGCAGGATGACGGGATGCCGCGTTGAATTTCTTCTGCATAAGCGGCTAGATATGACGGATTGGAAAACGTTGTGCAAGCCCGCGAGAAAAGCCCGCACAGGCGATATATTCGATTTCGGCGAAGGGCTGACGTGCGAAATATTGGCTTCGGGCGAAGCGGGCGAAAAGACCGTGCGTTTTTCTTTTACGGGGTCTTTTGAAGCCGCGCTGGACAAAATAGGACAGATGCCACTTCCGCCGTACATACATGAGAAACTCAAAGACAGATCGAGATATCAGACGGTATATGCCAAACACGACGGGTCATGCGCCGCACCTACGGCAGGGCTTCATTTCACGCCCGAACTGCTGGACAAGATAAGAGAGCGCGGGACAGAGACGATAGAAGTGCTTCTGCACGTCGGACTCGGCACATTTCGTCCGGTACAGACGGACGATGTGGAATCGCATAAAATGCACAGCGAGCACTGGGAAATATCCGCAGAAGCCGCCGAACGGCTCAATAAAGCAAAAATCGACAAAAAACGCATAATTTGTGTGGGTACTACGTCTGTCAGAGTGCTTGAAAGCGCTGTCGGAGACGACGGACTGTTCAAGCCGTCACATGGTGAGACCGAGATATTCATTTATCCGCCGTATAAATTCAAAGCCGTGGATGCGCTGCTGACCAATTTTCATCTGCCCGAGTCCACGCTCATAATGCTCGTTTCGGCATTCTGCGGACGAGAGCAAACGCTTGCGGTATACCGCGAAGCGGTAAAAGAGAAATACAGATTTTTCAGTTTCGGAGACGCATGCCTGTTCTTATGAAATTTTCTTATAAAATACTGCATACATGCGCCCAGTCAGGCGCGAGAGTCGGCGAGCTTACCACGCCGCACGGCAAGATAATCACTCCCGTATTCATGCCCGTAGGAACGAGAGCGACCGTCAAATCGCTTTCTCCGGAAGAAGTGGAAAATTCGGGCGCACAGATAATACTTTCAAACACATACCATCTTCATCTTCGCCCCGGCGAAGAGCTGATAAAAAAGGCTGGCGGTCTGCACAAATTCATGGGCTGGAACAAACCGATCCTGACAGACAGCGGCGGTTTTCAGGTATTTTCGCTTGCAAAGCTCAGAAAAATATCCGAAGAGGGCGTGGATTTCAATTCGCATATAGACGGTTCGCTGCAGCACTTTTCGCCCGAAAGCGCTATAGACATCGAGAACGCGCTGGGAGCAGATATCATCATGGCATTCGACGTCTGTTCCGAAGCGGGAACCTCCAGACAGGAATCCGAACGCGTGATGGAACTTACCGCAAGGTGGCTCAGGCGCTGCGCCGAACATCACACACGCGACGACCAGATGCTTTTTCCCATAATCCAGGGGAATATGTTCGACGATCTCCGACTGCGCTCTCTCGAACACTCAAAAGAATATGCGAAATGCGGCATTGCGATAGGCGGATTATCCGTCGGCGAAGACAAGGAAACGATGTACCACGTACTTGACGTTCTTCGTCCCGGATATCCCGAGAACATGCCCAGATACCTTATGGGCGTGGGCAGCCCGGATTGTCTTGTCGAAGGAGTGCTCCGCGGTATAGACATGTTCGACTGCGTACTTCCGACGCGCACGGCGCGAAACGGTACGGCATACACATCGGCAGGAAAAATAAACATTCGTAATCTGAAATACAGAGAAGATTTTTCTCCGCTCGATGAAAATTGCGACTGCTATTGCTGCCGCAACTTTTCCAAAGCTTATCTCCGCCATCTCGTACAGAGCGACGAGATACTCGGCGGAAGGATGCTTTCTCTGCATAACATAACCTATCTTGCACGACTGATGAGCCGGATCCGCGAAGCCATCATGCAGGACAGATTCGGAGACTTCGCCAAAGAATTCACAGCAAGTCCGGAGTATGTATCATGAAATATATTTATCTCGACAATGCCGCAACTACGCGGGTAACCGAGCCTGCTATCCGGGAAATGATCAAATATGCCGGCGAAGACTATTTCAATCCGTCGGCGGGATATGCGCCGGCGCTCGCGGTAAGAAAAGCAATAAGCACAGCGGCTTCAGCCATAGCCGATATCATAGGCGCGGAAAGCGGGGAGATCGTATTCACGTCATGCGCGTCCGAAAGCAACAATCACGCGTTCGCATGCGGGATCAAAAACAAAAAGGGAAATGTCGTGATCGGCGGCGCCGAGCACGCTTCCGTATACGAATGCGCAAACAGGCTTAAAAGCAAAGGAACGGACGTGCGCTTCGTCGCTCCAGACACAGGCGGACACATAACCCCCGAAAACGTGGCAGCCGCGACGGACGGCAACACGGCATTCGTTTCAATCATGCACTGTTCCAACGAAACGGGAGCAGTGAACGACATCGCAGGCATAGTAAAAGCTGTCAGAAAAATATCGCCGTCCGCGATCATACATTCGGACGGAGTACAGGCCTTCTGCAAAATACCCGTAAACGTAAAAAAACTCGGCGTGGATCTTTATTCGATATCCGCGCATAAAGTACGCGGACCGAAAGGAACAGGCGCGCTTTACATAAAAAAAGGTCTCAGCTTGCCCGCATTCATTGCGGGCGGAGGACAACAGAACGGCAGAAGATCGGGAACGGAGAATGTGTGCGGAATAATGAGTTTCGCGACTGCGGCAAATGAATATGCCGCCGTCGCAAAAAGCTTCGATGCGCATGCGCTCCGCAGTATATTTACCGATCGCTTTTCAGGAAGAGAAGATGTTTCCGTCAACGGCACCGCTCCCGATTCGGGATACATCCTCTCGCTTTCGTTCAAAGGGTTGAAAGGCGAGATCATAGCTCACGGAATGGAAGATCGCGGCATACTCATAGGGCTCGGATCCGCATGTTCCACGCATATAAAAACCAACAGGGTACTGAGCTCGATGGGGGTGAGCAAAGATTTTGCCGAAGGCAGCATACGTATCAGTTTCTGCCCGGACAATACCGTCGAGGAAGCGCTGATCGCCGCAGAAGCTCTCGAAGAAGTAACGAACGATCTTCGGCGAAGAATGAGCAGATAGCGACACCAGGGAGAAACATATGGACAGAGTGATCGTACTCAGATACAGCGAGATACACTTAAAAGGCAAGAACAGGATGTTTTTCGAAAACATCCTGAAGAAAAACATACTCGAAAAGCTCAAGGGCTGCGAATGCCGGACAGAATTCCACTACGGAAGATATATCGTAAGCGATTACGCCGAAGATGACGAAAACGAACTTATCGAAAGGCTGCGCACCGTATTCGGACTGTACAGTCTGAGTCCCGGGCTGCGCACGTCCGCAGATATCGATGATATCGCGTCGGCCGCTCTTGCCATAGCCCCGAGCAGCGGAACGTTCAGAGTGACCGTCAACCGTGCGGACAAGACATTGCCTTACACCTCGGTCATGCTTGCGTCGGAAACGGGCGGCAGGCTGCTGGACGCCCACCCCGGACTGTCCGTCGATCTTCATTCACCGGAGAGTACCATATATGTAGATGTGCGCGACAGAACGACCGCATACATATACGGCGAAAGCATATTATGTGCCGGCGGGATGCCCGTAGGAAGCGCCGGAAAAGGACTCAGTCTGCTTTCGGGCGGCATAGACAGCCCGGTCTCCACCTACATGATGGCAAAACGCGGGCTGCGCCTTACCGAACTTCATTTCTGGTCATATCCGTATACGAGCCTCGAAGCGAAAGAAAAAGTCATAGAGCTTGCGCACATCCTTCATAAGTACACCGGAGATACGGAGCTTATCGTGATCCCGTTCACAAAGGTGCAGGAAGCCATACACAAATTCGCAGAACCGAATTATATGATAACGCTCGTGCGCCGCGCAATGATGCGTATAGCGGAAAAAATAGCAAAAAAAACGGGATGCGGGTGTATCATAAACGGGGAAGATCTCGGACAGGTCGCAAGCCAAACGCTCGAGAGCATAACCGTCACTAATTCCGTCATAAAAGATCTTCCCGTGTTCCGTCCGCTGATAGGCTTCGACAAAAGCGAGATCATTGAGATCTCGAAACGCATAGGAACTTACGACACGTCCATCAAGCCGTTTGAAGACTGCTGTACGGTATTTCTTCCCGAAAGCCCTGCGACAAAACCTACGATACGCAGAAGCGAGTCAAGCGAAAGCAGGATAACCGATTACGACGCGCTCATCGACGAAGCGGTCGACAACGCGGAAATTATCCCCGTCACACACGGATAGATCACGGCATACGCGTTTTCCGGGCAGATTGTAAACGCTGAATTCCGCGCGCATCCGCTCACCGAGAGGCGTGTCGCAATCGGCGCGCACGACGCGATGATGCGATCTCAGCTCAGACGCGTCGATCTCTATGCTGACGACCGTATCCGGACGACGAAACGCTCCGCCATCCAAGGCGGGGCTTTTCAGTATTTCCGCGCATATCTCCGCAGGCAGTCCGCCGCCCGTCACCCCTTCCGGAAGGCCGCCGTCATCCGAGCCCACCCACGCGGCAACGACGTACTTAGGGTCGTATGCTATACAATAGGCGTCGGTATTTCCATCCGCAGTGCCGACCGTGCCCGTCTTCGCCGCCACATCCGGGATGCCGGAAAGCGCTTTTGCAGTGCCTGCTTCCGCGCAGCGCGAAAGCATGCTGTTTATAAGATATGCCGTATCCTTGCTTACGGCGCTGCCGTCGCATCGCGCAAATTTGCAATATGCCCTTGCCAGATCCGTCAGACGCTCGCCGCGCAAACTGGATCCTAAAGCGAGAGATAATCCGCCGTCACGTTCCGTCAGCCCGAGACCGAATCTCCCGGCATATTCCTTTGCGGTATCCACGCCGACCATATCCATAAGCTTGACGGCC
>OJMH01002660.1_pt1 | contig 14524 bp, 20 predicted proteins | sample 1597111 | NCBI WGS metagenome assembly OJMH01 (sample SAMEA2452115, study PRJEB22498) | human gut metagenome | reverse complement strand
CGCGCGTCCGTTGGTTGTAATAGTACTCGACACCAGTGGCTGTTTTATAAACCTGCCAGTCAGAAACAACAGGCCGGGAAGATGATACACCTTTGATTGACATTTGAATAACCGGTTGAGCCTTAGAACTGTCGTAAGTCAGACTTGCAGCTGCATTACCTGCAACTGAGCCACTAGGCGACATGTTCGTGTCAGCTCGCTTATCGAAGCGACTTGATGGTACAGATGGTGCGTTACTCCTCTTTACAGATTGTTTCACAGCACCCTTGGGCTGTCGGATAGGCTGAACTGAGGGAGTACTATTCAAAGCACTGAGAATGGCATCTGTTTCAGACGAATGACTACGTGAAAACCAGAGCATGTCACTTACGAAGAAGTCGAGTTACGAGAAGAACCGAAATTGTCTTTCTTAGAGCTGCTGACAGAGTCCCTCATCATGGACGACGCTGGTTTGTCATCACGAGATGAAGAATTGGCCGAGGTACTCTACTAATCACAACATACGGAATAAGACGACAGAAACGGCGGAGTCACTTCCGCTGGTCATCCACGCAGGAAGAACAGATGATTTTCCTCTTCCATACATTATCGAAAAACAGAATAGTGAATACGACAAATGCGGCAGTGGCGCAATAGCTGGATTTGGAGGTATCCTGAGCCAACAAACGGAGAGTGGATTTGCTGTAGTATCTCATTCCGATGGCTCATTTCCAGTGTTATGACATCACACGATTCTCCACTCACTAGGAGCTGTATTGACTACATGAATGTGTCATTGTATAGTATTACGATAATCACCTGATGAGTGCGAATAACGATCCTCCTCCAATCGCGATTCCTGACACCATGGCTACGGTGGCACGATTCACACAGATGATTAAGCGTGACAGGCAATCCACAGATAACGAGGTTGAGCTCTTTCGTTTGGTATTCACGCCTTCTTCGATTCCTAGATCACACGAAGATTCCAAGGCTCTCCAGTTCTTCAACGGTAGAGTATCTGTTTTCAGGGTGTTTCATCGGTAGTTGGCGACAACTGGATATCGATTCCATTATTCAAGTCTCCAGAAATTGGTACTTCTTTTTCTGTGTTCTTATATTAGCTCCGTTGCCCCATCACAAGATGTTGTGAGTGTTGTTGGTATTTTTGCTTCCATATATCGTAGACTTCCTCTGTATCCCACAGCCACCAGGTAATAGCGCAGGTTCAGGACAATCGAGATCGCCTTCCTCCCTTTTTGCCAATTGATTACGGTATTTCAAATGATGTTAGCTGATTATGTAGAGAAGTATCACAATGTATCGAATCAATGCAATCATGAGCATGTATGGTGTTTTCTGTAATGATATCCAGACCACTGTTTGCGAGCAGGACAGAGAAATCGTCGACACATACTGGAGTTATTGTTGCTCTATCGATCGTGGTATGTCTCTCTCTTTCTCTGCGACACAGATACTTTGGCTAAGGCAAAGCAAAGGGCTGGTCCACTTTCTGCATACATGGAATCAGGATTAAGCTACGAATCCATTGAACAAATGAACATGGGTTTCATTCAGGAATCCATTCTCCTGTTGCAACAGTATGGGATGACGAACGAAGAACTCTTCGATAAATTGATGAACCTGGGTTCGATTACAGTTGAGTCGGATCTTGAGTCGATTCGAGAGAGTTCGTCTTGTCACGTCGGTTGCATCCCGTTGGTCTTTTGTTCATGTGGAACGGTTAACCGAAACTGTTCTGTGTTTTGTCCGAAATGCCATAGGAGATGCATCACTGACTGTGATGGCGAGTGTTACATGCGTCCTGTATCCACAAATTCCCGCTGTTATCATGTGACAAAACGCTACAGCAAAGAGGTTACTGTGGTTTTCCACTATCCCGTCATGTATGGTCTGCTGGATGGAATCTTCTCGGGGAATAGCGAGTTCATGCATTCTCTCACGAACCGTGAACGTCTTGTCAACGCTGTTTACGCGTCGGAGAATGACGTGATCTGTCAGGATACCTCTGTGAACGCCTATGCGGCTTCTCATCACTTTGGAGATGACGAAATTTGCTCTGTTCTTCGTAAAAGTCTTGAGGATCGAGAGAGCCCTCTTTCTCACATGAGTTTCCTCATTTCGGAAGTGAAGTTTGCTGAGATGCTGGCATCGAAGGGTTGTTTTCTGTAGTTCCTTTTAGTATAGGCTATATGCAATCGCTCTCCGATTCTGATAAGTTGAAGGAGGTTTCGTCCTTCAAGGAGCAATATAGGATGGAGTCCATGAGGCGTGACTGCCAAAAGTATGATGCTGACTTTAACGTCATCCCTTATCATGATGAAACGGATGAAGAGGAGGTTATTGACGGTTTGAAAGCTGCAAAGAAGAAGGAAGTTCCAGTCGTTGCTAAGGAAGTTCAAGAGGTTCAAGAGCCTTCAGAGCAGCCAAAAGAGACTTCGCAGCTGGATCCCAAGTCTCAATGGAGTCGAGGAGGTCGACTGAGGAGTCTTTTCATGAAAGAAGCACCATCTCTCCATGAATCGAAGAAACAGAAAACAGAGGAAGTCACGTATCAGAAAGTGAAGCTGGATCCGAGTTTTGATGAAAGAAAGCGGTTGACGAAGTTTGGCTTCCAGAATCTGAACTTTGTCAAGATACAGGAATACTACTTTACAAAGAAGGAGCTTCAAGCGGATGAGAAACAGTGGTATACGTCTGTTGGACTCAAGCCGACTTCAGGTATTCTCTGTAAGAGTCTGCAATTGTAGGCAATTACAATTCCATTCGTGTGTCTCTACTCGTCTGGTGTAATCTCCGAGCTCACCAGTTGAAGAATGAATATTCCTATTTGAACGAAACCTGCTTCCGTGATAGTCTGATCCAATTCTTTGTATCGCGAAATCAGACTATTAATGATCACTCCTTGGATACATGCCAGATTCAAACGATTCTGAAAGAGAGTACCCTTCATTTCTCTGTTTCATTTGTAGTTGATCAACTGGCCACGTCTGTTGATACTAGCACGAATCCAACCTCTGATCTATCGAGTGTTACCGGCAATCAGGAGAAAAAGGATGATGGAAAGATACAGTTCAATCATCCAGGGAAGGATGTCGATGTGATCGAGTTGCGTGTGTGTGGTACGCTTCAGATCGAGGTTACTCCATTATTTGAGTCTATAGCGGACGATCAGCCTTATGTGGCAATATCATTTGTTGTTCATTCGTGTAATCCTTCGGATCAACCGTCATCCGCATTTAAGCTCTATCTTGGGATCATTCGTGGGTATAATGATGGCTTTCCCAGAGCGTTGAAGGAAATACAGCTATCCACTACAGTTCTTGGAAAGTATGGCTGTTTCTTCAAGAAGGATGGTCAGTGGTACCATCTCACCTGGTTCATTCAGGGAATCATGTCGGATTATCCGGCGCTAACCTATCTTCCAGAGCACTTCACTTCATCGTTCCCTTGTGTTTTCTGTCCGGTAGAGAAGAAGCTGTACAATCCTCTGTATCAGGCAATGCTTCCATCGACCTGGACTCAAGTGTTTGACACCAAGAAGATGAGGGCTCTGGATTCCTCTTTCAACTTTGTCAATCCCATTTCCCTCTACCGTATGAGCAGTATCGTGTATCAACTCCTTATCCAAAGCAAGGACTCACTGCAAGAGCAACTGATGAAGGATATGCAACCTGTCGCTCAGAGGAATCTGATGGAGTACTACCATCTCAAGGAGTTGTTCTCCTATCTCGATCATTCCTATCTCGTCATGTGGACTCCTCCTGTTCTCACCTCAAAAGACTCCCTACAGCGAGTCATACAACTAACGGAGAGTGCCACGCAAGGAGTTCATTACAAGGCCTTCCAGACCATTCTGGACAATCTCAATGAGGATTTAGCCGAGCATCAGTCGGAACCACTAACCATTGGAAAAGACGAGCGTCAACAGACGATGTCGTTGCTGCCGGAGGGAGGCGTTTACTTCATCGATCCTGTGCGACTCTATTCCGACATCTTCAAGCGCTTCTGTGACTGTCTTGACAATAAGCTCCCGAAGTTTGGAGGCAGTTCTTACTATTTCGATTTCGATAAATTATTCAGTGCAGTCGTCATGCCGTCTTCTCGTACGAAACCCCCTGGAATTGTGCCCAAGTTGGTAAATGCGCTTGCTTGTCGTCGCATTCGCCAGTTGGATTGCGATAACGTTCCCTGGTTGCATCCTTTTGGTATTACTCGTTTGTTCTTCGGTGACTTGTCGGATGAAGAGCGCTTGGTGTTCTACTTCTGTCTATTCACCTATGCGTATCAAGACTCTCTGACCATTCCAGTCGTGTACCTTATGAATGTCGTGGTGGGCATCATGTCGGAACTGTTCATCATGAATCGAAACTACCGTCGTGCTTCCATTCTCCAAGCTCGTCTCTCTACGTATCTGGGTCTTCTTGAGAGCAATCTCACCCCGAACTTCTCCTCCTCTTATACCCATCTTCCCAATCACATCTACCACAGCATTCTATTCCATGGTCCCTTGTATGAGTACTCCGATATCCATCAAGAGGAAACAAGGGGGAACTTCGAGCTTGGTGTAGAGTATGCGGAAATAGTCAGAGAGTACAACGAGAAAAGAGCCGCAACGCGCCTTGTATCTCCAATCGGTTATTCACAAGGAATTCAATCGTTTGACGTCAACCAAATGGCCAAGAGTCCGGTCCCGATAACCACGTCGCTGGATTGTGATAAGTGGGCTCTCTACAGTTTGGTCGATGACTACGTTTTCTCGATGAACGCCAGCATGCCTCACGACACCTATCTGGACCATGTGTTCTCCAAGACAGAACAGCAGTGGGAGCATCGATATGGATATCTGAAAGACAAGGTCCCCAAGCCTTGTGAAGGAAATACTATGTATTATTCTCTGGAATGGAATAATCAGTACTATGAAGCTGTGGTGGATGAGAATCCGGAGAAACCGTCGGTCAAGTGGTTGCAACAGAATCTGCGTTCTGTGGCTTTCACTCGTGGATTCGACAATTGTCTCTACTACTTCGTTGTTCGCGGATTCCGTGTCTACAAGGTGAACAAGATTTCATATCCTGTGGCGATCTGTTCACCCATCAAAGTACAGTCAATAAGTCGCGGATACTATTCCTACTACAGTTTGAAGCTGGCGGATGATTGGGACTCAGGATTGCATGACCACGTGATGCTATCGCTGTATCGCATTACGATGGGATCGGCAGTGCTGCTACCCTTTGCAGATCGTTCAGTGTGGGGAATCGCACCGATGACATTGAAGTTGGTGGCATTCAACGACTTGTCACGTAACAAGCTGTTTGAAAATATCAAGAATCGTGTAAAGGAAATGTAAAAGTAGTGTGTTTCTTGTACATAAGAGAAATGAAAGAATAGAATAAGAGAAGTTGGTAGGAAATCAAAAGGAATGGATAGCAAATAGAGATAATGGTTTGAATCATGGAAGCGAAGCAAATGGTGTTAGAATCAAAATTCAAAAGACAGAGAGAATGAATATGAAGAAAGAAACTGTAAATGAAGAAAGAAATGGAAATATACGACAAACCGATGAAAACAAACGCAATGGCGATTATAATGGACAAGACTAACGTAATAAGCAATATTATAGAATAAGACAATGAATGGTTACTCAACAAAGTACCAACAAACACTCCTTTCATTCAACAAACACCTCATAAGAAATAGTCTGGAGGAGGCTTCTTCGACGGAATTCCTCGCTCATTCGCTGGAACTGCCTCATATACCTTGAATTCACATGTCAGTCCCTCCGACACTTTCATTATCGACGCCACATTTCCACAACGATAACAATAGTTCGGAGCCGACCACACTGCCACCAATTCTTTATCGAACATGTACTTGTATCCTTCCATCACCAATTGATGAGATCGACACACCAAATCCAATCCATTACTCTTATTGAATTCACTCACACAATCTCCTCCAAACACAAATCCACAACCGCGAGGATTTATTCCCCACCCTTTCAATTCTTCTTCCGGATCTGACCACAACAAATCACACATTCCACCTTCGTGAGGCAATTCCATCTTACGATCCATTAAACGAATCTCATCCAATGTCGGAACTGATGGAGATAAACCACCATGAACACAAAACAAACGACCATCGATTAATCCACTCAACGGAAGATAATCAAATACATCCATACAGAATCGCCACACATTGATTGATCCATATTTACGAAGACACTCGTCATAGAATCCATACACTTGACTGATTTGACGCGATTCGTGATTCCCTCGAAGTAATACCAAATTCGACGGATAACGAACTTTTAAACATAACAGTAATAGACATGATTCCACACTGTAGTAACCTCGATCAACATAGTCTCCCATAAACAAGTAATTGCGAGATGGAATTTCACCACCTATCTTAAATAATTCTCGCAAATCATAGAATTGACCATGAATATCACCACATACCTACTACTCAATTCTATCACACATTACATACTGTTATCGGACTACTCACTTCTTCCACATTCCCTTCTTCTATTAATATATCACGAACTCGATCACAAACATACTTCACTTCACTCTCATTTATCAACTCACAATTTCGTAACTACATATCATCCCATTCATCATTTCATCACTCTTGATATCAAATCGTCGACGTTCATATCACTCTATTTTCAATTACTCTACCTCAATCATACCTGTCGATTTTGATACCTTCACTACGATCACGACAATTCTTTGACTCAAACTTCATTATTCTCCATTCCCCGCGATCTTTTCATACTATTCATCTACATATTCCTTTTCTTATTTTCATGTCGCAATCGATTCATCCGACGCTTACTGATATCATCACTATTACTGTTACCAAAGTCGATGATGAACGACAAACTCATACTGTTACCATCTCACAAGTAATTCATTCTTCGCATTCTTTCATTTCTAGAATTCTACTATCGCTCAACTCAAACAACTACTCGAACCACTCTTCCATATTCCTTCTTCTCATCAACGATTATTTTATTTGGGACGTATTCTTGATAACAATGCTTATTTCATTCGTTCGTACTTTTCACCCATCCTTCCTCACTCTATAGATATCAAATTCAGAATCAATCCACACTCCAAATCGCTTCCTTATCACCTCCTTCGCAACAACCTCGTTCCTCCTTCTTTCCCTCATCACCTTCTAGAACAATATCACTATGTTGAAGAACGAAATCGTTTAGTATCCGGAATCGAATCCATTCTTTCACAACCCACCACTCTTTCTCTCGATTGGCAACAACTCGTTACACTTCAAGGAGCACGTGTTCCCGTTGCTCCTGATACACTTCATTTCCCTTCAGGAACACTCTTTGAACCACTTCGTCAGGGTCTTCTCACTTTCAACACCTATGTCTCTGCTCTTCGTCTTCCTGTCGATCAGCGACCTGATCCCATTCCTGTATGGACAGAAGGAACGAGAGAGAATCCTGGAGATCGTCGTTTCTTCGTTGGTGAGTGGGTGGATGCGTTGGACACGGTTCACAAGTGGTTGGAAGCGACAGTGATTGCTGTGAGTGGATCGTTTGTGTACATTCATTACAATGGATGGCCTCGTCAATGGGATGAATGGATTCATGTGGTATGAATGAGAGATACAATTTGATGAATAGAATTCACCTCGATTGGCACCCTTTCGTACACGTACTCGATTTGGTCAAGAGCGTTCTTCCCTCTCGCCCGATGTCATTTCATGGAGTGCAGATGCGATTCCGACAGGTCCTGACGATCCTGAACTGATTCTCTCCTCTATCTCCACTGCTTCCGATTCTGTGTGGAGTGCGTTTCGCATGGCATCTCATCATCTTCCGAATGAAACAGAAGAAGAATGGAAACATCGTCGAAATGAGGCATTCCGTGAATTGGCTCCACTCATGGACCGTGTGGGTCGTCTTGTTGTCGATGCTTCTTCACTCATTCAATCCATTGGAAACGATTTCCCCTTCCCTCAACCTTCCATTCCACAACCTCATCATCTCACCATTCCTCCTCCTCCCACTCAACAACAACAACAAGGAAATCCACGAGAAGGAATGGAACAATGTGTTCGTACTGGTTTGATGGAAGGAGATGGTGTGATTGTGTTAAGTTCTTCTCGTCAACAACCCATCACTGTTTCCATTGATGAGAGTCTTCTTCAGTCTCAAGTCATGCATTCTCTTCAAGACTTGCTCAATCAACAAGAACAAACGCAACAACCACAAGATCATCCACCTACTCCCATTCTCTCACAGAGTATTCAACAACAAACAAATCAATCGCAACCTTCACTTATGTAACTGTGTGTATGTTTGATTTATGAATAGGAATCGTCTTCAATCACTTGGTTTGCTTTCACACGATATCTCCACTCCTGCCAATTCATTCAATCATTCCAATGAAATCAATTCTTCTCTTTCTTTCAATCACTCCATATCATACTTCCTTTCTCATTCACGATTACACACTTCTCTTTACTCCCATTTATCCATTTACCTTTTATCTCCATTCGCTTCTCACTCAACACTTCCCCATTTTCATTCACATACAATACATTCCCATTCTTTCTCAAACATATAATCCAATCATTCAATATACAAATGTCTTCAATATCATCACATTCAATCTTCATATTATTCCAATACTCTCCTTCTCTCATACTTATCATTCCATTTCCATACACATCACAACTACACAAACAATCTCTTTCATACACTAATCGTTTCACACATCCTCTCATACCACCAATCTTATGCCATTCATTCTTCACCCATTCCATTATCATCCCATTACGATATCCACATATACAACACTTTGTTATACAACTACACACATATCCAACTGGATATCCTATTCTCTTCTTTTCATCACCCATTTCCATATACAATTCTCTACCACATATCATCAGCCCTTCTTTACCATCCCATTCCACATGACACCCACTCATCACTTCCTCTCTATACCTCTCTTCTTTACCATTCTTCAAATCATATACTCGACTTTCATTACCCTTGTTCATTACACACACTCCTTCATTCACACATACCATCTCACCTCCCATACATTCTCGTATCAATTCACGAATTCCACTCTTCACATTCATACGAACCACACAACCATGATAACCCAACCATATCCATTCATCATTCATATACACACCATGAATACTCCCTTCACATATTGAATCTAAGCGTTTCCATACTCGTTTCTCAAAACTCAACTTATTCAACAATTCTCTATTCCCAATACCATTTTCACCTCTTCTCATTCTCAATAGCAATTCTACTACATTCATACTCTTCCAAACCACACAATCACTCTCTTTCCTCCTTTCCTTCTTCATTTCAATTGGAAAATATCGTTTACGTTCCATATCATAATAGAAACCATTCACTTCTTTCACCATCCCTCCTATACTCTCCTTTCCATTGCCATTCACTTCCTTCTTACTCAACATTTCATTCTTACGACGTTGTTCTTCTAATCCTCTCAACACATCCACTCGAACATATTCCTTCTTTCTCTTATTACCATTCCTCTTCTTACTCATTCCTCTTTCAAATACTCATTTACACAATTTCAACAAACAACCACATAGACTACAGTAGAGTACAAAACTTCACAACCCTTTCAATACGACTGACAAATACGATGCATTATAACTCTGATACACCAACATCCACTCATTCACTTCTTCTTTCCATATCTCTTCTCGAATCATGTCCCAATCTCTCTCCACTCCAATACGACATAGTAATGAACAATTCATCTCATACTTCACATCCTTACATACACAACGAACAATTGCTATCGTCTTCTCCAATATACTATATTCCTTCATTGATGGATCCAATAGTACATAGTCACTCAATTCGGCACAATAATACTGATCACGAATCGATACACCCAAACAACTACATACTCCATAGATACTCTCTGCCAACGTACTCGCTTGAATCGACCAACATAATCCATTCAGTATCTCACGCTCAATCATACACACCTTTCCCAACAACTCTTCTCTCACACCACACTGATACAACATACGTCGCATACTCACTCGAATCGCTTCCTATACACGTCAATTCACTCCCATTCATCTTACACTGTTCTTTATCGATATCAGTAACGCACTCAAACCCACTTGCTGAAGATCTCCACGTTTCACTCCACCACCACTCTCACTTCCAATATATCGATCCAATATGTTCACTGCCAAATGAAACGTCTCGCGATGTAACCCATGTTCTTTGCAAAACTCTGCCATCCAATCAATCAAGATACCACGATTCTTTATAGTATATCCCGATGTACAACTGTTTCGTTCCCAACGCGTTACACCCTTATCACGCAAATTGATCTCTTCAAACAATGCATTCAACGCTTTCCATTCTTCATATGAATCCATACAAACAGAAGAAGGTGATTTGGAAGAGAGAGTCAACTTCTTCAGCGAAGGAGTGGAGAGTGTCGAAATGGAAATGGATCGTTTGATGGATGATTTCTATATCGATTAGTACGAAAAGGAGTGAAAAGAGAAAACCTACGGGAGAGAGAGTAGGAGAAGAGGCCGGCATGGATGTAGATAGTAGAAAGGTTGTAAGAGGAAGGATAGGCCTCGTAAGGTGTGTGAGTGGAAGGATGTTGGGATATCCCATGAATTTGAAAAGGAGGATGTTGCCGCGCTTTTTGAGAATTGGCGGGAAGTGGGAAGGGGTGTGGGAGAGCGGGAAGGGGGATGTGGGAAGGGGTGTGTGTGGGGGGTTGGGTCTTCTGGTATTGTATTTGATTGTATTAAAGCCATTTGTGTTGATACTCTCATGTTCACTTACTCCTCAATTCTCTTTTTCAATCCCCTTTCCTTTTGATATATACTTCTTTCTATATTACAATCAATCTCTTTGGATGCAAACTAGTTTGCCCGCGGTTATTCTTCAATTTCTCCGTTGACAGCAATCTCTTTTTCCAATATGGCTCTGAACGAATTTGTGCGTGACAATTTGGATGCCTTCAGCTTCAATATGATTATTATTTGCATCCTGAATATCGTTGTGTTCTTGGTACTATTCATCATGACGATGCCTCTTCCGGATGTGATGAAGCGTGGATATGCTAACGTTTTATTGTTGTTGTCGTTTCAATCTAGTTTATCTTCACTTATGCTCTTCCCTTCATGTTCTTCATGATGTTCTGCATGTACACCATGTTCTGTAGCTATGCACTTTGAAGCATTTATGTGTAGATACCATTTACAAGCTTGTTCGCAACATTCACAACTTCCATATGAGTACGTCGAACGTTTGTTTAGTTTTCGTTGTTTATACGTAGCCTTCTAGTGAGAGTCCTCGTGCTTTCTACAAGCGTGTTGCGAAGAACCAGAGAGATATTCTTCTCTGCATCTGCGGTTGCGCTCTCTCCTAGTAGTTCTTCATCGTTACTATAACTCTAGCTTCACTCTGATTCTGTCCACTCAATTCAAGCAGATGACGACGGATAAGAAGGTTGAGGAGGAGATTCCTGAGAAGCCTGCCGATGAGAAGAAGAACGATTTTCGTGTTTGTTGACAACAAGGATTCGAGGATAGCAACGTATTTGCAGCCGCGTTCACGTCATTTTGCGAAGATTGTAATGCCATCATGCTTTCGAGTCGAGTGAAACCCAAATTCTACTGATCATTCTCCATCGCTTCCCTTACCATCAACTGCGCCACATTCTCCTCAGTCACCACATGCGATGGTCGATTTGACGGAGGAACAGGGAAGATCGCGTCTTCTTCGTCCATATCGGAGTGATACGCCATGTTTTCCTCAAAGACTGATGAAATGAACTTCTATTCATGAGCACCGCCAACCATGCATACAAGAAGTAGTGAAGTGAGAAAAGAAGGGAAGGGAAGAATCCATCGCCGTCGCACGTAGTTACGATAAGTCACCAGTCCCAGAATAGTCCCAATGACTCCTTCAAAGAAGCCACTCACTCCACACGTCCACGACAATAAGACGAGGATACATCCGTTGACGACTTTCTCTGATACGTTGATCGCATTGGTTATTGAGCAGCTTCGCAGCGAACTAGAAGGAACGCTCTCTAGGGATGAACCCTGACTATAAGAGATACTCCAGTAGAGCGAGAACAAGGACGATAAATACATGATAACTCCGTAAGGCGGTAAGTAAAACACAGAAAGAAGTAGTTTACATAAAGCACATGAAACGAACACCGTAAACAGCACCGACATATAGGCATAGCTGCCATAGTACAACTCTAGAATGCGCATCGAATAGAGCAAATACCCCGATACAACATAGGTGAACAATCTGTATATAAGCAAAGCAACAACTGTACTCATTGTATATAAAGAGACGGTATACATAAGTTGCCGTTGGATTGTGAGGTAGAAACTCGTGCACTATAGATCACAGTAGGATAAAGATCATACATCCCATGGAAAGAATGAGATTGAACAGGAAAGCATATAAATGAATGAAGGTAATACGGAAGCACTCTATGAGTCAATCAAACGAAGAATGATGACTTGGGTCCCTTTTCAATACCATGGATTCACCTATTTTCCGATTTTCCGATAAAGGACAGAAAGAGTACTCTTACTAGTTATGTCGAAATAACCGTTATTCGTTCAGTAATTCATATTATCCTTACTTTTTCTCAGATGTCCGGCAAAACGGAAGTGAACCTTGAGGACATGACGGTTGAAGAGTTTCTTTCGAAGAAGACGCGTGATGTAGAGGAGGTTCGATTAATTGTTCGCAGTTATGATCAGACCATTATCAACCACGCCAAGGATATGTGTGGAATGATCATGCGTCAGTATGAGGAGGCGCGTAACAAGGAGCTGGGAAGATTTGAAAACCCTCCTCCCGCAAGTGAACTGCATGTTGGTTTGTTGATACTTAGGAGTGGATATGATTGTCACGCTGAAGTGCACAAAGGGACCCCATGTGAATCATATATTTGTTATCAAGCCGAAATCGGTAAACGATCTTGGTAGTAGTTGATTCATAGAAGGTGTATCCTATTATTGGTCGGTCATCCAGCACGGAAGTGATGAACAATGGTGTTAGCTTGCCAAATGATCGCGAGGTTTCCTCCTATCATGGGAAGGTCCATATGTTGTCTATTTTTCATGTATAGTTTTTCATTCGTGGTGGACAGCTTAAGTACAAGGATACAACGAGTCTCAATCACAGCTATGTGAATGGGTTTCCACTTGTGTTCGTTTTTTACGACTAGAGAGCTTGTGGACGATGATGTAACTCTTAAGTCAGGTGATATCCTTCATGTTGGTCAGAGTGAGTTGTTGGTGGAGATCAGTAAGTGATCCTATGTTTGATTATTCGCATTCATTATTTAGTGTTTGTATGATTCATTTTTCCACAAATCCAAGTCAATTGTGTTTCTAGCAAATGGAGAGATCACTCCTCATGGATGGATCTCTGTGGATATTAGCCACATTTCACTTCTCCTTGGAATGATTGAGGTTGTTGAATGAGTCTCATCTTGAACAGATTTATAAATCATCCATTGTCCCATTATGTACCGATTTATATAGGAATTATTATGGACATAATAGTCTTATTTTGGTTTCCGTCCCTATTCCTCGTCAAGCCATGATCATGTGTGCAACTCAAATTCTTTGATAGTTGTATACATTGTAGGATGGTGTAAAATGAAATCGGAGGAGATTCTTAGCATTTGTATAGAGTTATGGCTGCCGACAAGGATACTACCACATCATCCTCTTCTGATTCGGAAGTGGAGCAGAAACCCGCTGCTCCCGTCAAGAAGGAAGTGGATACTTCTTCGGATAGCGATTCGGACGTGAAGCCCGCCGCTCCTGCTAAGAAGGCCGAGACTTCTTCGGATTCTGATTCCTCGGACTCGAAGTCTGACAAGAAGGAGGAGAAGAAGGCTGAGACTTCTTCTGATTCGGATTCCTCTGATTCGGAGTCTGATAAGAAGGATAAGAAGAAGGAGGAGTCGTCTTCGGACTCTTCGGACTCAGAGTCTGATAAGAAGCCCGCTAAGAAGGAGGAAACCTCTTCTGACTCGGACTCCTCGGAGTCGGACAAGAAGCCTGCCAAGAAGGAGGAGTCATCGTCTGATTCCGATTCGGACTCGGATGATAAGAAGAAGATCGTCACAAAGGCTGCTAAGAAGTCCAAGAAGTCGAAGCAGTCCGACAGCAGCGACTCGGACTCTGAGTCGGAGGATAAGAAGAAGAAGGAGTCTTCTGATGATGACGAGGAGGAAGAGGAGAAGCCCAAGAAGTTTGGCGGTCTTCAGGGGTATCCATTTCTAGCTTGAAGCGATGTTTAGATGGCTGGAGCAGAGACGTATTAAGAAGCGTGAGCAGGACAACATTGAGTTCTCGAAGAAGGTCGTGAAGGATTGGAAGTACAACCGCGACGGAGCTCTCGCTAAGAAGGTTTGCTACGAGGGAATGCTTCCCTACACTCGTATCATGGTTGTTGTTTGTT
>OJMH01002658.1_pt1 | contig 14538 bp, 23 predicted proteins | sample 1597111 | NCBI WGS metagenome assembly OJMH01 (sample SAMEA2452115, study PRJEB22498) | human gut metagenome | reverse complement strand
GATGCGCGCGATTGTCGGTAGGCGCCGGCATGTTGTCGCTCACGTGGATCAGTCGCAGGAAACTGTTCGAGATCTTCAGCACGTTGATCACGGAGGGCGTCAGCAGGGAGGAAGGGACTTCGTTCGTGTCGCTAATCACCACCCAGTTGCCGCTCACCTTGCTGAGCTCGGGCGTGTACTGAAGCGCCACAGCGTGACCCATGTCCTTCTATGCATGAAAGAGAGAAATCGATCGAACAAGGTCGGCATTCTCCGAGTGTACAGCCTTGTAATCGCGCTTGCGGCACAGCGCAAATACAAAAGGCTTCATCATGTCCGAGCTTAGAGGAATGTCCACTGTCTACATGAAAGGAAAAGGGCTCAGGAACCATGATATCATCGACAGGAGTAACGAAATCGAGAAGAAGAGAAAAGAGATCCTGACGCTTCTTCAGCTAAACGTCATGTTGAGAATAGGCTCGTTGCCTTGAAGTCAAAGAGAATGCCGTTGCAATTGCGACGACCGGAGCAGAACAGACGGAACTGATCCAAGCTTTCGCGCATCAGCAAGCCGTAGTTACCGCTGATACCAACAGAAGTGAACTGTGACTCCAGAAGGGATTGGTAAGCAGTCAGCCTGTAGATGAATGATTAAAGAATTCAACTACCAGTTCTCGACAATACGAATGTTCTTCTTTCTGCCGATATAGAAGTACATTCCATACACGCACAGCAACAGAACTCCAACAATCTCCCAAATGTACTCGTGAACGAAGGCTACAGTATGAACGCACAAAAATCGTTCTTACACTTCAGATTGAAAGACGGTTCGGAGGGCGTCAACGTGGCAAACTTCGGCTGCGCAGCGATGCACATGCACAGCAAAAGCGCGAAGATAATTCCTTGCTGCTTCATTTCTTTTTTGTTGCAGAGAAAACCATCTTCATCAAGAGGCGAAAAAACGGGGATTCTCGCTTGGGAGCAGATCCCTCTCACATATACTCTGCATATCTGTCCTACTCACTGTGGAATAGAAACGAGTAATGGAGGTTCATGAGCGGGTAAAAGGATACTTGCAAGAAGGAGGACATCTCGCAAACCTTCAAGTATTTGCCTATCGTATGTAGTATATGCGGAGAATCAGACTGAAGAGTATATAGTTGAACATCGATGTACTGAATGGGAACTGGAGAGAACGCTGATTCAGTACTTAAAGAGTACTATCGTTGTTTCATTTTCATTAACAGCTCAACTCCGTGAGGAGGATCGAGGAGCCATTGCCGCGATAGTGGATCAATTCGTTTCATCGTGACGTGTATTGTTTGAACAAACAGAAACACTTTGGTGTGGCATCCTTTAGAAGCTTGGTGAACACGGTAATCTCGGAACGGATCAGCGACTTCTCTGACTCGCTCATCGTCGACTACAATCAAAGAAAACAAGAAAGAACCACCATCTTCTGTTTCGTCAAGTCGTAGGAGGCGCCATTTCTGGTTAAGCGGAGATACAAGTCACCTGCACCACCGCGAAGCAACTGAAACCTATGTGATCAATGCCACAAATCAGTAGAACTGAGAAATGACTTCTCCAGAGGGCTATACATCAAAACAAAAAACATAGAGATACGGCCTGAGGCACTTGTGCAGCATTCATGGTTCGAGTCATCTGGACAGTTTTATAGATCTGATTCTGTAGAGACGATCCGGGTCTATAACTAAACACAAATAAAACCAGCCAACGCATCCGAGTCATCCATCATGACCAGATTCCCATCCACAAGTTCGAAACTGAACTCTTTGCAGAAGTCGGAAATCTTGTTCTGATTCAAAGAAGGAAAACACTACCTTCATTTGCTGAACACGCGCCGGAAGCTGAGAGATCAGTACCGAGAGGTTATCTTTGATTGCCTTCGCCTCCTTCATTGCATTTTGCTGTAAGGCATTGCAATTGATCTGTACTACAAAGATGATTTCATATAGCACATTGAGAACCTTTCACAAGGAGCTGGTCAAAGAACTCTTTCTTTTCCTTATACTCCGGATCGGCATGAATGTCACTCTCTCTAACAGTATTCTGCATTCGGCTTCTTGCCGACAACTGTTTTGGCATTTCCGGCTGATCCATTCTTGCTTAGGAAAAAAAGAATGGCGATCGGGATATGGAATAGATTACATGGAAATTAGCATAAGTTGAATTATGAACAAATGCGAAATGAAATTGATCCAATAACTCCTCCTATCTGCATCGATAATCTATTCACTTAATTCTGATGAAAAGAGAATGAAACAGATGTCTCAAGTCGGTAGGAATGGCTGAAACAAAAAATAACCCAATTAACGCATGAATAATACCAATGATCCGATTCTAATGATTGGAACTTGGCACAGAATCTATAGTGCTTAAGAACTGTCTCACCAATCCAACGAGGAATGAACTCTAATTCACAATCATTCAATCTTTTAGAAATCATACAAGGTGATTCGTACCACTCATATGGGATGGAAACAACCGTTGCATGAGGACCATGAATCCATTATTTCGGATTATTCAAACATACTGATACCCTCTTATCATATAGAGTTATAGGGTTAGTATAGCAGTAAACAGTGTGCTAACATTTCTCGAAAAGATATGAGCACAACCGTTCAGTTATCGGAATCAGTATTGATTATTATAGGAACGTTAATTCGCAGGAACCGCGATTATTAGGGGAAAGCGGTTCAATAGCCGTTTCTCCCTGCGACTAGTATCCGATTTCTAGATTGTCGTAGCCGGTTGAATACTACTGGGCGTATTCGGTTCTTTGCGGTGGCAGGGTGTATTGCTTGTTAGTATTTTATTCTGATCGTTGTAAGAGTAGTGCTTACTAAGCATATGTAACTCATCAAGTGATGGAAAGTTATGTGTAGACGCCATGGACTTGGATAACCACTTCTTTCAGCATATGGAGAAGAAAAAACGAAAACGGGATGTCATCAAGCTCTTCGTCGGTCAAATCCCATCTACAATTGACGAACCTTCTTTAGGTGCTTTTCTTTCTGACTATGTCACTATACTGGATGTGACCATACTGCGAGATAGGAAAACGAATATGAATAAGCGTAGGTGTTCCGGTTCGAACCGTTAGTCTATAGGCTGTGCATTTGTTTATGTCGAATCTCATGATGCGGCAAATACTCTTATCTCATCGTTAAGTGAGAAATTCTACTTTCCGAATGTATTTCATTCTAATTCATGCGTTAACATCATAGATGAGAACACCTGTTCACATTGATTATGCAAACACGCATGGAACATCAAAGCAATCCGCTTCTACTCATGAGCAATTCTCAATCAACAAATCTCCTTTTCCCAACAATCAGCATACATTGAGTCCACGAAGTCCTACGGAAACGGATTATACGCATGATCAAGCTAATAATTCCATACCGAAATCTGCTAATCTCGCTTCTCCTACCAACATGAAGATGTTTCCTCTTCATGCACAGGAGGTTGAGTCGGATTCAGGTAACTCCAAATCTTCATATTCGGCAAATGCTCCGGCTGTATTGTCTCTTCCTCCTCAAGGCAACGGCAGCCTCTCTTCAGGTACTTATCCAGAAAGCGTTTCATCATCTCCGCGTTACATTCAGCCCAGCCAGAACATGGTCATGATTCCTCCCTCTGCGTCATCCATTTCCCTATCTCCGTCCGTCTATCCTGTACCTATAAACCAAATCACACAACCCACCAATGGAGCTGGTTCCACCATTCTTTTCCCTCCATGTCTTTATACACCATTTGCTGTTCCTCAGAACGTTTCCAATCTTTCTTCGCTTCCTATCCCCACATATCCCAACGTTTTTATGGTTCCTCGACCCACGTCACAGGGAATCGTGCTTCCTCTCATGATGCCTGATCGGGTGGCACCAGTTCCCATTTCATCTTCCCAGGGACAGGAGAGCGAGGGGATCCGAATGGTCTCTGATATTTCCGGATTCCATCAGGAAGGTGAGGTTGATCAATGGAGCTTATATCCAGGTCCGATGGGTGCAAATGTTTTTGTGTATCACATTCCGTCAAGCGTCGATGATGAAATGCTTCGCGAATTGTTTTTACCGTTCGGTACTATTCTCAGCACCAAAGTAGTTCTCGCGGTGATGATTCATGTGTCAGGTGTATATAGATACAGTAACGCAACAGAGTCGAGGGTTTGGATTTGTTAGTTACAGCACAGTGGCAGAAGCGGATAGGGCTATTGCTGCTATGAATGGTTTTACAGTCAACGGAAAACAGCTAAAAGTGCAGAAGAAGAAAGAAAAGTCGTCGAGTTGAGTGTACTCAAACGTAGACAACACTATCCAATTAACTACACCTACAATTCATAGAGACATTCTTGAACGAATCTAACTCTATGATGTTAGTCCCTGTTACATCCATAAAAACTCATTTACACAACGTTTGCTTGAATTGGATCTTCAATTCCTGTTTGTTTTACGACAGTCATCGAAAAAACCAAATGAGAGACCACTACGATGGAAAAACTGGAAAACAACCCTATCCAGTCTGGCAGTCTTCCGCATATACGCAAGTCCGCGATTATTTCAATCTGTTCGCATAACCTTTCAGAATGACTTCATTTTTCATCGTTGGCAATGACAGAAACACCAGATATTGAGGCAAAACAGGAGAATATCGATGACAAAACAAAGGTACCTTGTCCTTATTGGCTGGAGATGATACCCTATTTCTTCACCTTCCTTATATTGTCCTACATTTCGTGGAGATGGATTGACGTGGAGAAACCAGCCTGGCGTTACCCTCTGTTCTGTAGCATCTTCGCTGCCTGCTGTATTCTTCAGTGGTGCTACATCTTGTGGGAACGTTGGCACTTTTATGGATCAAATGGGTTCTATGAAATCTATTGGTATTGTCATATGGGATTACTTCTCACTGCCGTTGCCATTTATCTTCATTTGCCAAGTCTCCTAGGTCAGACAATGTGTTTGACGCTTTTCCCACACGTATCGTTTTGGGTTGATTTAGCGCTTTATCCCTGCTTCGGTCGCTCCATTATTGGATCAAGTGGATGGTTAGTTGACAAGTCCTATCCAGTCCACGAGAAGATGTCTTCGATGCACCACTTTTGGTACTATCCTTGTATCATTTTCGTGCTTCAAGGTCAAAAGACAATTCCTCTTGTTTGCTACTACTTGTCGATTGTACAGTTCGTCATTATGAATTTCTTCTCTCACTTTATGACTCCCAACTCGTATATCGACAAGAACGGAAAGCTGCGACAACTGAACATTTGTGTCTCCCATGAGTGTGTCGATTTCCTGAAGAACATTCCTCCTTTCAAGTGGGGTGATGGAAAACCGTACATCGTCTTTTTACTTATTGCTACCGTCTGTTACAATATTCCTGTCAACTTCCTTGCGTGGTGCGCTATTACTTGTATCCAGTTGTTGATGAATAGTTTCATTCACTTGCATGTTTGTTGCTTAATCATTGCGTGGTATGGTTTTAGATTGGACAGCTCATCTCGCCTCAATATAATATGTCAAAACAAACACCTTCACAACCTATACACAATTAGCATGGCTAAGAGCTAACCGATTCAACAGCCACGAAGTTTGACTGCGAGTATAATACTCTTGATTACTCTTGCATTCTACACCCGGAAGAACCACTCATCAAGTCCTTTCTGTTTGCTGAATGCTCTCTCACTTCCTCTTCACTCCACTTACCTTCTCCTCTCTCTCCACTTTGTAACCAAAAGAAAATGAATGGATTCCTCTCAACCACTCCGATTCCCGCGGAAATGATCAATCACTCATATTCATCCGAACGATTGACACCATTCTTCAGAACTCCTATCTCGAACTCATTCTATTCACACAAAGCCATTTCTCCAATCTCGTCAGAAAACAATCGCTCTCGCCTCCTCAAACCATCCAAATTCAATTATTCCTATTCATTCCATCATTTCTTCATTGTGCAACACATATCAAATCCCTCGGCAATTCCACGTTTCCACGTTTCAAGCCTGCAATTGTCTTCATTCCTGCAATTCTTATCGATTTCATATTGGATCATGGAACGACTACAGCATGGAGTACTTCAGAACATTGCCAAATTCCTCAGCTTACGTAACAGACTGCTGCCAATCCAGCTCATTCTCTAGGGGAACTGTTTGCATCGTTTGAACCGATCAACCGAAGCACGAAGGAAGTTGTCAACGAAGTAGGAGAAGAAACGCGATGGGTCATGTTCGTAGTTGTGTCGGCAGATGAAAACGCTTAATCTCTGCGAGTACCGTACGATGACTGATGCAGAATTCATTTCGCTCATGCGGTTTTCGTCATTCCTCATTTCATCACACGTAGACGCTGCTGTGACGTCACGTTTTTGATGCTGGACTACTCCACCAATATGATGCAGTGTAATCAGGAGTACGATTCGATGGACCTTGTCAACTAGTCTCTGGGAAGTGAACATCTATTGTCCCAAGCTTCAGATTATTGTGATCCATGGAAGGTAGGATCGGAGAATCGTCTCTCTCCCCAGTCCCATCTACGCCAACGAGTTCGGCAACGAAGTGGTGGCGCGTCTCGCGGCAATCGATGGATCCATTCCTGGCATCTATCAAGATCGTCCTCTGAGTCGAATCCTTCCTTCCATTCCATCTAGTCAATGTCTATCACATTCTGTGCTCTGCGCGTGTCGTTCACCTGATCACCATGTTCAATCTGCGCGAAACACCTGTCACCACCCACGTCTGGTCGCTTCTCAAATACATCCTTTGTTGGTATGGGTCGTTGAACTCATTGGAAGCCACCGAAAGCATCGACTTCATCCTCCACTCCATCAGTCTCGACCAACTCGTCATCTGTTCCTTCTACGCCATCTGTCGCGTCTTCAACATCAATATCACCTTCCATAACATCCTTGACGTTTACACCTCCTATCTCCTCCCCTTCCAAGCCATCAACAACATCGTGGAGTGGGGAGATGTCAATCGTCTCTGGTTCGACATCGACCTCACCTTCATTCCCAACGTACTCCTTCGCTCCCCCTTCTCACTAGTCGTCTCATCAGCGAGGAACCATGGTCGAGCTCTATAACGTCTTCTTCGTTCCTTACGTTTATACCGTGATCCAATACTTCCATACCGCGATTCAAACGGGAGAAGAACATTCGCTGAGTCCGAAAGCTCCTCTTAAGCCAGAGTCTCACTAGACTGAGATGACGACCCTGTACCATTTGTATTCTTTGTCCTTTTGCATTGTTTGTTCCCATGGACTTCACTGTCGAGTACCCCGTATCCTACTACCAGGAAGGAGAGTATCGGGGGAACAGCAAGATTAAGATACACAGGAACGCCCAATTGGGTCTTCTGTCGAACATCAAAACAATTGGAAGAGTAGTTCAGAGGGAGACTCAACGAATAGTATGTCATTGAAAGCGATGTGGAACTTCAATCAGATAAGGGTCTCATCTATATCGGTCAAAACACGGTCATCCAAAGTGGGACGAAGATCGTTCCCTGTACATACGGAATCACCGAGAATGGAAGCATTCAATCGTAAGGGATTATCAAACACTCAATTGTAGGAGAGAGAGTCCCTGTATCTCCATAGGAAACGGAGTGATCATCAAACAGAACTGTACTCTTCAAGCTCTTCGGATAGGCGACAATGTTATCATTGGAAACAACTGCACGCTCGTCTTCTTTTCATTCTAACCGTCACGTGTAGGGAGAAGGATGTGTGATCAAAGACAATTGCGTGCTCGACGATAATACGATGGTCCCTGCCTTCTCTGTCATTGCTCCGTTCAGTCACTGTGGCGGAATGCCTTGTTTTCATTGAGTTGGGTTGTGATTCAAAGGTCGACGAATGGAGCAACTCCCTTCTTCCTTCCCCGTTATGATGCAAATCTATGCATCCACCTTGTTTGATAAGTATCTTCCTCTTTCCTCTCTTCTTTGTTGGTGATGGATTCATGCGTCCGTAACACACACTTCAATGATAAAAGTGATTAAAACGATACAAATACACCTTTCCCTTCTTTCCAGACATCGCCAAGTACTCTACAACTCACCTTCTCTCCTCAACTCTACGATTGTCTCCGCTAATCGATACGTCCCGAATGAAACCCAATTGCTCATTCACCGCCGGCCAGTTGGAATACACACTCAAGGAAGGCAGATGAATCACACGCACTTGGTCCTTCTTATCCTCACTCGCATACACCAACAGCGTGTTGTCGTTGTTGATCGATATCGAACCAATCTCCGTCACCAGATTCTTAAAACACTTCAACGGATGAATCACGCGATACACTTCATCCGTCTTCTCCGTATTCAAACACGTCGGTGTCTCGTACACAGACAAAATGCCACTCTTGTCTCTACCTCTCATTTCCTCCCTCTTCCCTCACCCAATCGCCATGTAATTTCCATTCACCTCCAGTCGAACCGCTCCGAACAGATCCTTGTCCCAGTAGTTCGCTCGCACCGAATTCTTCTGAAGGTCGTACTCCACAATGTGACTGTCCTCTATTCTCCCATCTCCCAACCACCTCTACCTCCAACAAAGTAACACGTGTCATTGTCGTAGAAACAACCATCCACGATCGCAGACGCCAGCTGATGTGGCTCGCCAGCCGTACGTGTCGACAGCTCGAGGAGGAAAATCGACCCCTGATTGCCCAACAACAACGCGCGACGACCATCCGGCGACACACGAATGCGAGCGCCTCGTAACTCCTTGTATCCTACGTGCAATTCCCTCATCATCTCTACCTGGCATGTTGAACACTTGGGACGAAACGTCTCGCTCAATGTCGTAATACAACAGGAATTCGCGATTCCGTGAACTCATCAACAGACTAGAGAAAACCAATCGTCCAATCTTACGTGTTCCGACTCGTCCAATACACTTCGTTCACAAAGAACTCGTTCAGATGAATCACCTTGCGACACGAACACACGCCCTCCTTCACGTCGTAAATGTGGATCAAATAGCCTCCGTTCACACACAGGAAACAAGGAGCCGAACGATGGAACAGAATGCTACGCTTTGGTCCCTATCGCTCACATCTTCTAACCACTCCTCACGAACTCTCTATGGTTCTTTGAAGGCTTCCCTTCCGCGTCATCCGAAAGACGGAACATCTTCAGCAGCTGGATACTCAAGTGTTCGGGAGGAATCGTCTTCGCGTTCCCAATAAAACGTTTCGTTGTACGAAGCAACGTGTCCACATCGTCTTCTGACTCTCCCTTCTCAGGAAGCGCAAACAGAGCATCAGTCTCCTTGTTCTCCAAAAACCTATTCATTCCATTCCTATTCCATTGTTACTCTGTGCGCAGTCGTTTACTCAACTCACTCCCTGTGATCTTCCTCTCCTCCTCCTCGTGACGAAATTTGCGATTACGGGCCGTGTCTCTCATGTCCACCATAATCGTATCATCGTCCGAGTCATGCCACAACGCCGGACGCTCCTTCTTCTCCTCTTCAATCTCCTCATTCTTCTTAACGTCATCCCATCCAAATAATCATACAGGCTCCACAGACTCCTTCAAATCCCCAAACAACAGATCGGTAAACTCCCGTTCGTCTTCCAAAGAAGAACTCTCTCGTTTCCTATCACTCGAATTCATCCACTCTTCTTGGTTGACGAGATATTGTCACTCAAACAGATGCCCGAAGAAGTCTCCATTTTCTCACTCCGACCAAATCAGCTCCTTCTTTTCTCCTCTGCCCGAAACTCTCCTCATTTCCTCCCTTCACGGTTTTGTTAAAGACTGCGTATTGATCTGGGATCTTTATTGGATTCGACGGAATCATGCAAGCTATCACCGTATGCAAAGTATCCAAGTCGCTATCTTGTCATTGCTGGAACAAGGATAAATCGCGTTTCGACCATTCTGTTGGGTTCACCGTGTAGAGGTCGCGCTGGCCACTCGGAATTCAAACGATATTTACGTATATAACACGTGTCATTCGTCCAACTTTGAAAACTGGAAACTGATTCACACATTATCGGGAGTGGGAGTCTTCCGATAAGTTGATTTGCGTAGCACGATCTGCCTGTGACGGCTCTCGACTGGGATCCCAACTACAACCGCATTCTGTCGTGTTCGGAAGACTGCAACGCGTACGTGTGGAACTACGAAGACGGGAAGTGGATTCCCACACTCGTCGTCCTCAAGATCAAGCGAGCCGCGTTGTGCTGCAAGTGGTCTCCCAACGGAAAAGCCTTCGCCGTCGGATCGAGTGAGCGAAAACGTACCGATTCGAGTCCTTCATCCTGTAGTCCGTATCTGTACCTTCAACGCGGATCAGAATCTCTGGGTCCATCCAAGCGGTCTCCGTGTGAAGCAAGAACAGGAGGAGGAAGGGGGAGATTCCACTCCCGTTGTTGCCAACAAAACGCGCGGAAGTATCTTCTGTGTCTGTTGGGACCGGACGGGACAGTTGTTGTGTCGCGGCTCCTTGGACGGTTCCATGAGCATCGTCAGCACCTACTACGATCCTTCGGAACCGTACGACTCGATTGAATGACTCAGTGTCAGAATCCGCGAATGTCCCTTTGATGTCGCTTCCAAAGAACTCTTCGGATTTGTGTTCGGAGACAAGTGTGGTGTGGTGGAGGACATCGCCGTTAGTCAAAACAACCAAGTGATTGCATACACGGGTACAGATGGATTGGAAGCGTGAGAAGTAGATCGCAACAGTGACGTTCACTTTTTGGAATTCAAGGGTCACGCGATGAGCAAGCAGGTTTTGTCAGTCCTCCCTGTTCACTGTAGACTGTCCACTGTCCAACGCTTCCGTTCACCTGTCTCCTGTTCATCACAGACACGATTCTGGCGGCAGGAGGCTTCGACAACAATCTACACATTCTGGTAAAGAAGTCGGAATGGTACTAGCGTGAAGGCGAGGTGATATGTAGGGAGTATGTGGGTGTTGCAGACACTTCCTCCTCCACTTCCTCGCTCGGTATGTCGTCTTCGTTCCAGCAGCGTATTCGAGTCGGTGAAGAAAGAGTGTATCACGTAGATGCTCCAATCGAATGCGAATGTGTCCGATGTGAATGCCACCAACTCGCGAACCAACACAACCTCCAACGGACCTCATAAGAATGCGATCCAGCAGCTTCAGCCGTGGAAGGAAACCCCGACAATGTGTGCGGAGATCACTTCGTGTGGTAGGAATGGACAGCGAGGTGGAGTGTAGGACTGGACGGACGACTGGTGTTCTGGAACATGGAAGTGATTCTGAAGAAGATGAATCTATTGTAATTTGCCCTGTTTCCAACAAACACGCCACACTGAAAAGTCCTCCGTCTCCTTCTTCCAATTCTTACTCACATGCTGGAGCTTCTTTCCGTTCACCACACGCACCTCACTTAGTTTCAGACCACGCTGGAGCTTCTTCGATATGCTCTGTCCCTCACTCTCTCTCCACACACCCACTTCATACAACAGACTCGCCTTCCCATTCAATGTGTCGTTGTGATACTTGTGTTCTTCCTCATCCCACTGTGTTGTGTGTGATTTCGTCGGCAGCGTGGTGTTCCGAGTCGGACTCACATAGTACTCGCCCGTGTTCTTCGGCTGCTCCACCTCCGGCTTCTTCTCCACCTGCTGACGCGTCTCCATCACTACGTCTCGTTTCCTCCTCTTAGTTCTACCCCGCTTCTCGTCCATCACCACACGACGTCCGGCAAAATCGAAGGAAATCGCGATCGGCTGCTACACATCGTTTCCACTCACAATATCCACTTTTGACCGCTCCACATACACCGGCTTGTACGCGTCGCCCGATACCTTCCCTCCGTTCCACTTGTCGTTTAGATCGAAATAGTCTTGCTGGTCGTCATATCTGTTTTCATCCCACACGTCCACTCCTACACTTGCGATCGTGCCGTGTTGTCGCGGTCGTACTGCAACAATCGGTTCTATCTCTCACTCCCTTTCTCTTCCCCCACCTTGCTCTCAATTGCCTTCCGCAACGCCTCGTCCTCCTCCTCTCCATGCGTCTGTCGGTAGCGACGACTGAACGCGCCGCAGTACGTACACACCTCCAACTTCTCTTCCGTGCAAATGATGTTCCCACACTGCGTGCAGTTGAACAACACCGGATGCACCGTGCCAAGGCAGTGACACTTCGCAACCGCTTCCTATCACCTCCATCCTCCACTCCTACGAATCACACTCGCTTGGGCGGGACGCGTGTGTCTTCCATCGTCTTCCTGCTTCTTTGATTTGAAAGTCGTCTCCTTTGATTTGAAAGTCGTCTCCTTTGATTTGAAAGTCGTCTCCTTTGGTTCTTCCACAGACTCCTCCATCGGAGAGGACGGTTTCGATTCGGATGCTTTGAGTTGCGTTGCAACTGTCGGTGCTTCAATCTGGGCATATTTGCTCACCTCGGGTGATTCCTTCGGTTTCAAAGCTGTGAGAGGCGGGTTCTTTTCTTCGTACTACATCGACACTCCAGTCCACTCGCTACTTGTCCACGCGATTTGAGGATCTCTGTCGCAATCTCGTTTGCCACCGTTTCGTTTCCAATAATGTCTTTGAGAGTGGACCGGATGTCGTTTGGATCCTGAAACGACAGGATGTAGCTACCACTTAGGCGATACTCCCAGCACGCACTTCGTCATATCGTCCACGTTTTCGGGACCCACAATATCCGACAACTCCAACATCAACGTCTGACGAATCGCCATCTTCTCTTCAAACAAACAATGACGCTAAATCACAATATCACAGATGTCCCACACGCCCTCCACGTGCTGGTAACAGAGTGGGAGCGCCGCCTCCGTCAACACCAACTCCCGCGTGTTCGGCAGCTCACCCAGCTTCCTCTCGAAATCCTCGCAGATCATCGGCGACGAACAGTTCACTTCAATTCCCCTCACCAGATTCTTTGCAACCACTCCGATCACCTCCTATCTCTCACCTCCCTCCTCCATCCTCACCGTTAGCGCATGGAGACATCGCTGGATCTGCACGTGCGCCAACGCACTCTTCTGCGTCGCCAACAGTCGCGACAGATTCTCCGACATCTCGCAGAACACCGGCAGCAGCAACGCATCCACCGCCGTCTCCCCCAGCGCGCGAACGCCTACGTCCCACCCTTCTCCTTCCCTCACAGCACACCGCTCCGTAGACCGACGGCAGCGTCGTCTTCGGGTTGTGAAGGACCTTGTTCAGCGTCACGAAGATCTGTCGCTGCATCTTCGGGTACTGGTTGCCGTGTCTACGAGTCACCATTCCTCCACTCATGCACTTCCGATTCACGTCCGAGAGGATGGTCGCCGACAGGTCGCGCAGGCGCCAGTGGTCCTCCACGGGCGAGTTACTCAGCGTCTTCCCGACACAGCAAGAAAGAATGCATGGAAGGAGCAGGTGAAGCTGTGTGAGAGAGAGGGAGAGCGACTACATAGAGAACCGTGTTCAGGTGCCGATTCAGCACTAGACTGTGCGTCACGTGCATCAGGTACTCCAGATACGACAGCATGCCTTCCGGCTTCGTTCTCAGAATCAGTTGAGCCTAGATGACAGATGACTCCAACACTCACTTCGTTCTGAATCCAGTTCACCAGATACGGCAGGATCTGCTTCAGACCGTCGTCCACGTGTAGCTGGTGATACATCTCGCCCTTCGCCGTATTACTGTCGCTGAACATGCGCGTTTTGATCGTGTTCAGATACAGCTCGCACTCGAAACTCAACGAGTGGATCGAAGAGTCACGTACCGATATGTCAATTTCCGTGTTACTCTCCTGGACGTCATCTTCCCGATGGACTATCTCTCATTCCTTTCATGCACTTCTACATGTGGGAAGAGAGGCGATCTGTTTCCCGTTCATTACGATCCACGAAACGTCGTAACGTGTCTCCAAGGGAATCTCAGGCACTTCCGAATTCAGAATATCCTGGATTGAAAGGAGAGAGTCCTCCATCTTCAGCGTTGTGTTCCTCTTGTCAACGCTTTTGAACTTGGTCGTCACATCGTTGGAATACCCAAGCACTCTCTATCAACTCATTTCCCACACTCTATACCGTACATCCAGACCCATCACACGAAGAGCCGTCTGTAAGTCATTGATCGTCAGCGTTTCTTTCCTTGTGTGACGCATAATCTTCTTCGCTTCCTATGGAGAACACACTGGAACCGAGACAAACCTGAATGAGCAAACGAGCTCGCATCTCAACGGTTCGCTCTGTATACGACGCTGTGTCCTTGTCGATGTACAGATTGGTGTATACAGGAAACTCCATGACTTTGGAAACCGATTGTGATGTCAACAAACACTCCAATACGATCTACCCCAAAGAGCGAATGCCGTCGCCTTCTGGCCGCAGCAGAAGCACTTACAGTCCTCCGGAAGCTCCTCCTGGTTGAACGGCAGACACAGCGTCTTCGCAGAGCCGCTCAGCGCCGGCGCCTCACCTGCGACCACCTTCTTCTCCGTCGCGTCGGGCGACGTTCGCTTCTTCACCTCCTCCTCGCACTCAATGCGCTCGCACCACGGGGCCAGCACCATGTTGCCGTCCAGCGT
>OJMH01002652.1_pt1 | contig 14567 bp, 17 predicted proteins | sample 1597111 | NCBI WGS metagenome assembly OJMH01 (sample SAMEA2452115, study PRJEB22498) | human gut metagenome | reverse complement strand
TAAGTTAGTCTAGTCTAAATTATTTAAAATATTTGGTAAAATTTGTTTTTTTCTAGAAACAACATTCTCAAGCATTGCAGTATTATTATCTACAGAAACACCAAATGCTTTTTCTACAACAGGAGCATCATTTCCTAAAGAAATAATTTTAGAATTTGAATTAATTATATCTGTTGCAGCAAATACATATAAATCTAAATTTTCTTTTTGAATATCTTTTGCAATTGCTTGTTCAAAATAAGATTGATTCTTAAATATTGAATCTAAATCTGCTGTATTTACTTGTGCAATTCTAAACTTTTTATTTCCTTTTTCAAATAATTTGCAATCTATATTTATAATTTCTTCTGGAGAAAATTCACTAATGTCTGTACCTGCTTTAAGCATTTCTGTACCATAAACATTAATATCTAGCCCAGAAATTTCTTCTAATTTTTTAATAATTTTTTTATCATCTTCAGTTGTTGTTGGTGATTTTAATAATAATGTATCAGAAATTATTGCGCTTGCCATTAATATTGCTTCTGTCTTTTCAATTTCTATCCCTGATGTTTTAAATTCTTCAAATAATATTGTTGATGTGCATCCAAATGGTTTTGCTGTGTAATATAATGGTTCTGATGTTTCAAAATTTGATATTCTGTGGTGATCTACAACTTCTAATATTTTTGCTTTTTCTATTCCTTCTACACTTTGATTAAATTCATTGTGGTCCACTAATATTACTTCTTGTCCTTCTTCTACTTTTTCTATTAGTTCTGGTGCTTCTAATTTTAAATAATTTAACACATATTGTGTTTCTTTATTTACATTTCCAAGTCTTACTGCTTTTGATTTTTCACATCCATTTTTTTTATTTAAAATTTCTTTTACCATTGCTGAACAAATTGTGTCTGTGTCTGGATTTTTGTGTCCAAATATTAATACTTTGTTTTCCATTTTTTTATCTCTCCTTTTTTATTGACTTTTTTTAATAATATGATATAATATTTATAGGAAATGGAGAGGCCACAAAAGTGGTTTGCCGGTTTAATATAAAAAACACATCGAACCGCCAAGTTACAGATGTGTTTTTATTGGTTATTTTTGTTTACTCAAAATTATAACTATTGCTATAATCAAGGCAAACGCAATGATAGTTATTCCAATTAAAGAATAAAATAGTATGTATAAAATGTTTAATAAAGTTGTTTCTATCATACGCCTCACCTCCTTTATTGGAGGCAAACCACATCCGTTTATCTCATTTCCTATGTTCACTAATATACAACATTTATATCTAAAAAACAAGCGAACATTTCATTATTTTTTATTTTTTTCTAATATAACTTCTAATTCTTCCTTAGAAAATTCATATTTTTTATTGCAAAAGTGGCAAACCAATTCAGCTTTTCCATCTTCTTCAATCATTTCTTTTAGAACATCTTTATCTAATGTTGCAAGTCCATCTTCCATGTGTTCTTTCGAACAATCACATTCATATACAGGTGTAATATTTTCTTCAATTAGTTGTACATTTTCATCGCCTGTTACCGCCTTTGCTATTTCTAATAATGTCATATTTTTATCCAGCATTTTTGAAATTGCCCCTACTTTAAATATTGATTGTTCTATTTTTGATATTTCTTCATCTGTTGCATCTGGCATTGGTGTAATTATATATCCACCTGCTGATTTAACTCCATTTTTATCTACTAAAACTCCTAAAGCAACTGCTGTATTTTTTTGTTCTGATTTTGCAAAGTATTCCGCAAAATCTTCTGCTATTTCACCTGAAACTAGTGGGCATATTCCAACATAGGGTTCTTTTAAACCAATATCTTTTATTACATTTATAAATCCTGCATTTCCAACTGCTCCACCTACATCTAATTTTCCCATATCATTTAATGGCAAATCTACAACTGGATTTGCTACATATCCTTTTACTCTTGGAAAATTATCTGCTGTTACAAGCATTGTTCCAAGTGGTCCATTACCTTTCATTTGAACTGTTAATTTGTCTTTTGCACCTTTCATTTCATTTCCCATTATCGCTGAAATCGTTAGTAATCGTCCAAATGCTGCTGTTGCAACTGGGCTTAAGTCATGTATTTTTCTTGCTTCTTCTACAAGTTCTGTTGTGCTTGTGCATACTACTGATATTTTTCCTTCATATGCTAAAAATTTCATTATTTTGTCTTGCATTTCTAGTCTCCTTTTTATAATTTTATTTAAAATTTGATACTATATTGTTTTGAAATACCGCGTAAGCGACCAAACGAACATTGTGAGTGCGAATTGGAGCAAACTACATATTAATGTTTTAAATATGAAGTTTGCGACACCAAGGTATAAAAAACAATATAGTATCAACTATTTTAAATCAAAAATTAAAATTTTTCAACTTACTCATGAATCTGGAACATATCCTTTCCCTCACCACAAACTGGGCAAACCCAATCTTCTGGTAAATCATCAAACTTTGTTCCCTTTGGTATTCCTGCTTTTTCATTTCCAAACTTTGGATTATAAATATATTTACATTGAGTACATTCATATTGTTCATTTCCTGTTCTTTCAACAGAAAAGTTTTTATACCCTAATGCAACCGCAACTATCATAATTAATAAGAATGATAATGCTTTCCAAATTCCACTGTCACATAATATTACTGCAAACATTCCAAATATTGCACTTATTCCATATAAAATTAAAACTGCTTGTTTTTGGCTAAATCCTTTTGCAACCAATCTATGGTGTAAATGTCCTTTATCAGCTTTAAATACAGCTTTTATTGATTTTCCCTTTATTAATCTTCTAATTATTGCCCATGTAGTATCTAAAGCAATAAGAGGTAAAACAATTACAGCTGCTGTATATGTTTTTGCAGAACCCAATATAGAAATTACTGATAAGGAAAATCCTAAAAAGTTTGATCCTGTATCTCCTAAAAATGTTTTTGCTGGTGTAAAATTAAATGGTAAAAATCCCACTAAAGCACCTGCTAATGCAGTTATTAATACTATTGAAATTAATGATGAACCATTTAATACAAATATTACTAATAATGATATAGCTGATATTACTGAAATTCCTGATGATAATCCATCTAGCCCATCAATTAAGTTTATTGCATTTGTTACAAATATTATCCATGCAATTGTAATTAATATTGATGTTATTTCATGCATTTCTGGAAAATTCAAAAATGGTAATGTTATACCTTCTATTCTTATTCCTGACATTGCAACAAAAATAGCACCTATTGTTTGTCCTATTAATTTTGTTATTGGTTTTATTGTTTTTGTATCATCTACAACACAGAACCCTGCTATTATCAGTATTCCTGTTAAAAATCCTAATAATTTCTTCCAATATTCTTGTGGTCCAAACAAGTTTATAGAATTTTCTATACTCATTACTATTAATAAATATATTGTTGATGCCAAAAATCCTAATATTACTGCTGGTCCACCAAATTTTGGTATTGATCTTTTGTGTGCCCTTCTTTCATCTTTTGGAATATCTATTGCCCCTATTTTTTTTGCAATTTTCATTGTATATGGTGTAGTTACAAATGTTACCACAAATGCCAGTATAAATGCTATTGCTATGTTTCCCCACATATGTATTCCTCCAATTATTTCATATTATTTTTTTCTATTTCTTCTACCATTTTTAGTCTTTCTTCATATCTTCCGCCTTTAAATTCTGTACCTAACCAATTTCTTATTATACAAATCGCTTCATTTATTGTTAAATAGTCTCCACCTAATGTTACTACATTTATATCATCATCTGCTTTCGCAAATTTTGCTGATTCTTGATCATGTATTGATGCTGCTCTTATTCCTTTAAATTTGTTTGCTACTACTGTCATTCCATATCCTGATCTGCATACTAATATTCCACAATCACATTCTTTGTTTTGTATTGCCTCAGCTACTTTTTTTGCATATATTGGATAATCTGTTCTTTCTTCTGAATTTGTTCCATAATCTTTATATTCTATTCCGCTTTCATCTAAATATCTTTTTATTTCTTCTTTTAATTTATATCCTCCGTGATCTGCTCCTAATGCTATCATTTGTATCACTCCTTACTTTTTAGATATTGGTAAAACGTTAAATTTGTCACCAATATTATTTTTGTCCACTATATCACATTTTGTGGTTGATTACAATATTTTTAGATAAAAAAATGTCCATTAGGGACGGTTCTTTTTGGACATCATCTAAAAGAACACCTATCAAAGCTCTTGACGAAAAAATACAGAAAACAATACAAACAACACTAAATAGATTAGAAGAAACAGCAGATATAGAAGATTACAAAAAACTTATCTTTTCTCGAAAGGAAGGTATTTTAAGTAGAGTTATTACTGAAGAATTAGATTTATTATATAAAAATATGTATTCAGAAAACTCACCAGATCTTGATAAAATATATATTCAAATTTTTGATTGAAAAAATAAAATATCTGAACTTTTAGAAAATTTTGAAGATAATATGAATTATTTAGATGCTTATATAAAGCAAGAACTATCACCTAAGTCATTACAATTACATCATTAAAATTTGTTTAATATTTTTTTAGCAAAAAATGTGAAACTCTTTTTTATTTTGTTTCACATTTTTTAATATAAATTTTCTATTATTAAGTTCTTTTATTTAGTTACTTCTTGTGCATATTTATTATTAACAATTTTATCATAAGGAGCCTTTACTTTAAGCTCACCTGCTGAACTCATAACTTCTTGTAGTTTATCAAAACTTTCTTGTTTTAAAACTGGTGTTTCATTCCAAGCATCTATGTCTTTATAACTTTGAATTGCAGTAGCTAAAAGTTCAATATCTGTATCTGGGAAAAAGCTTTGTATTTCTTCTGCTATTTCCTTTGCAGTATGTTCTTTAACCCATTTTTGTCCTTTGTAAATAGCATTTGTAAAGTTTTGAATTGTAGTTTCATTATTTTCAATATAACTTTTCTTGGCAAAATATGCAGTATATGGTATTTCACCAGATTCTTTTCCAACAGATGCAACAATGTATCCTTTTCCTAATTTTTCTATATTAGATGCTGTTGGCTCAAAAAGTGTAACATAATCAGCACTTCCTGACGTAAAAGCACTTGCCATTAAGTCAAATTTTATACTATCATCTAATACTAAATCTGTTTCTGGGTTTAGTCCATTTTGTTTCAAAACATATTCAAATGTCATGTATGGCACTCCACCTTTTCTTCCTGGTATTACTGTTTTTCCTTTTAAGTCCTGCCATAAGAAATTATCTGTTTTATTTTTGCTTACCAAGAATGAACCATCTCTCTTTGTTAATTGAGCAAATACTTCTACGTAGTCTTCTTTTCCTTCGTTATATACATAAATTGAAGCCTCTGGACCACAGAAACCTATGTCACACTGTCCTGCCAATACTGCTGTCATTACATTGTCTGCACCTTGACCTGTTGTTAATTCTATTTTTAAGCCTTCTTCCTCGAAGAATCCATTAGCAATTGCCACATATTGTGGTGCATAAAAGACTGATCTTGTAACCTCATTTACTTTTAGTGTTTTTATTGCAGTATCATTTTTTTGTGGTCTTGTTGCTATAAATCCAACCGCTATTACAACAGCAACAAGCAATATGCACACTATTATCGTTATAATCTTTTTCATTTTTTTAAATTTCCTTTCTTTATTTTTGAGGCTTTATCAACAGATAAAAAGTAAATTTTATTGTTTTTCTATCGACACATTATTGCCTCTTTCATATTTACCATTACACCTTTATTATAAATTTAGCTTATTTTCATTCCCTTTTATAATAATCTTGTATATTCTATCTCTGTTTCATCACAATTTTTTCTAATATTTCTATGCTTTCGTACATTACGGCTGCGACTATTGCAAGGATAATTACACTCGTCATTACCAGATCCAGCTTAAATACTTGCCCTCCATACACAATTAGATATCCGAGTCCTCCTTTTGATACTAAGAACTCTCCAGATATTACTCCGACTAGTGATAATCCTATATTTACTTTTAGAGTATTGAATAATGTTGAGATATTTGCCGGTATTACTATTTTTGTAAGTATTTGAAACTTGCTTGCATTAAAAGTTTCAGCCATTTTTATTTTTTCTTTATCTGTGTTTATAAGCCCATTTAAAATATTTAATATTGTTACAATAAGCGAAATTGCAAGTGCCATAACTATTATAGCTGGCATTCCGGCACCAACCCATATTATTATTACTGGTCCTAATGCTACTTTTGGTAGTGCGTTTAGTATTACCAAGAATGGTTCAGACACTTTAGAAATGAACGATGACCACCATAGAATTATTGCTATTATTACTCCCATTATGGTTCCTAAAGAGAATCCCACCAATGTTTCTATACATGTAATTCTTAGATGTCTTCCTAAATCATTCGATGACAAATTTAGAAATGTTTTTACTATTCTAGATGGTTGGCTAGTAATAAAGCTATCTATTTTTCCAAGCCTTGCAAGAAGTTCCCATATTCCTATAAAAGCAACTACTATTAAAATTTGTGTTGCGAGTATCTCAATTTTTCTAAACTTCTTTTTTCTTAAATATCTTTTTCTATCTTCAGACATTAGTTTCTTTTCCAGCTTCTTTGTCATACTCTTCAAGCTCCTTCCACATTATGTTAAAATACTTACTAAATTTAGGCTTTTCCCTACAATTTAATGGCGTCCTGTTCTCCATCTCGAAGTCAATTGTGTATATGTTTTTTACTGTTGCGGGTCTTTGGCTTAAAACCGCCACTCTATCTGACATACTTATAGCCTCCGAAATATCGTGTGTAACCATTAGTACCGTTATATTCTCGGCCTTTAAAATTTTGTATATATCTTCTGTTACCATAAGCCTTGTTTGGTAGTCAAGTGCAGAAAAAGCCTCATCTAATAGTAATACCTTCGGACGAATTGCCAGCGTCCTTATTAGTGCAACTCTTTGTCTCATGCCTCCAGACAATTGCGTTGGATATTTATTTCTAAATTCATATAAACCATATTTTTTTAGAAGTTCTATTGCATAATTTTTATTTTCCTCTGTTAATGCCTTTTGAATTTCCAGTCCTAGCAAAACATTTTTATAAATAGTTCTCCATTCTAAAAGATTATCTTTTTGCAACATATATCCCACTTTTCCATCTATGTACACTTCTCCATTTGTTTTACTTTCCAGCCCAGAAATTATTGATAATAGTGTAGATTTACCACATCCACTTGGTCCAATTATGCTTATAAACTCTCCTTCTTTTACATCAAAATTTATTCCTTTTAGTGCTTCTACTTCTCCATTTTCAGCTTGATACGTCTTTGAAATATTTTGTATTCGTACAATGCTTTTTTTCTCCATTTTTCACAGTCCTTTCTTACATTTTATTTGATTGAAAAAAGTTAATTTTTCCAATCACCCTCCAAAGTCAATCATCTTACTAATAGTTTATGTCTACTTTTAAAAAGTGCTACAAATATTTAAATAAGCTAAAAACTGGTTATTTTTACCATGTATTATCACTCGTTTTGTTTCACGTGTGTAAACATATTGTCGTAGCTTTGATTATATAATTACTTAAATTATACAAATTTTATATGAAGGAGTTTTTCAATGAATAATTTTAGCAAATATGAGGATAATTTAAATCTAATTGGACCTATACTAAAAGATAAAAGAATTGAAAAAGGACTTTCACTAGAAAAATTTTCTTCTAAACTTCTTTTACTTGGCGTAAACATCCCGGTTACTAGCCTTTACAGAATAGAAAACAACCAAAGAACAGTACGAGACTATGAAATTTGTGCAATATCTGTAGTGCTTGGTGTAGATGTAAACGAATTGTTAGGTCCTATTACTGAAAGATTTAAAGTATCGTAAAATTTTAAAAGAGGTAGCTTTTGCTACCTCAAAACCATTTAATATAGATATTTTAAGTTTTATAAATAAAATAGGGTTCTTATTTATTTTCTGGCATAATAATTCCATTATGATATGTACATCTGTCTTATAATATCACCTCCGAGCATATATTCTTATAAATTTCTATTTCTTTTTCCTGGAGCTTGGCTTATATAGAAAATTAAATTATCTTTAGTTAAAAATCTCTTACATTTTAAAAGTTTTTTCTAAGTTTATATCAAAATAATTCCATTTACCTTTAGTTATGGGGGATCAAACTTAATAGTAAATTCATTAGTTTTTCTTCATTTTTTCTTATGGGATATTTTTAGACACAAAATAATAGCTTTGTATTAGATTAGAGAACCTCTAATAAAATTTTAAATATCGATATTTTTTGAAGCTTGTCTGCTTCGAGTAAAAATTAATGTTTTATAAAACTAAATATATAATAGCATGAAAACGCTTGTATATCAAGCATTTTCGTACTTCTTTTTATTCTATAATTTTATATATTTCAATTATATATCTATATATTCCTCACATTTCGACTATATCTCATGGTCATTTCCATAATCTTTGAACTCTCTACTATTTGATTGTTCTATTTTTTCACTAATTTTCTTCTTTTTTTCATCCGTATTATCCTAATTATTCTTTTGGCTTTTATTATTATTATTTAAAGTCATTTATTGTAAATATTTTACTATACTATTATCCTTACAAAAGCCCTACTATTGGCTATACAACCAATAGTCAAGCGTTTTATAAAGAGAATATAATGGCATTATCATATTATTTAGGAGATTAAAATGGTACAAGTACAAATTGAAAATGGCACTTATTCTTTTAAACTTGGTGATATTTTAAGAGAACGTGGTATTAGTATTAATAAACTTATGCGTGATACTAATACTGATTTTAAAGTTCTAAAAAGATTAATTAATGGTGATTCTGCAAGAATTGATATAGGTGTTTTAGCGCGTTTATGCAATTATTTAAATTGCTCAATTTCAGATATTGTTGAATATAATCCTCCAGCTCAAAAGGAGGCTTAAATTACTGACATACATTCTAGTCTTGACACACTTTACATAATTTTGCTATAATATACATACCGATTAAAACACATTTATATGAGGTATTTAATATGTTGTATTGCTTTAAACCGTCCGACAAGTTTTTCCTGGACCTTTGTGAGACTACTGACCTCGCTGGTTTGCTTGATACTTTTTTAAGCTATCACAAAGAAAACCTTAAAACTCGGTTCAGTGAAACCCTTGCAAAAGCTAAGAAAACTGCAAAAGGGCCTAAGGCTCTTGCCATTGTCGATGATATGTCTTCCAACAACTATCATTTTGAAGAGTTTTTCGAAACAGTCGGCGATGCAGTAAAAGTGCATTACTACAGAAGTTTCCTGAAACTTCAAAACCAGAAAGGGCCAACAGCATATGCTGCCGCACGCAGTTATGCAGAAAAGATGTGCTATGATCCCAGCAACCCGCAATATACGGGTGAATTAAATCAAATTGTTGCAACATGTTGCGATGCGATTTTAGAAGCCTTCGATTCCATTGCTGAATAATTTCTCTGCGTGCAAACGTGGCACCCCGCCCGGGGTGCCCTCTTTTATTTTACTAATTAATATACTTTCGTAAGGCTTGAAATTTCCTGCTTTTTAGATTATAATATTATAAAATTTAAGGAGAAAAATTATGGATAGAATTGCAATTATTTCAGATGTTCACGCAAATATTACCGCACTAAACGCTGTTTTAGACGATATACATTCTAGAGGAATTTCTAGAATTTTTTGTCTTGGAGATAGTGTTACTAAGTGTTGTAATCCAGATTTAGTTATAGACAAACTTAGAGAGAACTGCGAAGTTGTTTTAAGAGGTAATTGTGATGAATCCATTTCCTCGCCTAATGCTAAGCTTAAGAGTTTTTGGTCTAGAGTGAAAATTGGAGAAGAGCGTGCAAATTATTTGCATAATTTACCTGTTATGACAGAGTTCTATATGAGTGGTAGATTGGTGCGCCTGTTTCATGCTTCACCTTTTAGTACTTCTCATATTTATAATCCAATGTATTCTAATCATAACACTCTAAGAGAAGTTATTGAACTAGGTTCTCCTATGCAATTATTTGAGAATACAGAATTTTTAGGCAAAACCCCAAACGATCCTATTCCAGATGTTATAGGCTATGGTCACATTCATACTCCTAATGTTTTTAGATATAAAAACAAAACTATTTTTAACACTGGAAGCGTTGGTATGCCAATAGAAATGGCGAATGACAACAATTTACAAAATGCAGACAATCGCTTTTCTACTCTTGCTTCATATATTATACTAGAAGGTATATATGGCTCTAAAAATTTATCTACCTTTTCTATTAATTTAGTTCGTGTACCTTTTGATATAGAAAAAGAGATTGAGTATTTAGAAAATTCGGATATGCCTGGAAAAGATAAAATTATTAAAAGTTTACGAACTGCAAGTTCTAATTAAAATTTAATAAATGAGGTGTTTTATGGATACAGAACCGCATGATATTATGCAAATTTTGAAAGAATTTAATCAAGAGTATGTTCTTAGTTTTTGGAATGATTTAACTGATGAAGAAAAAAACATTCTAGCAAACCAAGTGCGTTCTATTGACTTTGCAAAAATGAATATGTTGTATTACAACTCAACTTTAGATGATTCTATTTCATATGATAGAATTTCGCCAATTCCATACATTGATAGGCTTAATTTAACTAAAGATGAATTAAAACATTATTCTGATATTGGTAATTCGGTTATTAATAGTGGAAAACTCGCTATAATTACATTGGCCGGAGGGCAAGGAACAAGGCTTGGTTACAAAGGGCCTAAAGGCTCATACGAAATTGATGTTCCACCAAAGAAATCTTTATTCGAATTTGCCTGTGATAATTTAAAGAAATTATTGAATGAAACTGGAATAGCCTTAAATTGGTACATAATGACTAGCCCTGCTAATGATGTTGCTACAAAAAAATATTTTGAAGCTAAAAATTATTTTGGCTACCCAAAAGAGAAAGTTAAGTTCTTTATGCAAAGTACACTTCCTCTTATAGATGTAAAAACAAAGGTCATTTTAGAAACACCTTATTCAATAACTACTGGCTCTAATGGCAACGGAGATGTATTTAAATCTCTTGCTAATGCTGGATTTATAGAAAAAATGGAAGCAGAAAATATTAAATGGATATTCGTTGGTGGAATAGATAACATTTTATTAAAGATAATTGACCCACTATTTTTAGGACTAACTATTGCAAATGGTTGTGAAATTGCAAGTAAATCAATTAGAAAAACGGATTTATCTTCTAAAGAATGGGTATTTGCAAATGTTGACTCACACCCTAGCATAATAGACCCAAAAAATATTCCAGAAAAAGAACAATCAAAATATACCCAGAAAAATATCTTGGCACATTTATTTTCGATGAATGCTCTAAAGAAACTATCAACTGCAGACTTGCCTTACCATAGGGCATTTAAGAAATGCGACTTTATCAACTCTGAAGGCATGAAGGAAGTTCCACTAAAACCTAACGCATTTAAATTTGAGAAATTTATATTTGATGCATTTGCTTTATTTGATAAAATATTGCTATTGGAAGTAAATCCGAATGAAGAATTTGCCCCAATTAAATCATTTACGGGAAACGAAACTCCAGAGACTGCATTAGAGCTGTATAAAAAATATAATCACATGTAACAAAATTTATAATACAGAATATTATATAATACCATTTAAAAAATGGTATTATATTTTTGTCTTGGAATATAATTTACTTAGAAGCTAAGCCTCTAAGTAAAACAGGAAAGGATGAATTTAATATGTCTGAAATGAATTTTAATGATATGATGAATATGATATCTAAGATGGATAAGAAAGAGCTTGAAGAGAAAATGAATCAAGTTTCTAAAATGCTTGGAAATAAGAGCCCTGAGGAAATACTGAAACAAATGAATAATAAAAATAATTAACTTTATTGGAAGGACTGAATTTTTATGGCAGATATGGCTGATATGTTAAAAAGTTTTTCTTCTATGATGGAAGGGAAACAAATTCCAGATAATATAAAAGAAATGCTTAATTCATTACAGAATAACTCTGCTCAAAATGGTGCTAATACTGGAAATAATACCACTGCAAATACAACTGATTCTAATATGAATTCATATGTAAATCAAGCTAATTCTTCTGAAGCTACTAATTCTGAGCAATCAATGCCAAACATAGATATTAACACTATGATGAAAATGCAGAAAATAATTAGTGCCATGAACAGTCCTTCTAACAATTCTGGTGTAAATTTACTTCGTTCGTTAAAACCATATTTGAAGCCTAGCAGACAGGCAAAAGTTGATGAATACATTCAATTATTTAACATGGAGAAGGTTTTTGAATTAATGAGGCAATCTGGTGGTGATAAGAATGGTAGCTAATTATCCATACTTCGGACTTCCAAATTACATGCGTTATATGAATCCAAGTGCTTATAAAAATATACAACAGCAAAAGCAAGAATACATACGAAATAATAGTAGAGCTCAGCCACAAAATAGAAATCCATATTATTCCACCCCATATACTCAAAATAATAGACAAAATTCACAAGCACCAATGAATTCTCGTAATAACCTAAATTATCGACCTTCATCATACAAAAGCAATATTACTAAACCCAAAAAAGAAAAAGCTAAACAACAAGAGTCGCCTCCATTATTCAGCTTTTTCGGAATTAATTTATATTTTGATGATGTACTTATTTTGTGTATTCTGTTCTTTTTATATAATGAAAAAGTAAATGATCCATATCTATTCTTCACATTGGTGTTGTTACTTTTGACTTAACAAATAAGTTATGTCTACCTTTCGCTATAGCGAAAGGTTATGCTTTTTTATCATTTAATATTTCTTTTACCTCTTCTTCTTTTAATTCTACTACTTTTGCAATTTGTTCTATAGATATATTAAGTTCATGTAACTTTTTTATTACAGCCTTTTTTTCTTTTTCTATTCCAATTTGCTCTCCTTTTTCTCTTGCCTCTTTTGCCTCTTTCTTTAACTGTAATTTATCAGCTATTTCAAGTGTTCTATTTAATGCCTTTCTTCTTAGTATATCATCTTGGCTTATTCTTTCCAACTCTTCCTTTGCTTCTTTAATATCCTTATTTTCTTCCATTATACGAGCTACCTCCTTAGTTTTATATAAAAAAGCAGTGGAAAATTTTATATGTCTGCCCATTCATTCTTCATGGGTGACATTTAAAATTTTCCACATAGCGTATTCCATTCGCTATGCGAGGCGTGAGCCTTCTTATAGCTTTCTGTTATCATTTTTATTTTTTCCTCTGGGTTCAAATTTCTCGTCTCTAGCATTCAGCTTTTCCTAGAAAAGTGAAACACGGAAACCGAGGGTGTAGTCGCTGAAGTCAGTGCTACCGCTGAAACGGCCAGCTGCAGGATGTTTTGAGCCTGTATCGTAGGAATCGCCTCCCCTATCAGCACACGGACTGTCGGTGTTGGATTTTTTTTCCAAAGTCCACTCATCTACATTTCCAGCTATATCATAGATATTCATTACTTTATTTTTCTCTGATGTTCCTGTTGTTACTAATATTCCATTTCCTTCTGAAGATTGGGCTATTTTATTTCTACTTGAATCTACAAAATTTGCTGTTGGCGTTGTTGATGGATTCCATGTTGAGCTTAATGTCCAATCACTCATCATTGCATATTTTACGGTCTGGCTTAATTGGAATGTTGAATCTCTATAATTTCCTATTGTTGTACTATTTGACGTTAATGTACTGTCCGCTATATTTCCTTTATTGTGCATAAATGCTAGCACCAAATCCCATTGTACTCCAAACATTAAACTACTTGTTTTATCTCCTGAATTTACATTACTTGCTAAATTTTGTGCTTGTGTTCTTGTTACATATGTGTATGGGTATGCATCTGCTTTTGTTACTGGTGTTGGCATTCCTTCTATTGTATATTTTCCGTCTGAATTTGTTGCTGATTTACTTGCTCTATTAGTTCCAATTCCAGCTTCGTATCTTCCTACATAAAATCCTCCATTTTCATATACACTTTTTAACATGCTATTTTTTAAATTGTTGTATGCTGTTTCATCTGCAAACCAACCTACATTTTTGTCATCAGGATAATATACATCAGAATTACTTGTTTCTTTTCTATATGTTGCTGTATACTGTTGCAAACAATATTCTATATTTGCATAATCTGTACTTGATGAAGGCTTTTTTGCATTATTTGAATTATAAGCTGTATTGTTATACAAGCTCTTTGGCACTACTACCCACACATATTCATTTCCACTTGCATCTTGTATTACAAGCCCTGTATCTATTGTTCCTTCTTTTTTTGTAAATGTATTATCTGGGAAGTATGGTGCTGTTTCCGCTGTTGCAGCTTCTGGTACGTTTGTGTCTGTTCCACTTCCTCCAGCCCCACCATTTCCGCTACCACTTCCAGTACTTCCATTTCCAGCTAATGCACCTTCCATTTCACTTACCAAACCATTCATTCCTTTTAAGTCATTTTGGCTTGCTTCTGCAGATTTTGTTTCTGCATC
>OJMH01002649.1_pt1 | contig 14576 bp, 13 predicted proteins | sample 1597111 | NCBI WGS metagenome assembly OJMH01 (sample SAMEA2452115, study PRJEB22498) | human gut metagenome | reverse complement strand
GCCATCTGGACGAGATCCGCTCGCAGCTCGACCGTCATTATCGGGATATCCGCGACCGGGAAAGCTATGTGACGGCCGAGAAGGTGAAGAACGCCTGGCTGGGATTCGGGAAGCGTTACCGCACCCTGCTGTCCACTTTCCGCAGCTTCACGGACGACCTGCACGGGCGTATCGGCGTCGACCGCTCGAAAAACACATGGTACCGTTATCTTGCGACGATGAAACACCTGCAGGCGTTCCTTACGGCGAAATACCGTGTGAGCGACATCGCCCTTGCCGAACTGGAACTGTCGTTCATCGAACAGTTCCATGTCTATCTGAAAACGGAACGGGCGCTTAAACTCACGAGCATCTGCCGTTATCTGGACTGCCTGATCAATGTGGTCAAGATTGCCTTCAACGACGGGATCATGCCCCGCAACCCGTTCGCCTCGTACCGATACAACGAACCCACGCCGGAACGTGCTTTCCTGAACGAGACAGAAATCCTCACCCTTCAGCTCACCGCGCTCCGGACGAAGAAACAGCGCCTCATCCGCGACCTGTTCCTCTTCTCCTGCTTTACGGGCATCTGCTACGCGGATATGAAAACCCTTGCATGGAAACAGTTCGGACAGAATGCACACGGCGACTGGTGGGTTACAGGCAACCGCTGCAAGACGGACACACAGTATGTCGTCAAACTGCTGCCTGCGGCCCTGTCCATTCTGGAACGCTGCCGGAACAGCACGGATCGCGTCTTCGCGTTCATGCCGCATCTGAATACGGTGAACCGCTCCCTGAAACGGATCGCAGTCTTATGCGGCATCGACAAGAAGCTGACCTTCCATGTCGGACGCCATACCTATGCCACGACGATCTGCCTGATGAACGGCGTGTCGCTGGAAACGCTCTCGAAGATGCTGGGGCACAAACGCATCACCACGACGCAGACCTATGCGAAGGTGACCCAGCCGATGATCGACCGGGAGGTGGAGATGCTCAAGGAGAAGCTGGCGGATAAATTTATGGCTGTATAGAAATAGCAGACAGTTGGGAAAAACGATACGGAGCCATGTGAGAACAGCATATATCGTCTCACCCTTCAAAACAAAAAAGTCTGATATATCCCTGTAATCTCTTTCCGCCGGCAGGGAATTAAACGCCGGAGATGAAAATCCGCAAGGCCATGCGAATCGCCCGAGGGGCGAGCCTTGCGTATTTCCATCCCCGGCATTTTGCTGAACGCTACCGTCGGAAAAGGAGGCTTTCTGCGCCCCGGACGGCACCCAACGGGCGTTTGCTCCACAGCACGCATATCTGAACTCTGATAGTCGCAGTCTACGACAAGCACGTCATGCCTCAAAGTGTAATGCAGGTAACTGGCGAGCAGTACCGTGAAGGTTGATTTCCCACGCCGCCTTTTGGATTGCAGATTGAAATACTCGGATTGGCAGAAATATAGAAATATTTCTCTAAGCATCGCTTTATCCCTTTATCTGAAAAATCGCCTGCATCCATAATTGACTGTCTGTCCATCTGCCGGAATAACTCTTTCTGCCGTTCCAATTCGCATTGTCTGTTCAAAACGGTCGTCTATTGTTCTTCTTCTCGTGGAGATAATTCAGCTCGTCGCTGTAAATGTCCATGACAAATCGCAGCATATTGTCAACCAAGGCCGTAAGCCTTGTACTCTCATTCCCTAACAGGTGGAGTATTTCCGATACTTTGTGCTTGGTTCGGGTACTGACATAGATCGCCGATCGGTTGCGGCAATCCACCGGCGCGAAGAAGGTGCGTTCGAAATCCGGCAGCGCGAGCTTTTTACGACGGAATCCGGCCGGTTCCTTTACGCCACTCGTTTGGGTGTCGACATCTGTTTTTTCAGCAACCGCTACCGATACTACGGATGCAGTTGCCGATGTCTTTTCCTCGGGATCGTCCGTATTTTCCTCTTCCGGTTCGGGAATCCGGCGGACGACTTTCGAATCCAAAGAAGCTTGTCCGGCGATCATCTGACGCATCAATTCTTCGTCGACTTCGATACGGGAACGTTTCGGAGGTTCTGTTGCGGATTTGTCAGTTTCTTTTAATGAATCCATGGTACAACGTTTTTAAGATTGATTGTCAGCCATACGGGCATAGAGCATGTATGTCTGGTTTATTGGGTTAAACCATTCAAAATACCGTGTTTTATTTCGTGTGGTTTATAGCGGGATAACGACTTTCGAATCCAAAGAGGCCAGTCCGACAATCATACGGCGCACCATCTCTTCGTCGACTTCGATACGGGGAGGCTTCGAAGACTTGGTGGCGGGTCTGGTTTGTTCTTTTAATGAATCCATGATACAACGTTTTTAAGATTGAATGTTCGTTTTGCAGTCGTAAAGCATGTGTGTGCGGTTTTATGTTTTAAACCATTCAAAATACCGTTTTCTGTTTAATGCGGTTTATATCGGAATAATGAACGGAGTAAGAAAACCGACCTTTCATGCTGCAAGATACAACCGGGTGAAATACCTCGGTTCCGCTGTCCGCTCACGACCGCTCCAGTCCGCACCGATGGTTTTTTTTGCGCCCGGACGGTTGTAATATTGCACCCGGGAAAGACCCGCCCTCGAAAGCCGTAGCGGAGGTTTGGCAAAGTTTTTTCGAAAATTTTTCCGCCGCGGAGTTTTACCATCGTCAGATGGTAGCGAGCTGTACCTTTGTATGCCGAAAAGTTTTTCGGCATACGAAAGGTGCTCGCTCTGCGAGGCCGGGTGGCGTTCCCAAGTCACGCCACCTTACAACCTACGATATGACAAGTGTAAAAAAGAGGATCGGACGCCCGACAACGACAGATCCCAGAGTCCACAGGTATAATTTCAAACTCACCACCGAAGAGAATATCCGCTTTAAGCAGACGCTTTGTGAGGCAGGATTGGAGCATAACCGTAGCCGTTTTATCGTCAAAAGGCTCTTTGCCGAGGAGTTCGTAGTCGTCAGACGCGACCCTTCCAAAGTGCAGTTTGTTGCCCGGCTGAACGACTTTTACTTCCAGTTTCAGAAGCTGGGAAATAGCTACAATCAGATTGTAAAGGTCATCAATGCACATTTCTCCAACGTCGCGATCCCGCATCAGATCGCCGTATTGGAACAGCGAACGAGAGAATTAAAGGCTCTGAGCATCGAGATTCTGAACCTTGCAAAACAGGCTAAGGAATGGTTGCGAATATAAGATCGGGCTCCTCGCCCGGTGGAGCGTTGTATTATAACAAGGAGAAGGTAGATAAGGATGAAGCCGAGGTGCTCCTCTGGCAGAAGATGCTCGAACCATACGACAAATACGGAAGAATGGACATCGATGCCTGTATGGAGAGTTTTTGGCCATACCTCGAAGCCAACCGGAGAACTACTAATACGGTTTTCCATGCCTCGCTGAACCCTCCACCGGAGGACAGGCTGACAGACGAACAGCTCAGGAAAATCGCCTGTGAGTACATGGAACGCATGGGTTACGGAGAACAGCCTTATATCATTTTCAAGCATAAGGACATTTCCAGAGAGCATCTCCATATCGTGTCGCTGCGGGTCGATGAGCAGGGCCGCAAACTCCCGCACGATTTCGAGGCCCGGCGCTCGATGGAGATTCTGCGTGACTTGGAGCGGAAATACGATCTGCATCCGAGCGTCAAGGGACAGGAACTGACGGACAGGGAGGGCCTGCGGAAGGTGAATTATTCCGAGGGGAATGTCAAGCAACAGATTTCGTCCGTCGTCCGGTCGTGTCTGCGAAATTATAAATGCTCTTCGTATGGAGAATTCCGCACCCTGTTGGAGCGCTTCAACGTTTCGGTCGAGGAACGTACGGGAACCGTCGACGGACGGGATTATGCCGGAGTGATTTACGGTGCCCTGACCGACGACGGATATGGCATCGGCACGCCGTTCAAGTCGAGCAAAATAGGGAAAGACGTAGGTTATAAAGCCCTTCAAAGATATTATGCGAAATCGAAGAAACATCTCAAAGAGACGGGGACGCTCGACCGCCTGCGGCAGACGATCCGCGATGCCATAAGCCTCCATAACACGCGGGACGAGTTTCGGCAGTTGCTCAAGGCGGATAATATCGACGCGATTTTCCGCATCAATCCGGTAGGCAGGATCTACGGCGTAACGTTTATCGACCACAACTCAGGTATCGTCGCCAACGGGTTGGTATTGGGAAAAGAGTTTTCGGCCAATGTCTTCAACGAATCATATCCGGCTCCGAAAGAGGTGCAACAGGTCGCAGAACAGCACGCGGAACAGCAGCACGAACAACGAAGCCATACGGCAAATCCCATTTCAGGAGTCGTGGATACGCTATTGGATTTGGCCGACACGAAGGCTTATGAAGAGCAGCAAAGGCAGATACAACGTCGCAAAAAACGACGATTACACAGATAATGCTATTGAAATTTTGCACGACTGAAAGTGTTCGTCCGAATTCAAGATTTTGAGGAATTCGATACTATTTGCAGAATGATGTAAAAATCTTGCATTTGTAAATAGTATTTAGCACTCATACTTTAAAATCTACATTATGGGTGCACATATCAAATTGACATCTATATACTTTAATGTACCAAACTGAAAATAGGATGCCCTATATGCAAATATAAGAATTTTAAGTATTTATACAATAAACGCAACCAAATTATTTTCTACTAATTCCCGATGCAGAAAATCTACTGTTTTCATTATCTGGAAAGTAATGGTTTAATGCGCTAAAATAGAGTGAATTGCTTTTATGCGTGGGACTTCGGAATTATAACTTCCACTCCTTGAGTTCGTTATTCCTACCCTTTTAGTGCCATAGGGGAGGAGCGCTTGCAAATCAATGTGCTACATTTTTCAATATCCTGATTTACTTCTTGATACAAAGGTAAAATATAAATCCTCTAAATGATTATGCCTTTTTGTTTTTACGATCATAGTTTTTTTGCCTGTGTACCCCTGCTGAAACTTATCGGGAGGTTGTGATTCTTTTCTCATGCATAGTTGCTCAAATTATGGATGTATAAGATTATTGATTTTGTGCTTCGGTATTCTTTTGATTTAAAATTGATTTATGGGGAATAAAATCAATGTATTTTTTGAAATGATCTCTTAACTTTTTATTAAATATGTATATAAATGTTCCATTGATACCTCGTGCAAGGTTTGTTTTATATATGTTTTTAATGAGAACTAACAATTCATTATCTGAAATACCTTCTTTGCCCTTTACATCTTTGTAGTTTTCAGAATGGATTATGATTTTTTCCGTTCTATCGTTGAAGTCGATATCTGGGCCTAGGATTATACCTGCATAATTAAGATCGTATCCTTGTATTGTATGGATGCAACCTATCTGATTGACTGAATCCGGTGCGTTGATCCAATCTGTATCGTGCATATTCCAGACGTATTTGTATGTCTGTCCGTGTTCTGAAATTTCTATATCGTATAGGCCTTTTTTTACCAATTCTTTGGCTGTTTTTTCTGTTCTTTTTTCTCCGCGTTTCGGTTTTGTTTTCCAATCCCATGCATATCCTGCTATGTTGCGACATAACCCATATTTTTTATCTCGACGGATAATTGTTTTGACCATGTCATTTACATCTTCATACAGTCGGAATGAGTATCCTTTGAAAGCGAGTTTTTGAGGGTTGGTATCATTGAAAATATCTTCAAGATATTGGATGTAATCGTTACCTCCCTTGCATCTTAGCTGAGATGTTAATTGATATTGGTGTGTGGATTGATCCTGTAATAAATAATCAAAATGTTTTTGGAGTACATCAGTCGGTTTGATCGATTGCCCGGAATCATAGAAAAATATCTGAAATTTACTTTTTGTTAAAATCCAGTCTAATTCAGTCCTGTCCTTACTTAATCCCAATCGTTTGTTATTGTCGTCGAACTGTTTATATGTATATCCTCCAGGAAGGGCATATCGTCTTCTTAATCGATGTGCTTCGTCTACTATTAATAAATCATAGTTTGTGTCTGAATTTGCTACATCATGAGGGCTCAATATTTTAGGCATTAAATCCTCACTTTCATCAGTCGTTTTTGGTGTTGTCGTTTTGAGCACCTTCTTAAGTGTTGCGCGGAAATTTTGTGTCGGAATCACATATCCGTTTTTAATTTTCGGGGTAGTTGGCTGACGATGTAGTTCAGGTTTTCTTCAGGAAAATCGGATACTGTGTCTGCCGGTTGTTGTTCAATCTGGGCGTCGGTCAATAATTTTAATATGAACATTCCCAAAACAGATTTGCCTGTGCCGGCCCCTCCGTGAATCATAATACTACGCGATTGGGTACTATCTGCCAAATCTATTATTAAGTTCTGAACAACCTCGCTGACAATCTGGTATTGATCTGTAGTGAGAGTCTTATAGGGAGAGTACTTAAATAAATCGGAATTTTGTATGTCCTTAATAGTATGCTTGACAAGTTTGTATTCTTTAAGTGACTGCCAGATTGTCTTGAATTCTTTCCGGTATTCTTCGCATTTGTAATAATTGTGATCGTTTTGTCCTTGATTCCCATTCAACAATTTATATTTGCCGTCCGCTGAAACGTGTGTAATGAGAAAATGTTCTACATCTAATATCGCGGATCTATTAAACGATTTATTATGGATGATATATATATTTCTCAGTGATCTTTTTTGTTCTAATCTTAAATGATTATTGATTCTTATTGCGATATTTACAGACTCTCCTACATAGGCCAATTCGTCATTCAAAATGATATAGACAACCGGCCATTGGATTCCGAATGACTGCTGTTTTACTTCATTAGGGCATACAGAGTCAAATGGGAAACTACTAATCTCTGTTTTATTTCGAAAAATCATGGTGAGGCAATTTATAATTTATTGTTCTTTATTCGGGATCTGAAAAATCTTTCAGTATCCTTATCCATAAAATACACATAGCAGCCTTTCATGCCCCTTGTCAATAAAACACGATAAGTGTTTTTGACTAATTGTAAAAAATCATCTGCACTTTTGACCGGTTCATCAAAGGAATCTTCCGGATGTCCATCCCATTCTGACTTGTCCAGATTAAATCTCAGGTCAGTTCCAAAAATCACACCTGCATAATCGAATTCAAAGCCTTGGGCTGTATAAATACACCCAACTTGATCAATACCACCTTTGTCATATGCCCAAAAATCCGATTTTGGAATTCCTATAGGTAAATTGTCTAAATCAGGACGTGCATTCCAGGGCCTTTTATAGGTGCCTATTTTTACATCATTAATCAAAGTATGGTCTATGCCTAATTCTTTGCTCCATTTCCAACAAAATCCAGCCATGACTCGAGCCGTATATCCTTCCTCGTTTTTATGGCGGATCGCTGTGTCCAAAGCTTCCGGAGAATCGAATATTTTGAATTCGAAAGTAGGTTCATTGTTCCAAAAAGCGTTTGCAGTATCTTTGATATGCAAAGTATTATCTATCCAATTGGCATAGCCATCAGAACCCCCGCATCGGAATTGAGACTCCAGTTCGTATTCAAATATATTGCAACCAAGACGTTCTGCTTGCTCCTTAATATATTGGGAAGAGCCGATTTCACCTTTTCGAACACACTGAAAATCGTCGATAAAGAATAGAGCAACCTTAGTAGCTCGAATAAGATCCTCTACTTGTGGCCGGCCTGTACTTCTAAATGGATACCCTGTTTTTTCTCTGATACGATGGGCTTCATCCATAATTAATACATCCAGTTCGCGGGGCTTTGCTGTCCCATAGGACATAAAGTATTTGAAAAGATTTTCCGTTCCGATTCCTACGATCTTTCTAAGCGTTTTGGTAAATGATCCGGAACCAGTTGCATAATGGGCGTTGTACCCCAATGCGGCAAGATCTGCAAGTAACTGTAGCCCTATTACACTTTTGCCTGTACCGGCTCCTCCTTTGACAATGACTGCATATTGTTGACGCTGCGAGAGTCCTTTGCGTACAACTGACATAATGGTGTCATAGACGACTAATTGTTCGTCTAACAGCGTATAATCATCTTTAACCTTGTATTGCCCAAATATTTTAAATTCTCCTTTATGTTTTAGTTTTTCTTTAATTGCCCCGGATACTTGCTTGAGCAGTTTCCTTGATGGAGTCAGTTTGCTGTTTTCTATCTTATTTAAGATCTCCATTCCCTTGCCTTGATTTAGGCGGTCACATAGAAATGAAGATAAATTATCCGTATTGTCTGCAGTATAGATAGGGAAACGAGTTAAGGCTGATTCGAAACGTCTGTCGAAGATTGGATCTGCTTCTTGAGGATTATAGTTGTGGAGGAAACAGCATGCATAAAGATGAATCGGATCTGTCTCGTCTTAAAATGCGGAGTTATTATCCTGTAAGTAATACTTGTAATTGCCTGCCTGGATAGATGGGTGCAGCACATGTTTGTTACCTCCACCTACCCATGTTACAACTTTATCACTATCGAACTCTGTTAGAGTACACTGGCTCCATTGTTTTAACTCGATGATGACGGCATTTTTTACTTTCATTGAGTCTGTCCCTGTTATAATGATATCGATTCGCTTAGAGCATAGGGGAAGTTGATACTCTACGAGAATTCCATTATCATGTAAGCCGGCCCGGTCAATCATATTGGCGAAACGGTATAAGGAGTTTTGCCACGACATCACCTCATTTATGGAGGGATTATAGCCGAATTGGATGCGAAATTCCGTTTTTATCAGGTCTGCAATCTGATTGTTGAAATTCAGCGCAATGAAATTAGTTGATGACCCTGCATACAGTCTCATAATTCGTCGTATTTCTTTGCCGTGCCTTTGGCTTTCTCTATCGGGTATTTCTCGGCATTTTTTTGTATTTTTCTGTGTATTATGTCGTAGATATCTATATTGTGCTTTTCTGCCAGTAATAGAGCGTATGATAAAATGTCGGCCAATTCCTCTTCCAGCCTGTTTTTGTTAACAGACTCGATTTCTTTATCTTTTTTCCAGAGGAAGAGTTCGTTCAATTCTGCGGCTTCGATAGAAATGGCTAATGCCAGATCCTTAGAATCATGAAATTGATCCCAGTCTCTGTCTGTCGTGAACTGTATTAATTCAGCAATTATTTCTTTGTATTTGTCCATTATTTTTGGGGTGCCTAAAATTCATTAATTTATATTGTACTTTGTCCCATAAATTCCATTTATCCACATTGCAAATAGTTTATCTGTAACGGAATAAACTTTATTGATCTCTGTGATGATATCTTTTTCCAATAATTTATTGGTTGCGGATTGAACAGAACTGGCTGATGTCAGGCTGTGGCGTTTTATAAACTCTGCAGAGGTGATGCGCTCTGCCTCTCCATCCTTGGCGATTGCGTACAGCAATGCTTTCTGCTTCTCAGGGATGTTGGACAAAATCTCCCGGAAGATCGTGTCGTTGTAAGCAATAAGGTTATTGATTGCGGTGTGAAGCGTCTCAATGCTGCATTCATCTCCTTCCGGTGTATCAGCAAAGGCTTCATTGAAAGTTTTTTGGATGTAATAGGTGTGCCCCTTAAAGAGATTATACACTTTTTCGACATTCTCGTTGCTGATCTTTCTGTTGCGCGACTCGAAGTGTCCGACGATGAATGGAATATATAAGTCGGGAATGATTGCGTTCAGCTCCATGACATCTGCACTGTGGTAGAAAGGCCGGGCCGATGACATGAACATCTCCTGCATCATGTGGCGTTCGCTCCCGGCGAAGACGAAGTTACAGTTGCGAATTTTTTGAATATGAGTTCGGAGCAGTGCTTCGATATTTTTCTCCGGATATTTTGCTATCTGTTGAAATTCATCGATGGCCACGATGCAAGGTTTATCTGCAGCGACCAGCAACTGGAAAATTTCTTCCAAAGTATATTCCGGTCGGTCGATGTCTCCTAGCTCGACGTTGAATGTCGGCAGTCCGGAGATCGGGTCAAATCCGAATTTCCCACTGATTGATTTGAGCGTTTGAACGAATAGCTTTGCCATCTTCTTGCTGCGGGGCAGGAGGGTTTCGTAAATCGCGCGACCGAGCAAGTAGGTAAATTCCCGCAGACTCGACGTATGCAGAATGTCGATGAAAAATGTGTAGTATTCTTTCTTAATCTCGGGTTTCTCGTAACAAAACTGAATCAGTCCCGTCTTACCCATACGGCGGGGCGAGATGATGACCATGTTGTTGCCATTGGTAAGCGACTTGATGAGCCTGGCCGACTCCTGCACCCGGTCACAGAAATAAGCTGGTTCAATCTTACCGGTAACTATAAATGGGTTAATCTCTTTTGCCATATTTAATTTTCTTTAGGGATAAAGATAGTTATTTTATGCGAATTATGCAAATAAAATAAAGGGAAATAAGGCGTGTATAGAAGGAAAACATTATTTGTGTTGTGTTACCAGTCCTGAAATTAATGCCCCAACCTCACGTTTTTTATCTTGGTCGAAATCTGCCAAATACTTTTCTGTCGTAAGCAGGGACGTATGTCCAAGGCCTTTTGAGATATAGGCGACCGAAATATTATTCTGCATGAGAATGGTAGCCCATGTGTGCCGAGCTACAAAGGTTGTGATCCTGTTTTTGATGCCTAGTTTTTCTGCTATTCTTTTCATGGTGTTATTGATGTGTTTGATTGCTATCTTATGAACGGTCATTCTTTCGGAAGGAGACATGAATTCGTCGAAGACTCCGAAAATATAGTTGTCTCGTTTTTTTCGACCTCCGATTTTCCATTTCTCAATGATCGCTTGTGCTTGGGGTGTTAGGAAGATCTCTATTTGCACCACAGTTCTTGCCGTGTATTTTGTTTTTTCCCTTGTGAAATACAGGAACTCGTCTCGGATATTTTTCCATTTCAGGTAAAATATATCGATCATATTCATTCCGTTGCAATAAAAACTGAACAACCACATATCTCTGGCCCATGCTTCGTCCGCTGTCGGCTCGTATGAGATTAATGTTGCTAACTCCTCCCGGCTTATCGCACGTTTCGAATTTCTCGATGCCGGGATTTCATATTTATTTTGCGATCTTCTGCCGAACGGATAATTCATTGTAATCCCGTTGGACCTTGCCATATTGACTATGGCCCTCAAATGCTTCAGATGAATTCCGATCGTGGAATTACTACAATTGTGCTTTTTCATATGATGTTCGTATCTGTATAAAAACTCTACGGTTACATCGTCGAATTTGAGCCTTTTTCGGATGCCTTGTATGGATTCCATTGAGTTGCGGTATATTTCTGCCGATCCAATCCGTCCTTCTTTGTTTAATTGTGTTATTTTAGCATGATAAGTCGCATAGACATCTTTCTTATCATAGTCCGGAATTGTATATCCGAACATTCGCCTTTCAAACTCTTTGAATGAAAAATCATCGCCGAGACTTTGGATGATTTTATATGCCGATGCAAGCGTGTCGATTATGACCTCTTTTTGGGGAAGCACGGACGAAAAAAAAGAATGGGAACTTATTTTCGCCCATTCCGCTCTTGTAGCCCGAATGTTTAACGGATAACTTTTTCGATTTTGCGAAGGGCAGTTGATAAATAACCGAAGAACATACGCTCCGGATTTGCATTGCCTCCTGAAGTCCGGCCGTATGACTGCGGATACTTTCAGGTCGAATTGTTTTTTTATCATATATTAAAAATTTGTGTTTGTCCGACTCGGCACCTGACTCATCGGATAATTGCTAACCCGATTTCGGTGCGACCTTCGGATTATGAGTCAGGTGCCGCTGTTGAAAACGAGGTTCTGTGGGCTTTAAATAATGCCATTGGCCTGATATTTGACTGAATATTACCGTTTTGAGGCACATTTTTGAGGCAATTCATATCTTTTAGTCGTAGATTGTTTTTATTTTCATAAATTTCTCATGGCCGGTTTATGCCGGACCGACTGTTGCATTTGTGCTTCGATCTCGGCTTTGGTCTCGGCGATACTTTTCTTCTTGCCATTGGCGATCCATGCGAGCAGCTCATCTTCATAAAAATAGAGTCGATTACCATTTTTACAGCACGGGATTAGCCCTTTTCGAACCAGGGTGTAAACCGTCGACCGGGCTTTCATAACCACGCGGCAGGCATCTTCGATTCCGATCGGGAGGCGTTTGGATGGCAATGGCTGTCGCTGCTGCTCTAACAGCCTGCGAATGTCGTTAACTTCAGTAACCAGATAAGCCACCGCTTCGGGCAATTTTTCGAATGTGAGTACTGTCTGTTCCATAGAAAACCCTTTATAATCAAATAGAGGGCGGCTACAGAAATGTTTACAAAAATCATTTATTCGATTTTTGCATCGTTATAACACAATTGTATAACGATGCAAAAATTCGTATAATGACAAATTACTTCAGTGAAATCCGATTCGCCGACTCGCGCTTCTTTTCGTTGACCAGCTCGGCATAAATCTGCGTCGTCGAGACATTTTTGTGGGTGAGCATTTTGCTGACGGTAAAGATGTCCGTGCCCAATGCAATCTGGAGGGTGGCGAAGGTGTGGCGGAAACAATGGAAGGTAATGTTGCGTTCGATCCCCGCCGTGCGAATCCACTTTTGCAGCGGATGCTGTGTCATCGAGCGTTCCAGTCCTTTGAACACCTTTCCCGTACCCGGTTCCCCGCAGTATCCCAACGCTTCGTCGCTGATGGGCAGCGTCGCCTCGGTTTCTGTCTTCTCAGTGCGGATGCGCATCCACCAACCTCCGTCAGAAGCTTGAGAGATATGTTTCCATTCGAGTTGGAGTATATCGCTGATCCGAAGCCCTGTGAAGCAGGAGAAGATCGCCGCGTGTCGGAGAACCGGAATATTGCAGGGCGTATCGGCCAGTCGCTTCAGTTCGTCGAGGGTCAGAAACTCGCGCCGCGTGTCCTCATATTCGATCTTTTCGAGAAAATCGTTGACGTTCTCGCGGATCAGCTTGTCGCGGTAGGCGATCTTCAGCAGGGCGCGGAATGTCGAGAAGTATCCCGCGGCGGAATTGCACTTCATCTTCTTGTTGCTGAACTTGAGTTGGTGGGTGGTTAGCAGGTAATCGCGAAAGCGGCGGCACAGATCGACTGTCACCTCACCGAACGAACACTTGCCGCCACAGAATTTTTCGAAATGTTTGTAGACCATCCGCCATTTGGGGTCTTTCTTTAGGGCGATGCTTCGGAAGAAATCGAGAAAGTCGGCTTTGAGTTTGTGCTTGTCCAAAAAGCCGAACTCCTCGTTGATGCACGACTGCACCCTCACCGATCGGATCGCTTCGGCTTTGTAGAGCATTTCTCGGTTGTAGTCGCGCTGAATTTCGTTCTGTGGATTCTGGTAGATGTAAATCCCTAAATACTCCTTGTGAACGAGTTTCATGGTCGCTTTGCAGCGGATCGGCGGGTAGAAATCGAGGTAGAGCGATTCGCGTCCGTTGGTGATCGGCTTGTGACGTAAGGTTACTTTTGTTCCCATGGTTTTTATGTATTAGATTGTGATTGGTTGTTCGAAAATGGCGTCCAGTTCCGGCTTTGATATTTTGATGTAGCGCCCATCTTTGATCTTCGGTATGTCGTTATACCGGATGTGATGATAGAGTGTGTCCCGCGTCAGGTTGTATTTTGCCAGGGCTTCCTCGACGGTGTAGTACTCCGGCACGAGCTGCTTCTCGCGGACAAGCCGGTCGAAATGTTCCTTGGAGTAATAGCCTTTGTTGCCGCGCCGGATTTTCGGGATCGGATTTTTATAGATTAGATTCGACACATAACCCGGTTCGAAGTTGTAGAGCGTCACGATGTCGTTCATGCTGTACCACTCTTTGATCTCGGGATCGGGACGGCGCATTTTGAGGTGCTGATCCGTATGTGATTTCGAGTAGTAGGTCTTGCCGCGGCTCTTCTTGCGGGGAATGCCGTACTCCGAAGTGAAGGAATAGACCGCTGAGACGCTCATGTTGTATTTTTCCCGAATCTCTTCCACGGTGTACCATTCGGCAACCTGCGGATCGGGGAGCTTGCGGGCAAAATGGCGGTCGATATGCTTTTTGCTGTAAATGGTTTTTCCCTGGCTGAGCGCCTTGGGAATTTGTTTTGCAATTACCATATTATATACCGTGGATTCGGATACTTCGAATTTTTCCGTAATTTCCGGCATCGTATAAAATTCGGTGATCGGGGCTCTGTTTACAGGCATTACTTCGTATGGCTCTGCATTATCGAACAAGGCATCGATATCCTTTTTGCGGATAAAGATTTTCCGGTTGAGCCGCACACACCGGAACTTTCCGGTCGCGCAATAGCGATGAACCGTTGCTCGGCTTATTCCCATCATATTCGCGACCTCCTGACAGCCCATATACTCTTTTGACATTAGAATAGGTTGTATGGGAGCCGGAGAGGTGGCAAATTCCGGGAGATTTTGCCCAATATCTCGTTGGTGGTGATCTCTCTTGTAATGGCGCCGAGAACATGTGTGGGAGCAAAATCTTGTTACAGTGGTCTTTGCGATAAACCGTCGGCCGCAGAACTCGCAAATGCGCTCGATTCGTAGGTTACTACTCATAATGGCTCCGATAAAGGTTCCCGATTGTGTTGCTGCTCC
>OJMH01002640.1_pt1 | contig 14628 bp, 12 predicted proteins | sample 1597111 | NCBI WGS metagenome assembly OJMH01 (sample SAMEA2452115, study PRJEB22498) | human gut metagenome | reverse complement strand
GGCAAAAGTGACAGCATCCATTATGTCGGAAAATACACCGAAGCAATGTTATTTTACACTCTATCATGGATACAAGATTTCCAAGATAGAATCGAATGAGGGAGAAACACTTTCGTTTACTCAGGAGGGAGACGAGGTGGTGGTAGAGACACCGCAGCAAACTTCGAAACTCACATTTTATTATAAAGGAAGCAGTCCGGTTTTTTATGCAAATCGAAATGCTTGTTTTCTGCCTGGATTTTTTGCTTACTATCCGGTGGCAGGAGCGGAAAACCTGTATGACAACGGCATGTGGAAGGTAAACAAAAATGAGACAGCAGCTTTTACAATTCACACAAAAGGACTAAAAGTGGAGAGCAATCTTCCGGAAAATGGAGATGTCCGTAAAGGAGAAACTTCTTATGTGACGTTAGTGGGCGGTAATTGTAAGACGCTGGAAGAAAATGGAAACATGCAGATCGTTTATCCACTCGATACGAATTCGCTGGTGGCAGCAAAACAATTTACCACATCAGAATTTTCGGAAGAATGGAAACAGCTTATGACATTTCTTGATCTGAATGAGATATCGCCGGCGCAGGAAAAAACGGTAATCGTGATACCGGGAAGTTTTGCTTTTAACACGCTTTTAAATGAATATTATGATCTTGGCGATCATGTGTTGACGCAGAATACGGTTTCGCCTCTGCAGGTGCTGGCGTCAAGCATAAAAGCGACGGGAAAGACGGCACTGAAAGACATCTTTTTCTCGTATGACTGGCAGACAGAAGATCCGGCGGAAATTGAACTTTTAAAAGATTTGTCGGAAGGGGCAGAATTGACAGAAGAGGAAAAATTACAGGATGATTTTATCTTAAAAATGCGTGAGTGTGGTACAAAATACGTGGCACAGCTGACCATAAAATATTTAATGGATGAAAATGATAGCAGAACACCAAACGAATTTGTGCAGGCATTGCAAAATGCAGAGGGAGGCAGACATGATAAAGATTGAAAATGTAAGTAAGAATTTTCGCAGACACAAAGCAATCAAAGGATTTACTTGTGAACTTGACAAAGGATGCTATGGACTTCTTGGACCGAATGGGGCAGGAAAAACAACACTTCTTCGCTGTATACTTGGACTATATCCGGTTTCAGAGGGCGTGGTTTCGTTACAAAAAGGAGAGCAGATCGGGTATCTTCCCCAACGTTTTGGAATGTTTCATGAACTGAAAGTAAAAGAAATGATGTATTATTTTGCTGCGGCGAAAAAGGTGCCGAAGGACAAAAGAGAGGCTGAGATTGAGCGTGTGCTTGCCGATGTGAATTTGTCTGAAAAAGCGGAAGAAAGAGTAGGACATTTGTCTGGCGGAATGCAGCGGCGACTTGGTATCGCACAGGCAATTCTGGGAGATCCGGATATTTTGTTTTTGGATGAACCGACGACAGGACTGGATCCGGAAGAACGCAGTCATTTTAAAGAAATTATCCGGAAATTGGCAAAAGATGACAAGATTATCGTGATTTCCACTCACATTGTGGAAGAAGTGGAAGCGGTGTGTGACCGTGTCTTAATTATGAAAGACGGGACACTTTTGGAAAATGTGACGGTAGAGGAAGCGTGTCATTTTGCCGGAGACGATAATGCCACACTTGAGCAGGGCTATTTACAAAGATTGAAAGAGGCGTAAGGATGAGTAAATTATATTTTGTTCAAATGACAAAAAATAAGCTGCGGTTTGCGGTGCCGTTGATTGCTTTATTTGTGCTGATTCCGGCACTGGCGGCACTGATTTTGACCGGACCGGAGTCAGATATTAAGATGGCTGACTGCATCCGGCAGCTTCATGTATGGGTTCCGCTTTTTTCAACTTGGTGGATTCTCCTGTATGCGGGAGATTTCTTTTCCCATGATGGCAATGAGTTGATGTATCTGATCTGGAAACCACATCAAATCATTGCCTGCGAAGTGGCTGGCGTGTTTGGGTATATGATAGCGGCGGTACTTTCGTTTGGCGTGCTTCAGATAATTCAGCCATTTGATATCTTACTGCTATGGCAGATATTGTCGGAAATATGGATGATGGCGGGCATGGCATTTTTCTGCTGCTTCCTCTTTCAAAGTACGGGAGCAGCGCTGATGACAGCGGTTTTATATGGGATTTACCTGAACTTATTTGATGGATTGCATATGTTTTCGGCAATTTCCATTTTCCCGCAGCAGACATTGACGATTGAGGCGGATCCGCTGCGCATGACTGCGGCAATTATAGCAGGCAGTGTATTTTTTGCTGCGGGCGCTGCATGTGTGAAATATAGGAAAGTATACTGGTAGAAACGTCCAATTGGAAGAGAAGGCGAAAGGTAAAAAATATTATGATGTATGCTCTTGTTGGAATTTTGTTTTTAGGATTGGCGATCTTTTTTTATGATAAACATTTTGATCGGTTAAAAGTGATATGTTATTATATAGCCATAGTATTTCTTGTCCTTGCGGCAATAGAGGTGATGGTAGGAGATCTTCGCTTGGTATTTGGACATTAAAAAGCGTTCTTTTCTTAATTCATCGTTTGAGGCGGAGGAAGGAAAGAACACTCATGAAAATATTTCACGAATATAAGCGTATATAGGGAGGAAAAATCAAATAATAATTTTTTGTATCTCTATTTTTTGATGATAATTGAAAGGATATTTATGATGAAAAAATATATTGTTGCAGTGTTAATGATGTTTGTTTTAATATTTCTGGTGTCGTGCAAACAAGAAAAGGTGAATGATACTATAGTTGATACGGTTTCAAGCCAAGAGACAGATACATCACAAAGTGATGTTTCTAAAACTGCCGATACTACCCCAAAACTTCAGATTGTCATGCAGGGAGAAATGTCACAGGAACGTGCGGATTATATAAATGAAGTTCTCAAGAAAAAAGGTTTTGGGTATGCCGTTGAATGGATATGCAAATCGGATTTGGCACCGTCCGATTATATGGAAACATTAAAAGACCTTAAGAAAGAAAAAAGGGGAGATATTTTATTTACCGGAGCAGGAAGAACGGAGGAGGAACCATCGTATGATCTTGCGATAAAAGACAAGCTGCTGGACAATATGAAGTCGTATCTGAAATCAAAAGAAGGCAAAAAATTAAAGGCGGCATTTCCGGAAAAAATCTGGCAAATGACAGAGGAGAAGGGAAGTTATTATGGAATAACATTGGAAAGTGAACCGTATGTAAATTATATGTATGTGGATACGGAGGCAGTAGATGAGTCTACTCTTCCGAAAAAAGTGACAAGCGGTAATTTGTTGTCTGTTTTGAAACAAATAAAGGTAAAGGATACGGATAAAAAACAGATGATATCATCCGTGATAATGGGAGCGGTAGGACTTCTGCCGGCGGACAGTATTGCTTTTTGTGCAGAAAAAAACGGAGAAAAGTACCACGTTTCGTATCTGATGGACCATCCACAGATAGTGAAAATATTAAAATTAATTGCGAAAAATCCGGAAAATTATAAAGCCTATGAAGATGTAGAATCGTTAGATGACATAGCGGTACATTTTACTTCGGATATTAGTGTAGAAGGTTCGGAGGGAATATGTCAGAATTTTAGGTCGGAGAAGACAGATCTTTATGAAAGAAAGACATATAGGATCGGAAAACCCTATCTTGTAACTATGAGGAACATGTGCTGGGGAGTGGCTTCCTGGTCAAAAAAGAAAAAAGCCGCTTACCGGTTTTTGACAATGGTGTGTACCGATAAAGAGGTGGCAAATGCAATTTGCTATGGGAAAGAAGGAGACGATTATCAGCTTAAGGAAGGGCGTGTGATGAGTAAAAACACCGAAGGAATCCGAGGAAGCCTTCCGTATAATATGTGGATTACATATCCGATGTATGCAGAGCCAAAAGACAAAGAAAAGACTTTTCGTAAAATGACGGAAAAGGCAGATGTGGTGCCGGCAGAAGTTGTTAATGAAAAATTGGATGCGCGTACAGAAATAAAGATGCAAGAAATATTGCAAAAATATAGCGGTTTGTGGTGTGGCAAATATAAAAATGTCGATAAGACATTAAAGCAAATGCGGGAAAAAATGGAAAAAGCGGGGCTGGATAAGGCCTTGCAGGAAGCGAACAAAGCATTAAAATAGGTGTAGATAGGAGGATGCTATGCAGCTGGAATTGGAACACATTTCGAAAAGATACAAAGACAAACTGGCGCTGGAAGATGTCTGTGTGACGATGAACCCCGGGGTCAATGGATTGCTGGGACCAAATGGAGCCGGGAAATCAACGCTCATGGGAATTTTGACAAAAAATCTTATGGCGACATCCGGAATCGTTCGTGCAGATGGAAAAGATATTTTTCGTCTGGGAAAAGAGTACATGAGTAAACTTGGATTTGCGCCGCAGCAGCAGAATATGTATCCGTCTTTTACCGGGATTCGTTTTATGTATTATATGGCTGCGTTAAAAGGAATTCCCAAAAAGGAAGCAAAACCTCAGATTGAAACATTGTTAAAAAAAGTAAATCTTTGGGAGGATGCCGGGCGGAAAATCGGAAGGTATTCCGGTGGTATGAAGCAGAGGCTCTGTAGCTAAGGCGCGCGATGCCGGCAAATACAGGCTTGAGGGCAAGGATTACGTCTTTAAAGACGGCGATGTCGCCCTATTTAGATTTAACGTCTGATATTTTCCGAACTTTACCGATATGATAAAGCTCAGGTGGAAATTCATATATATTTTGTCTTCGAGAAAGTTGACAGCCGGGCTTCTCTTGTACTCGGTGATATTCATATTTATTGCAACTCTCAGGATACCTGAGCTTGGTATATCCCAAGTTCAGGCAAAGTTTTTTGAGTCTTGGATTTGCTTTCCCTTCGACGGTATTTTGCCCCTTCCTGCGGGAATGACGATTGGGGTTCTCGCGCTTCTAAACTTGGCCTTTTCATCTTTCAGATTCTGCGCAAGAGGCATTGAGGGCATAGGCTTTGCGACAGTGCATATGGCTCTAATTTTGCTTATTTTGTCGGCCTTTCTGCAGGGTTTTTGGAGGGTTGAAGGCATAATTGAGTTAAATGAGGGCAAGGAGAACTCAAATATCATTTTAAGAGCGGCTCCCGGCAAGCAGGCGGAAGTTGTCACGCTGCCTTTCTCAGTGGAACTTGTAAAGTTTACGGAGCAAAAGTGGGACAATTCCGAACTCGCAAAGCAATATTCAAGCCTCGTGAAATTCCACTATAAAGACATAGTTGTAGAGAAGCTCATAAGAATGAACGAACCTGCAAGTTTCGGCTCTTGGACCTTTTACCAATCTAGCTTTAGGGGCGATAAGGTTAGCATTTTGCAGGCGGTCAGAAACCCCGCAAGCCTCCTGCCTCTAGTTTCAGTAGCTCTCATATTCGGCGGAATGTTAATTGTGTACGCTCTAAAAATAGCAAAGGCAAGAAGATGAAAAAGACCCTTACAATCTGCGGAATAGTCGCTTCGATTGCCATACTTTTTTACGGATTCTTCTTCGGCAAATACGGGGCATTGATGCAGCGCAGTCTCGAGAGGAGCTTAAGCGAACTTCCCGCCGTAAAGGACGGGCGCCCCATGCCGCTTTCAAGCGCAAGTGCCGATATCCTGCGTTTTATAAACGGCAAAAGTTCTGTAAAAATAGACGGCAAATACGCCTCGTCTAGCGAATGGCTATTGTACATAAATGCATTTCCGCAAGATGCGGCTAAAGATAAATTCTTTAAGACCGACAACCGCGAACTCTCCAATCTGCTCGGGGCCGACGGCAGATACTACTCTTACGCCGATTTTGAGAAAAAGTACGCCGAAATCTACAAGGCTGCAAGCTCTGAGGAAAATACGACATTTACCCAAGCCTGTAGGCTTGCCCTCGAGAAGGCGGGCGTCTTTGAAAACGCATTAAATTCAATGGCCTTTTACTTCCAGGGCGAAAGTCCACGCAAGACTTTTGAAGACTGGATAGACCTGGGCAAGGCCGCTTCGGCAGAGCTCTCAAAATCGGGCACGGCAAGCCAAAATTCCGAGACTCTGCGCAACATGTACGAGCAACTTAAGCTCTTTAAGGAATTGAAAGAGAGGGAGGATTTTTTTGGAAATCCAAAGCTAATCCCGACATCCACAGAGCGTTGGCTTACGCCCTTAGACCTTTTGCTAAGCCCCAAATTGGACGGCAAAAACAGGGAAGTCTTTAGCCAATATGGAGATTTGGTTTCAAACTTCTCGCAAGGTAAAAGCGCAGCTGAAGACGTAGATAGCCTCTATAAAACGCTTGCTCCGTCTTTTAGAATAAAATTTGAAAATGCCTTCAACCATCTGGATTTATTCTACCGCGGCGCAATCTTGTATCTGGCAAGCTTTATAGTATTTCTGGTGGCTGTCATTCTGGACAAGCGGGTCTTTGTGCGCCTTGCAATACCCATGTTGTGCGCGGCTTTTTTGGCGCAGGGAGTTGGGATTGTCGCAAGAATGTTTATACAGATGCGCCCGCCGGTCACGAATCTGTATTCCTCCGTAATATTTGCAGGCTGGGCGGCTGTCGGGTTAGGAATTTTTCTCTGCGCAAAATACAGAAAAAAGCTCTACGCTATAGCCGCTGCCCCAATTGGATTTTTGTCGATAGTGCTAGCGCTAAACCTGCCTTACTCGGGCGATACAATGGGAATGATGCGCGCGGTTTTAAACTCAAACTTCTGGCTTAGCGTGCATATAGTGCCCATGATGCTGGGTTATTGCGGTGTGTTTTTAGCTGGCTTGGTAGCCTCTTGCAAACTTGTATCAAACGCGGCAAGGCTGGGTAAATTCTCCAGAATATCGGTGCTTGAAACTGCAAACACGGTTTATGCGATACTCTGCTTTGGCATGGTGTTTTCATTCGCGGGAACTATGCTTGGCGGAGTCTGGGCTGATATGAGCTGGGGGCGATTCTGGGGGTGGGACCCTAAGGAAAACGGAGCCCTTATGGTAGTTCTTTGGTGCGCCTTTGTAGTCCATATGAAGGTGTTAAAAATAGCCGGCCCCAGGGCGATTTTAGCACTGGCTTGCATAGGCAACATTGTTGCGGCGTGGGCTTGGTTTGGCGTAAATATGATGGGCGTTGGCCTGCATTCCTACGGATTTATGGACTCGGGGAAAATGTGGCTTGCGCTATTTTGCGCAGTGCAGCTTGCAATATCGCTGCTTGCCTTTGTAAAGTCCACAAATAAAGCCGGCGATTAATTGCCGGCAAAGCGCGCTTAAAAGCATTCAAATCTCGCGCTAATTTTGGCGGCGCGCAAGAGCCTTAATTTTCCAAGCTCAAATTCCAGCCGCCCCCCAGTGACTTATAGAGATATATTATATTTGAGAGCACGAGCCTGCGCGATTCAACCAGAGTCTGCTCCGACGAAAGAAGCGTTCTTTGAACGTCGAGCAAATCCATAAATTCAATTTCGCCCGCGGTATAGAGCTTAAATGAAATTTCGTAGGCTCTGTTATTCATCTCTACGGCCTTTAAAAGGCTCTCAACACGCTGACTTTCCTTGGAAAGGGCGGCCATGTAGTCCTGAGTTTCCTTAATGGCGGTCGCGACAACGCTGTCCCAATCTACACCAGCCTTGCGCGTCAGTGCCTCCTGATAGCGCACGTTGTAGTAAGTTTTGCCAGCGTTAAACAGATTCCACTTTGCGGTGGGGCCCACGTTCCAAGAGCCGTAGGGATTTTGAAATACGTTTACGGTATCGGGCGCGCTGTAAGATATGTTGCCGCTTATGTAAAACTTTGGATAGTAATCCGCCTTGGCCTGTCCAATTTTTGCATTTGCAGCCTTTAGCGCGTATTCCGCCGCGATTATATCGGGCCTTCTCTGCAAAAGTTCGGCGGGAACGCTCACGGGAATCGCCCTCTCAAAGGCCGGCAGCTCCCTGTATTCCGACAGGCTATCTTTCAGGCTTCCAAGGGGCAGGCCAACTAATAGTTCGAGCGCGTATCTCGCCTGCATAGCCTCGGCCTCCAAAGTCGGAATCTGGGCCTTTGTGCTCGCTACCTGCGCAGCTGCCCTTGCCACTTCCAAATCGCCCTCAAAGCCCACGCGCTTTTTGGTAATTTCGTAGGTCTTTATCTGGGTTTCGAGATTTTGGCGCGTAATTTTTAGGTTCTGAATTTTTGAGCGGTACAGGTAATACTTATCGGCAACTTCCGCCGCAATTTTTATGCGCACCGCCTGCAAATCCGCCTTGGAATACTCGTAGCTTGCCAAGCTCGATTCAATTCCCCTGCGAGTTGCTCCAAATACGTCGATTTCCCACTCGGCGCTAAGCCCAGCCGAATACATGGGAGCTGTCGCCCCCTTGCCCGTCCCCTGCTCCGACATTGAGGCATTTGCGTCTATAGTCGGAAATAGCCCGCTTTGCGACACCCCCAAAGTTGCGTAGGCTGCATCCAAAGACGCCACTGCGGAGCGCACATCAAAATTGTGGACAAGCGACTTTTCCACAAGCTCTGTAAGCAGCGGATCTCCAAAAAATTCCCACCACTTAGAGATGTCTCCGACCTGCCCCTTAAACTCGCCCTGCTCGTCCTCAAATCCGACCGGCATAGATTCGTCTGAGGGTTTTTCAAAGTCAGGCCCGACTGCGCAAGAGCACAAAGCCAAGGATAAAGCCAAAAATATATTAGAAAATTTATTCATACCTCAATGCCTCAATAGGGTCCAACCTCGCCGCCTTCCAAGCGGGATAATATCCAAATAAAACTCCAACCAATACGGAAACGCCGACAGACAAAAGCAAAGCCGGATAAGAAACCGCCGACGGCCAATTAAGCAAAAACGCCAAGACCAAAGTAGCCCCGTGCCCAAAGGCTATACCTATTATCCCGCCCAATAGGCAAATAACTACGGATTCGACCAAAAACTGCCTCAAAATATCCTTTTTCTTTGCCCCCACCGCCATTCTCAAGCCTATCTCGCGAGTGCGCTCGGTTACGGACACAAGCATTATATTCATAATTCCGACTCCGCCAACTATAAGCGACACAAAAGCCACACAAAGTAGAAGCTTTGTCATAGTTTCAGTCTGGCTTGTGAGGAAAGTCGAAAATTCCGCCATTGTGCGAATCTGAAAATCGTCGTCTGCATCATTAGCCAACTTGTGGCTCTTGCGTAAAATTTTTGAAATTTCCTCCGTCGCGCTATCGACAAGTTCGGGAGTGTAAGCCCAGGCCACTATACTATCGACATTCTGAAACCTCACAGGGGGCATATTGTCGTCTGTCTGCTCCGGGTAGAGTGAGGTAGCGGTAGCGTAGGCTGAGGACGGAGAATTTGTCGTTGTAGTTCCAGAAGATATGGAGCTTACGGAAGTGCTGCCCGCCCCTGCAAGCCGCGCCTTTACGGCGGTCCACGGAGCCAAAATAACGTCATCTTGGTCCATGCCAATCATATTTGCTCCCTTGCTTGCTAAAACCCCTATCACTTTAAATAGAACATTTTGTATCCTTATATCCTTTCCCAAGGGATCCTCGGAGCCGAAGAGTTCGCGCCTTATTGTCGAGCCTATCAGGCAAACTTTGGCTCCGCGCGCAACCTGCCTTTCATCAAACATAACGCCTTCTGAGAGCTTCCAATTACCTATTTCCAAGTAGTTGTCTGCAACGCCGCTTATGCTGAAGGGATTCCAGTTTTTGCCCTTGTAAATTACCTGTCCGCGCGCTGAAATTACGGGGGTTACAAGCTTGACGCTGGGGCAGGACTTCTTTATTGCGTCTATGTCTTTTGTCGTCAAATTTGCCATTGCACCCGCGCCCGAACTAACGCCGCCGTGCATACTTGTACCCGGCCTTACGGTAATCGAATTTACGCCCATTGCCGATATGTTTTCCTTGAGGATTTCCTGGGCGCCGTTTCCTATTTCCATGAGGGCTATGACAGCCGCTATGCCTATCACTATTCCAAGCGTAGTTAGAAATGTACGCATGGGATTTCTCATTATCGAGCGAAAGGCGGTTTTTAAAATTCTGATTTTTTTCATTACCTTAGCCTTTGATCCGATATAATCCTGCCGTCGATTAACTTAATTACGCGCTTTGCCCGCGCCGCTATGTCGGACTCGTGCGTGACTAGGATTATGGTTACGCCCTCGCTTTCATTTATCCGGCAAAACATATCCAGTATTTCGTCACTCATGCGGCTGTCCAGATTTCCGGTGGGCTCGTCTGCAAATAGGATTTCCGGGTTATTTATTAGGGCCCTTGCAATGGCAACTCTCTGCTGCTGGCCGCCCGAGAGCTGCGAAGGCTCGTGGTCCATTCGCTCGCCAAGCCCGACTTTTATCAAGGCCTCTTTTCCGCGTTCAATCATCTCGCGCTCCGACAAGTGGCTTGCCGTGTAATTTAGCGGCATAATCACATTCTCAAGCGCCGTGGTTCTAGAAAGCAAATTGAAGCTCTGAAATACAAAACCTATCTTTTTGTTTCTGACATCCGCCCTGCCGTCGTTATTTAGCTTAGACACCTCCTTGCCGTCCAAGAAGTACTCTCCGCTCGTCGGTCTATCAAGGCAGCCCAATATATTCATAAGCGTGCTCTTGCCCGACCCCGACGAGCCCGTGAGCGCAAGCATTTCGCCCTTGTCTGCGCTGAGCGTTATATCCTTTAAAACGGGCAGGACAAAGTCTCCCATCTTGTAGGACTTGCAGATATTTTTAAGCTCTATTAAACTCATTTCTGATTGCCCTGCTTGCCGTTTTTGCGGAAGCGCGGAGGCTTTGGACCAAAGGGATTTGAAGCTTTTTGCTTCTCTTGCTGAACAAGCTCAACTCCGGTTACTACCTCCTCGCCAATCTTCAATTCGTCGCCCAAAACTTGGGTAAAAATTCCGTCGCTTATGCCCAATGTAAGGTCTCGCGGCTCTACAGAGCCCCCCGATAAAACCCAGACTCGAGACTTAGATGCGTCCTTATTCTCAGGGAAGGCCGAGGCAAAGTCCGGAGTAAAATGCAGGGCGGAATTTGGTATGCACTTAGCTTTGTCGGCTCTGGCAACCTCAAAATTCAAATTCGCCGTAAGGTATGGGAATAGCAGCAAATCCTTATTGTCAAATACGACCTCAACTACATAAGTTACGACGTTTTGAGACATCGTGGCATTTAGCCTTATCTTCTGAACTATTCCCTCAAAAGTTTTATTCGGAAAGGCATCGACGGTAAAATGCACTTTCTGCCCTTTTTTTATGTAGCCAATGTCCGCCTCGTTTACCGAAGCCCAAGCCTCCATGCGCTTTAAGTCGGTAGCAATTAAAAAGAGGCTACTTGCGCTCATGTTGGAAACCACCGTCTGGCCTATGCTAACCATTCTATCCACCACAACCCCATCGACGGGCGATTTTATTACGCAATAGTCCAAGTTTCGCTTTGCCGTATTTACGGAAGCCTCGGCCTGAACTATCTGGGCGTCGGCCTGTATTATCTTTGCCTTGGAAGTCTCAACCCTGGCCTTTGCGGCCTCGTATGAAGCAAGGTAGGAATCGTATGAAGACTGGCTTAGAGCCTCGCTTACCCCAAGCTGCTCGGCGCGCTTCCAATCTCTGTAAGCCTGATTGTAGGTCGCCTGATTTTCTAATAGCTCTGCCTGCGCCTGCGCCTTTGTGGCCTTTGCAGAATCCAAACCCGCCTGAGCCTCAAGCAAATCCGAGCGCGGTATCTCGTCGTCTATCAAAGCCAGAATATCGCCCTCTTTGACTTCCGAGCTATAGTCTATAATTTTGCCCTCCTTATCCTTGCCAAAAGAGACAATCTCGCCGGAAACTCTCGCGCCAACTTCAATAAAGTCCTCGGCCTCCAAAGTTCCAGTCGCATCTATAGTAAGCACGATGTCGCGATTTTCAACCTTTGCGGTTTTAAAAACCACACTCTCGCCACCCTTTGCAAAAAAGGCAAAGTACGCTCCCACAACCAGCGCAATCGCAACAATAGCGACTGCAAATTTTGCTAAATAATGTTTCGACATCCTTCCAAACGTTTATGAAGTACAATCGAAAAATATAGGCAATTTGTTTCAAAATTTACAACACAATTATTGAAACACATATTTCAAAACGCCCAAAGCAAATTGAAAATAGCGCGCCCCCAAAGCCCTCTAAGCCACAATCTAAACGCTTTCCGATACACCCGGCTCGGGTATTATTACGGTAATATGCGAAGCTACGTCTAAAATTTCGTCCATAAACCACCCGCGCGACTCCTCCGAGCCGTGCGTTAAAATTATGACGCGCGGATCGCAACGCAAGGCAAAGTCCAAAAGCTCGCGCCTATCCGCATGCGAGCTTAAATCGAATTTGTCTATCCTGCAATTCACCCTAGCTACGTAGCCTAGGTTATGGAAGGCGAAGGTAGTATCGCCCTTTGCCTTCTTTAAAAGCCTGCCCCCTGGAGTATCCGGATCGCAATAGCCGACAAAGAAAATCGCATTTTCAGAGTGCTCCATCAAAGCCGACGCCGCCGCGTAGCTGGGAGTGTTCTCAAGAAGCATTCCGCTTCCCAAGACGTATATTCCCTTTTGCGACAAATCTTGGGCGGGAACGACCTTTTCCTTAAATGGTTCAATTAAGTCGTACGCAGTCTTGTCAAAGCTAAGCCCCGGATTTTTGCGCGACTGCCTGAGCAAATACTCGGCTATATCTATGCCCAAACCTGCGCAGAATACATGCGTATCTTGCGGGATTTCCCCGCTTTGCTTGCCCTTTTTTATAAGCTGCAAAATCTCCTGCATTCTGCCCAGGGCAAAGGCGGGAACCAGAACGCTTCCGCCGTCGCGCACAACTCTGCCAAGGGCTGTCACAAACCTAGCGCACTCGGACTCGTAAGTTGCCTGCCTGTCTAGCTCTCCCCTCGTAGTTTCCATCACAAGTACATCAAAGTGCCCCTTCGGAATATCAGCTCCCTTTATCAGTTGCGAGGCCCTAAAGGAAATGTCGCCCGTAAACAAGACGGATTCCTTGTTAGTCTTAAATGATACAGCCGTTGCCCCCGGAATGTGCCCCGCCCTGTAAAACTCTATTTCAAGCTTGCGATTCTCAAACTCAAAGCTGCGCGGGCGATTCAAAGTAAAGGGCAAAATTCTGCCCTTCAATGCGTCTATCTGCGAAAACCCAAATAGCGGATACTCGTTTATGCCAAGCTCCTCGCGCTGCCTGACCATGACGTTTCTGGAATTTCGCAACATTCTAAGCGACAAATCTTCCGTGACCTCGCCCATTAAAATCTGAGCCATAGACTGGTGCTCCGCAACAATGGGAAGAGCCCCCACATGGTCTAGATGCGCGTGGGTTATTGCTATAAAGTCGAGAGTGTCATCTCCTATCTTCTTTAAATCGGGCAGCGAATCCAAACCGAGCTTCTTTGGGTGCATGCCGCAATCGATAAGCGCGTTAAAGCCGCCTATCTCAAGTTTGTGCGCACTTGCCCCAACATCGACGCCCGTATTTAAATCCGTATAAATCATAGAAAAGCCCAAGGAAGCCCAAGTTGCGCAAACCCTATGGGAATTTGCGCAAAAAATCAAGCTTCAATATCGCTATTTCATCGCAAATCTTAACAATTTGCGCCTACTTTTGTAAGAGATATATCAAAATCCTTCCAAACGGGCTCGTAGCCCTTTGATACGAGCATTTTGGAAAATTCCTCTACGGATCTATCGTCATTTATATCAAACTGCCCTCCCGCAGTCTCGGGCTCGGCATAGCCGCCGGGCTTCGTGGAACTTGCGGCACTCATCTGCGTTACGCCCAAGCCCACCAAACCATCGCGCAAATAGCGGGGCTCGCGGGTAGAAACAGTGATAGTGAGATGCTCCATGCAAATTCTGAGGGCGCAAACTATCTTTACAAGCTCTCTGTCATTAGGCACGCAAGACTCCTTTGCGACAAAGCCGCTCTCGGCAGGCCTCATTCGCGGAAGGCTAATCCCGACTCGCGCGCGGTAGTAATTCTTGTACAGATATTTCGCATGCATTGCGCAGGCTATAATTTCAAAGTACCAATCATTGAGCCCAAACAAGGGCCCCAAGCCCAAATTCCTCATTCCGGCCTCGGCCGCCCTGCTGGGAGTATCCAAACGCCACGCGTAGTTAGCCTTTGGGCCGCTCGGATGCATAACCTTGTAAACGTCGGGGTCGTAAGTTTCCTGAAATACCGTAAGCCCCTCGCAGCCCTCTTCCACAAAGCGCTTGTAAACTGCAACCGGCGACGGAGCAATCTCGACGCTTATGGAGGCAAACTTCTTTGCGGCTATCTTTATGCACTCGTCCATGTAGCCCAAGTTCACAAGCTTTGGACTTTCGCCCGCAACTAGCAAGATGCTCCTAAAGCCCATGGCGTAAGTTGCGTCGACTTCAGCCCTGACCTCGTCTAGGGTCAGTGTCTTGCGCTCTATGTGGTTTCGCTTTGCAAATCCGCAGTACAGGCAGTTATTCACGCACACGTTGCTGACGTAAAGCGGCACAAACATGCGCATCGTCCGCCCAAAGTTGCGCTCGGTAAGCAAGTGGGAGCGCTGAGCCATCTGCTCTAGGCAAGCGTCCGCACTCGGCGATATCATAACCGCAAAATCCTCTATCGGCGTCGCCCTCGGCTTTGCCAAGACCCTCTTTAC
>OJMH01002636.1_pt1 | contig 14652 bp, 7 predicted proteins | sample 1597111 | NCBI WGS metagenome assembly OJMH01 (sample SAMEA2452115, study PRJEB22498) | human gut metagenome | reverse complement strand
GCGAAACCAGAAAACAAAAACCATCAATTGGCAGTTTTCAACAACGGATGCACGAGTAAAGTTGCATCGACTATATCCATCTTTTCAAATTTGACTGGACACTAGTCGTCCCTTTTCCACATTTTCTTTCAGGCGGCTAACTTGTGTAGAAACATTATTAATGTCGGCAGCCTTCTCTCCCTGCTTCCACACTCTGGCACCATCGGCAGCCTTCTCTCCCTGCTTCCACACTCTGGCACCATCGACAGCATGATCCCCCTGCTTCAGTAAGCTAGAGGCACCTTTGGCTCCCCCCAAACTCTCTTTTACGATTTTTTTGGCAGCGGTACCAAGCCTCCCCACCAAGTTGACTGCTGTAGTTACCGCCTCCCAAGCAATTTCCTCATCTGAAAGTTTTCGTCCTGAAGCATCCTGCTTAGCACCAAAAGTCAGAGATTCATGCAATACAGGAATATTGCTTATATAAAAATTCATAAAGGCTTGGCTGCCACTGTTAATACGCTGCACGCCCTGCATGTCCTCTGGAGCCTCTTCTTCCAACGCTCTGTATCGTTGAGCAAAGAATGTCTGCTCAAGGGGAATGGTTTTCTCATCCAATGCTTCCAGCCCCAAGACATCGATCAGATTCACCGGATTGTTCCGGCAATAGAGATAGTTGTTCGGGCCGTCCGGGTAACCGGATGGGTCGCGGGAGATGAAACGGCCGAGCTCGCCGTCGTAATAACGGAAACCAAAATAATCAAGCTTAAGCGATGCGGACCGCTCTTTCGTGCAGAACAGCCGCTCGTTGTCGTTGTTGCCGGTCGAGGAAGCGACCACCCCCCAGGCACCATAACAGTTTGTCGCCGTCACTGCCCCGGCGTCATTGCACAACGCCGCTGTCGAGCCCAACAGATTATAGAGGAAATATTCCCGGTTGGCACCCAAGCCATTTTCCGTATAGATCACACTGCCGATGCCGCCGCCGTAGCCGCCGGCGCGCACCAAATGAGTTGTCAAAGAACCCTGCGAATCGTATTCCTGCACCGATTCGCCACCATCGTAAAGATATGATACCGTAACTTCGTTTTCGGTTTTTGCAAGACGGCGGCAGCGATAATCGTACACCGCGCTGAAACTGGAAATGCCGTCGGCGCTGACATCGACCAGGCGCCCGGCCCGGTCATAGCTGAAGCTTTCCGTCACGCCGCCGGTGGTCCGGGTCGCCAGTTCACCGTTGAGGTTGTAACTCCAACTGGCCAGCAAGTCGGTGTCGTTCTTCGCTTCCGTCACCTGGTCAAGCCGATTGACAGTATAGGTCGTCGTCGTGCCGTCAAGCTGTTTGGTCAGCCGGTTGCCGGCGGTATCATAGGTATAAACTGCCGTCGCGCCGGTGCTGTCCGCCTCACTCAGCAACCGGTAAACGTTGTCATATGTGTAGCGCAGAATCCGGTTCGAGCGGCCGGAGCCGCTCTCATCAATCCGCAGCCGGTTGCCGGCCCGGTCCAGGCGGTAGGCGGCGGTATACAAATTCACGCCGTTCCGGGTATGGGTGATCTTCGTCTGACGATTCGCGGCATCGAAAGTGTAAGCCGCCGCCACGCCGTTCGGCATCAGCATGGTGATGCGGTTACCGGCATTGTCATAACTGTAAGTCGTTTCTTTCGCCGGTCCGCCGCTGGTTGTGGCGGTTACTTTGGTCAGCAGATTGCGCCGGTCGTAAGTGCAATTCAAGCCGCGGCCGGACGGATAGGAGACCGTCAAACGGTTGCCGACCGCATCGTAGGTGCTCGAAATAACACTTTGCTGCGTCCAGGCCGAACCAGTTTTCTTCGAGGTTTTTTCCGCCGTCACCCGACCGAAAAGATCGTAGGCATAGCTGGTCCGGTGCGTGTTTTCAGTCACCTGGGTAATCTGTCCGTTCAGATTGTAGACATATTCCCGGTTCTGCTCCATCGCGTCGAGATAGCCGGTCATCTGCAGCCGATTCAACGCGTCATAGGCATAGCCCGTTTCCTTGCCGTCCGGCCGGATTAACGACAGCAGATTGCCGTTGGCATCGTACGTGTTCGTCGTCGTCCGTTCCAGACCGGTGACGCCGGGATTCAACGTTTCGGTCAATTTCCGGTTCAACAAGTCATAAGTCCAGACCGTCACCCGGTCGCCGCCCGACCGGGTATTGCGTACCGTTTGCTTGACCGGATTGCCGGCCGCGTCATAGACGTACTCGACGATGCCGCCGGCCGCATCGGTCGTTTTCAGCTTCCGTCCGCCCTGGTCATAGACGTTCGTCGTCACCTTGCCGTTCTCATCGGTGGTCGTCAACACCCGTCCCACCTTGTCATAAGTCGTCAGCGTCGCCGGGCGCACCGACAGGGCGGCACTGTCCGCCGCAGTGTAGCAACTGACCGACGGCAACTGGGTCTGAGTCAAACGGTTCGCTTTGTCGTAGGTGTAATTCGTCGTATAGTTGCGTCCGTCGGTGGAGGACAGTTTGTTTCCCACCGTATCGTAGGTGTAGGAAGTCGTTTTGCTCTCCGGATCGATGACCTTGATGACCCGGTTGAAATTGTCGTATTGCGTTTGCGTCACCAACGGCGTCGAACCGCGCATGACCTGCTCCCGGGTGACGTTGCCGTTGGCATCGTACTGATAAGTCGTCGTCAGCGGCGTACTGCTGCCGGATCCGACCACCTGCTGCGTCAACTGTCCCAGAATGTTATAAGTATTGACCGTCAAAAAACCGCGCGGATCAGTCTGACGCAGCACGGCGCCTTTTTTGTTGTAAATCGTCGTCGTCACCGGCGAGGTCACCGTCCCGGATTCGCCGTCCAATACCGCCGGCAAGGTTTCCTTGACCGGACGATTCAACTGGTCGAATTCCGTCACCGTCACTCTGCCGAGCTTGTCGGTTTTCCTGACCGGGTTGCCGGCCAGATCATAAGCAAAAGATTCGGTATGATTTAACGCATCCTTTCGAACCATCAAACGATTCAGGGCGTCATACTGCATCGAAGTGGTCTGGTCGCCGCTGCCGTTTGCTGCCGCGCCATTGCGCAAAACAGCCGTTATCACATTGCCATTGGCGTCATAGCTCAATTCCGTTACCGCTGAATGCGTCGCATCCAGGTCAACTGTCCGTTTCGTCGGCCGCCCGGCGCCGTCATAAACAAAAGAAGTCGTATTTCCCTCCGCATCCACCAATTGAACCGGTTTGCCGGAAGCGTCGTAAACGTAGCGCGTCACCAGATTGACCGAGGAAGTCAAGGCCAGCGATTCAGTCAATGGCTGATGAAAAGCGTCATAGGTGTAAGTGAATACCTGATCTCCGCTGCCGGGCGACGAATTGTGCAGCGTTTTTTTCTGAACGTTTCCCTTGCGGTCATATTCATAACTCTCCAATGAAATTCCCGACCGCTTCTTATTGGTCACCTGAAACAGCGAATCATAGGTCAACTCGGTGGCAATTCCTTTCGGATCGGTAACCCTGGTCGGCTGGAACCAACTGTCGCTGAAAATATCGTTGCCGGCAAAACGGCCGTAGGCATAGGCTGTCACCAACGGCGGTCCGGATGGATTCGGGCGCGATTCCGAAATCAGCCGGCGGCGGCCGTCATATGTATAAGTCGTCACGCAGCCGAGTGGATCGGTATAGGTCTTGCGGTTGCCGGCCGCATCGTATGTATACTGCTCCGTAACATCATCCGAACCGGTCACATCAATTCGTTTTGACAGCAGCCGGAACATATTGTCATAGGTGAAATAAGTCCAGGTGCCGTTCTCGTCTTTCTGGGCCGCCACCTGTCCCATCACCGTCCGGCGGTATTCCACGGTCGGCTGTACCGACTGTCCGGTGGCCGGATTGATCACGGCCGGCCGGGTGATCTTCTCCAGCTTGCCCAGCGTGTTGTACTGGTAACTGGTCGTGTTGCCGTTGCCGTCGGTCTCCTCCAGCAGCAGACCGCGTTTATCGAATTTTTTGACCGTGACGATGTTCAATTCATCGTTACAGCCCTTGACGGTCGCCGTGTCCTGCCAGCCGGAAGCGGTGTATTGCCGCTGATACAGCGTCACCCGCCCGGCGCCGTCAACCGTTTTCTTGACCAGGCCGTAATCGTCATACTCGAATTGCAATGTCCGGACCGCCTCGCCGCCTTTTTTCGTCACTTCCCGGAGGCGATTGCCTTTGGCATCCAAAGTGTAAACCGACTTTACCTCATTGGCCGTATCGAGTGCGCCGGCACTCCCTGCCGAGCTGTCCGGGGCATAATCCGTATCGCTGACGCTGGTCATCACATGGAAAGTCGGATCATAGGTAAAATATTTGCCGACATATTTCTTCAGATTGTAGTCATACCGCAATTCGCCGCGCGTATTGTTGTACTGAGGATAGGGATAGATTTTGACCGGATCGTCGGAAGGCAGCAGAGTCGTAACCGGCGGATTATAAACGTAAATGATTGAGGCCCCGTCCTCATCGGTAGCCCGGATCAAATTCGAGGCGTAATTCGTTTCGAAGCCGTATTCCCAAACCGCCGTCGGGCCGCTATCGCTTTTATCCGACTGGCTTCCCAAAAAGGTACGGCGAGTCTGAGCATAAGAAAAACTCTTCAAACTGCTGCGAATCGGCGTGCCGCCGCCGCTGCTGACCTGGGTTACCGAAAATCCCCCGCTGATCACCGGTTGTTCAAAGCAATATTGCCAGACGTTGCCGTTGGTGTCGGTCACCCGGTTGATGATACGGTTGTCATAGCATCTCGCCAAATCGGTACGGAATCTCGGCCCGCATGCGTCCATTTGTTCAAACTTGACCGTACCGTCCGGAGAAGTCACCTGGGACAATACCAGGGCTTTCCGGGGCGTTATCACGTCATTGTATAAAATATCGTTGACATACTGAAATGTCACAGCACTGCCGTTGGGATAAGTGATCGAGCTGATGAGATTGTACCCGGTATTGGTATTGCCGACGGCATATCTATTCAAATCCTCAAAATAATAATGTAGCGAACACCATTCAATGGTTGAGCGATTGAGGTTATAAGTGTAGCGAAAAGTCGGCCGTTCGGAAACCACCGTACCGTTTTCATAAACGCCGACTGCCGGCTGCTGAACGCTGGTCAGAAAATATTTCCCGCCTTTTATTTCGTAATTGTAATTGTAGGTGTTGCCGGCCGGATCGGTGACACTGGTAATCTGTCCCGCCGTCCCGTAGGCAACCGTCAGGGCAATGGCGGCGGACTGGTCGGCGTTTGCCGGGACATAGACCAATTTCACCGGCCAGGTTAACTGTCCCGGCTGGGTGGAATATTGGTATTCGATGGCATTGCCGTTGCGGTCGACCACCTGCGCCAGACGGTATGTTGCCGAGTTGATCGGCTGAAAAATATACCGCGTCCCGAATTTCCTGGTCCAGGTAATCGTATTGGTCGTCGAATCCCTGACGACGCTGCTGCCGAAAGCCGCCGCCGAAGCAAAACCGTTGGTTACCGGCGAATAGCTCTGTGTGGTCGATTGGTCCGGAATACCGTCTGCCGTGAAAACATATTCAGTACCGGTTTCATCATAGACTTTCAACGTCGTGGAAATCCGGCCGAAAATACTGCCGGAAGTTGTATTGATCAAAGTCAGTTGCCCAACCTCGGCCCGGGCTTGAAAGTTGGAGCGCCACGCCTCACCGAAGCCAAGCGGAAAACCGGCCGGCGGGGCACCGGAATTTTCAATTTGATAAGAACGCCGCACTTCCAGTTTCAAGTCGCCATTGCCCACCGGAATCGAAATGTCGGCAACGGAAATGCTCGGCATCAGCGAGCCGACATCAATTCGGAAAAAAGAATCGGGCTGGTCCTTTTCCTCCTCCTGCTGCGGTCGCTTCGCCGCCTCCGGCAAACCGTGAATATCGACATACATCGGCTGGGGAACCGCCGGCCCTTTCAACGCAATGGATACTTCACCGGAGGACGACGGCGGCAGAGACGGACCTTCCTGTTCCGGCGGTGTCGTCGGATCTTCCGGCAGAGACGGCGGGGCCGGCGATTCCGGCGGAGACGGTTCCGGCGGCTCCGGACCGGTGGGGTTGTAGTACGGCACTACGGTAATCGTGCCGCCGTCCGACGCTTCGAAGCCGCATTCGAAGCAGCGGACCAGCAAGCCGAAAGAACGGGTCCCCGGCGTAGAACCGCCAATGGTCCCATCGCCGTTGGCGCCGGGATAATAACGCCCCCAGGGATGGAAACGTTTGTCCGTGACTTCCGTATATCCGCAACGCTTGCATTTCTTGGAAACATAGTAGTAGCCACAGGAACATTCGATCACCCAGCTTGGCGAATAATTGGTATATTGCTTTATGGTGACATTCCTGGCGGATAAGAGGCGAACGCTGCCACTGCAATTCTTGGATATCGGCACATTAAAAAAATCATGGGGCGGACATAGCGGCGGATTATTTTCATTGGCGATCAAAATGCTGCATGTCAAGCCGAAGACAAACATCGCTAACAACGATTTCAGTAATCCCATCTTTCCCTTTGCCCTTTGTTAAAAATCACTAGCAATAAAACACAGATAAAAAGCGTAATCAATCAAAAGAATAATACATAAAATATTTCAATCTACACAGCAAATTCAAATCTGTCAATAGAAATGCTTATTTATTTTTCAAAAAAATATTTATCCTATAATTTACATTTTTCAGAGAAAACATTTCACTTAAATTTTTTTAATCTTCAAAATACAATGAAATTTATCTTCCATTTATCTCAAACAGCTGTTTGTCAGTCATTTGCTCGCAATTATAACTTTTACCCTATTTTAATTTCCAAATAAGACGATTCATTATTTCCAGATATGACGAATTCCCCTGTTCCCAAACCTGATTATCATTTATGTTTTCCTTTTAAGCTTCTTGCATTTTCCCGGTTCCTGAGGTATAAATACCCTCGAATAATCAAGCAGGAAGGTCTTCGATATGGCTAAATGCAGTTTCGCCAAAGTAACTACGCGTGGAGTTTACGACTCCCGTATCGCCCGCGGCGCCATGGCGGATTGGGAATATGGCACCGAATTGTACGGGCGGTTCTTTTATCTGGAATCCGAAGGGCAACGGACCCTGGTCGCGGCCTTCGATTTTCTGGGGACCTTCTCAAAAGACGCTAACCGCTGGCGGCGGGCGGTGGCGGAACGCACCGGAATCCCGGTAGATCATATCTGGTATCATGAGTTGCAGATTCATGCCGCGCCCAAAGGGCCGGAACTGAGCGGCGAAGTGATCGATCGCCTGGTGGAATGCTGCATTCCCGTCATTCTGGAGATGATGGACCGGGCGGAGGAATTCACCTGTCAGGTGGCGGAAGCCGACTTCGGGACCGAAGGCAATTTCAATCGGGAGCAATATGTGGCGGGCCTGGGCGGCGTCACCGTCTGGTCCGGAATGGATTTCGACGGGGAAGGACGGCCCTGTACGCAGAACGACAAAATCATGCTGCTGCGGGGATATCATCCTCTTCTGCCGGTGTTCGACAAGCCCATCTATTTCGACAACCCGGCGGACCCCAAAGCTTATTTGTTCCGTTTTTCCAATCGAAAAGGAAAAACCATCGGCACTGTTTCCCGGTTTGCCGGACATCCGGATGTGGCAGTGCTGTTTGAATTGCGGGGCGTGGACGACCAGTACAAATTCAATTTCGACTGGCCGGGCTACCTCTGTGAAAAGCTGGAACGGGACCTGGGCGGAACCGCCGTTTATCTCAATGGTCCCTGCGGCGATTTGACGGTGAAGAAAGGGTTCGCCGGGATGGATAGCTATGAAGCATGCGCCGCGGAAGCGCGCCGCCTCGGAGAAAGTTTCGCCGACCGCCTGGAACGCCGGTTGGCCGACCGCCCCCGGCCGTTGAAAAACGCCGGCCGGCTGAAGGCGGAGACTTTTCATCTGGAAATGCCCATGCGGGATGATTTTCCGATCAGTCACGATTTTTCCCGCTGGGCTGAGGAGGTCGACGCCGCGGAACAAAGACTTCAGGACGCCATTGCCGCCGGAGCGCCCCCCAGCCGGGTCAAACAACTGATCGATGACCGGTTCCGCGCCTCCGATGAACGTTGGCTTCTGCAGGATGGCCTGGGCTTCGACGACGAGATTCTGCGCCGCCGCCGCGTGCCGGTGACGGTCTCCGCCCTGCAACTGGGAGAATACACTTTCGTCGGGGTGCCGGGCGAGAGCCTGTGCGACATGTCCATCTGGCTGCGCTCCCAGTTCACCGGCGTAAAAACCATTCCGGTGGATCAGGTAAACGGTTACTACGGCTATGTGGCCACGCCCCGGTCGCTGACGCTGGGCGGCTATACCTATTGGTCCAGTTGGGTGCGCCGCGATGCCACCGACGTGCTCAAGAAGCAGTTGACGCCTCTTCTCGAAGCGTTCATCGGCTGGGCGGAAAACGCGGGAAGAAAGAACAGTTTTTTTCTTCCCGCGTTTCGTATCGTTTAATCAAAACGGCATCAATCGGTCACCAGGTTCAGCATCTTCTCGGTGGCGATGATCGCCGCCAGCAACTGGTCGCTGTCGACGCCGGTGGTAATCAGCGCCCGTTCACCGGCTTGAGCTTCCCAGGTGATCGTCGTCTCCACCAGCGCGTCGGTTTTGCCGCCCGGTGGAATTCGTACCTCGTAATCCTCCAGCCGCGGCAATACCACACCGACCGTTTTCAACGCCTTGCGGACCGCCTTCATAAAAGCATCGTAGCCGCCGTCGCCGGAAGAACTCGCCTCCAGCGTTTGGTCGTGATAATCGATCACCACTCTGGCGACCGGCTCGGTACGGGCACCGTTGGTCACCTGGAAATCCTTGATTTTCACTCTGCTGTCCAGCGGCGTCCGCAGCACCGCCGCGATGATAAACGGCAAATCCGCCGGCGTCACCTGCTTTTTCTTATCGCCCAGCCGGACGATTTCCTGAAGCACCCGACTGCGCATTTCCGGCGCCAGTTCCAGCCCCATCTCTTCCAGATTCTTATCCAGCGACGCTTTGCCGCTCAATTTCCCCAGCGCGTAATTGCGCCGCCGGCCGAAACGCTCCGGCAGCAGCTCGTTGGCATACAGGTTGCCTTTTTTATCGCCGTCGGCGTGAACCCCGCAAGTCTGGGTAAAGACATCGGCGCCGACCACCGGCGTATTCCACGCACAGCGCTTGCCGGAAACCGCCTGAACGACCGCGGTGGCATATTGCAACTGTTTCTCGTTGACATGGGTGGTGCGGTCGGTCATATCGTTGACCGCCACCACCAGCGGCGCCAGCGGCTGGTTGCCGGTCCGTTCGCCCAGGCCGTTGACCGTCGTATGAACCCCGCTGATGCCGGCGCGCACCGCGGCCAGCGAATTGGCCGTCACCAAGCCGTAATCATTGTGGCCGTGGAAGTCCAGCTTCAGCGCCGGAAACGCCGCATAGATCCAGTCCAGATAAAGCGATACCTGATCCGGCGAAAGAATCCCGAGCGTATCCGGCAGCATCACCCGCGCCACCGGCACTTTCTGCAATTCCGCCAGGAAATTATAGACATAGGTGAAATTTTCGCGCATGCCGCCGGACCAGTCTTCCAGATAGACATTGACCGCCAAATTCCGGCTGGCGGCATATTCGATGTCGCGCAGCACCTCGGCGTAATGCTGCTGCGGCGTTTTGCCCAACTGCACGGTGCAATGCCGCTCCGACCCTTTGGTCAACAGATTGATCACCCGCCCGCCGGCATCGCTGATCCAGTCGACCGATTTGCCGCCGTCGACAAAACCGAGGATTTCAAGGCGATCGCCGAGATTATGGCGGTCCGCCCATTCGACAATCCGCCGGACGCCGTCGCGTTCGCCGTCCGACACCCGTGCCGAACCGACTTCCAGCCGGTCGACCCGCAATTTGCCGAGCAGCATCCTGGCCAACTGTTGTTTTTCCTGCGGTGTAAACGCCACGCCCGGCGTCTGTTCGCCATCACGCAGCGTCGTATCCAGCAACTCCACATACCGCCCGAAACGGTTTTTCTGTTCCATTATCGCAAAATCTTTCCTGTTTTCCAAATAAAAAACGGCCACGCTTCAACCCGGTGAACGAGCGGCATGGCCGATGTTTCATTATTGGAATGGAGCACGCACGGACACCTGTCAGACTACGGCACGGGCCTCGCCGGCAATGTCCAAGCAAGACCCGGTCATAATGCCGATCGCCATAATCAACAGATTCAGATGTTGCACGTACTTTGACAAGATCATTTTCTTCTCTACCAATCGAAAGTTTAAATCTAAATATAGCCGATTTTTTTACAAAAAGCAATCCCCTGCCGGTAAAAAGATTTATTTTTTTTATTACGCCCGTTCCGGACTGTTCTATTGCCGGGCGATGATCTTCTCGCCCAGCGTCGCCAGCGTCAAGCCCTGCCATTTCTCCTTCGGCTGCCGCGGGCAGAACCAGAGCAGGATAAAGGCGCCGATGAAACTCAGCGGCAGCCCGAAGGCGAAACTTCTCGAACGCGGCAGATCCGTGATCAGCAACTGGCTGTAGCCATACCAGATCAGCATCCCGAACGACCAGCCCAATACGATCATGCCCAGCAGCGCGCATATTTTAGATGAACGCAGTTGCCGGCGCCGTTTCACCAGGTACGGAACCAGCAGCAGCGCACCAACCACCAGCGGAATCAGCACATGGATGAAATCCAGTTTGCCCGCCCAGCCGAGCGGCATTCCCGGCTGCCAGAGCGCCTCCGCCCGCCGGGAAAGAATGTACCACAGATTGCCGGACAGCGTTTCGCCGAAGTTGAAGAAAGTGAAGCCCCAGATCAGTTTCGCGTTTGCCCGGTCGGACAGCACTGCGAACAGAAACGCCGGCAGCACCACCGCGCCGATCAGGCCGAAAATCGTTCCCACCTCGACCAACGACTGTTCCAGCCAGCGGCCGGAAACGTCCAGCGCCAACCCGAGCAGGATGGCGAACAAACCGATCACGAAGGTCGCGCAGCGCGACACCGTGACCTCCTGTCGCGGCGTCAGATGCCTGTTGATGAAACGCTGGTGGAACTCCTTCAGCCACACCGTCGCCATCGAGTTGATGCCGGAGTCCAGCGTGCTCATGATCGCCGCCAGCATCGCCGCCATGAACAAGCCGGGCAGCGGCGTCGGCAATTTGGTCGCGACGAAGTGGAAGAACACCGCGTCGCCGCCCAGGTTCGCCAGCGCCGGGTCGGGATTCTGGCGATAGTAGGTGAACAGCGCCATGCCGATGAACCACAAAATCAGCCCTGAAACAATGCCGAGCACCGTAGAGGTGATCTGCGATTTGAACCCCTCACGCCAGTTCCGGGTGCTCAGCAGCCGCTGGATATTGATCTGATCGCTGCAGGCGCTGGTCAGCGGCTCTATCACCGCGTTCCACAGCATCAGGAAGAACAGCAACCGGACATACGGCGACAGCGAATAGAACGACGGATCGGAAAATTGCGGCAGCCCGTGGCCTTCCCGGAACGTGCACAGCACCGCTTCCAGCGGGCCGCCGTCGATGCTCCGGCACAACACCCAGACGATCACCGCGAAACCGCCGAACAAGACGAAAAATTGCAGCACGTCGGTCCACACCACCGCCTTCATGCCGCCCATCACCGTATAAATTACGCCGAACACCCCGACCAGGGCAATGGTCACCCAGGCCGGCCAGCCGTAGGCGCCTTCGAAAATCTTCGACGTCGCATAGAGCACCATGCCGACATACAGCACCCGGCCGTAAAAAGCGGAAACCGCCACCACCACCCGCACCGTCGAATCGTAACGGTATTCCAAATATTCGTACGGCGTGTAGCTGCCGAGCTTGAAATAGAATTTCGTGAACAGCAGATAACACGGAATCGACAGCGGCAAAAGCACCAGCGGCGTCAGGATGAACAGCGTCAAGCCGTTGTTGTAGATTTCTCCGGGCACCATGACCAGCGATTTCGAACTCAGCAGCGACATCATGCAGGAGATGCCGATCGCCAGAAACGGCATGTTCCGGCCGCCCAGCAGATAGTTCTCGGAAGTGTTCTCTCCCTTGCTGAAATAAAACCCGATCCACAGCACCGCGATCAGGTATGCTCCAATGATGGCGTAATCCAATTCAAGCCTCCTTTCGGTAAAACAATTCACAGCCGACGGCCGGCTCAATCAATCCAGTTCGTCGCGGTATCGGGCCAGACACGCGGAAATGCGCTGTTTGGCCGCGTCGGAAAGCGAACTCATCTCCTGGGCGTAAGTGAATGGCGAAGCGATCAAACCGAGCTCGGCCAACGCATATTTCTGGCCGTTCCAGACATTTTCCAGCGACGAACCGTAGACACCGTGAAAGATATCGATCAGAATATTCTGCCGCCGGATTGCCTCGGCAATATTGCCCGTGTCGACCGCCCCGGCAATGCCGGTCAGCACCTTCGAGGCCAGCGCCCCCATGCCGCACAGCATGCCGTCGCAGCCGACGATCAACGCTTCGTCGACCGCCCACTCCTGGCCCTCCAATATCCGGGTGGACAAACGCCGTTCGTCCCGCAGACGGAGGAGTTCCCGGCGCAGGTACATGCTGCCGGCGGAATTCTTGATCCCCTTGAGCTTCGGATGCCGCATGATCGCCGCGAAATCATCCGGCGACAGATTGATGTTGTTGTTGGGCGGACAATGATAATAATAGACCGGCCGGTCGGCGGCGTCGAGTACGGCAAGAATCGACTTGACCGGATCGAGCGCGCTGGTCCGGCCCGGCAGCATGAACACGTAACTGTCGAATTCGTAAGTTGAATAACGTTCCAGCAGTTTCAGCGACAGCGGCAGACTGGTCGCATTGATGCCGACCAGCAGTTCGGCCCGTCCCCGGAGCGCCGCGGCGGCAATCCGGATCAGTTCCTCCTTGAATTCCTCCGAAAAACTGCCCCACTCCCCCATGCTGCCGAGCAGAAAGAACCCGTCGACTCCGTGGCGGATATTGCGATCAAACAGCTTGTTCAATCCGTTTTCATCCAGTGATCCGTCGGCATGCAACGGCGTAATGGCGGCAGAATAAACTTTTTTTCTCATTTTTTTCCCGTTTTTATCGATTCGTTCCAACGATCGTCAAGCCGCCCAGCAATGCGGACGGACCAGCCGTTCGGCCAGGACCGGCACCATTTGCCGGATTGCCGCCAGAAGGTCTTCCGGCAGCGGCCCGGCCGACGCCAGTCGTAAATTTTCCTCCAACTGCGCCGGAGAATCCACCCCGATCAGGATGCCGGACAGGCCATTCTGCGACAGCAGATAGCGAAAATACAGTTCCCGCGGCGGCATTCCGGCGGCTCCCGCCAGCTGTTCCAACCGGCGCCGCAACGGAATGATTTCCCGCAATCCGTCCGGAATTTTTTCTTCCGGCATCAACAGCAATCCCTGCAGATAGACACTCCGGGCGAAAATCATCTGAGGCGCCGGCGCTTCCGCCAGCAGCCGGTTGAAACGCCGGTCGAGAATATTGCAGGGAATTTGCACGCAGGCGGCCCCGGCGACGGCCGGCACCACTTTTTCATCGAGCGACACGCCGGCGGCGCCGACCAGGCCGGCAGCGACGAACTCCTGCAGAATTTCCCGGTAACATAAATTGCCTTCTTCATGAAACAAACCGATCGGCAGCCGCTCCAGCTTCAGCCGCCGCAACGACCGCTCCAGACTGCCGCCGATGCGTTTCCTCGCCTCCGCCGCCGTCAGATTGCCCGGCAGATGCTCGATTTTGCTGACCACCGTCATCCGCCCGCGCAACCCCAGTTCGGCCAGCGCCCGGCCGAGGACGGCTTCACTTTCGCCGTAGTCGGCCGCGGTGTCCAGCATATCGATTCCGCCGGCCGCCGCGGCGGAAAGGATGTCGCAAACCGAACGATAGGAGGGTTGGCCCGACGTATTGGCAATGCCGTAAGGCAGACCGAACTGAACCGTGCCGAGAATCAACTTGACCGCCATGAAAATCGAACTCCTTTATTTCGCGGTATAACCGCCGTCGACCGGCAAATTGACGCCGGTGATATAGCTGGAAGCTTCGGAAGCCAGAAAGACGACGACCCCTTTCAAATCACTGCCGTTCGCCATCCGCCCCAGCATCGTATTGCTGCTGTAATTTCGGACGAACCGGTCCGTCTCCCCGCTTTGGAAGCCGCCCGGCTCAATGCAGTTGACCCGGATGTTGTCAGTCCCCAGCACACTGGCGGCGAAACGGGTGAAATTGGCCATGCCGCCCTTTTCATAAAAATAGATCGGCGAAGGATGTTTCATCATGTCGGTTCCCAGGTAGTTGGACGGATTCGGGCCGAGCAGCCCCATATAAGAGCCGACGTTGATGATCGAACCGGAGCGCTGTTTTTTCATCTCCTGCGCCGCCAGCCGGGTCAGGAAGAACAACGATGACGCATTGACGTGCAAACTGGCGTCGAATGCCGCCATCGGCTGTTCCCAGCCGCCCGGAATCGCCGAACGGGTCACCGCGTTGTTGACCAGCACATCGAACCGGCCGGCTTCCGCCGTCACCGTCTCCACCGCCCGGCAAATCGACGACTCGTCGGCCAGATCGAGCCGGATGGCCCGCACCGCCAAACCCTGTTGCCGCAACTCGGCGGCGTACGCTTCCGACGCCTCCAGATTCCGGGCGGCGATGAAGGTCAG